>Ga0310690_10000167_pt1 | contig 152712 bp, 132 predicted proteins | sample AusTroGonzalo_MG_2_FD_207661 | JGI IMG/M metagenome (GOLD analysis project Ga0310690, IMG submission 207661) | Bovine rumen microbial communities from tropical cattle in Woodstock, Queensland, Australia - Gonzalo_04 (v2) (version 2) | ecosystem: Host-associated > Mammals > Digestive system >...
CGATCCCGGTCCCTCCGACGCCGGGGTTGCCCATCGGGTTTTCCCAAATCAGGAATGTGGCCGGATCGACCCAGATTCCGTTTGAATTTTTGTCAAAACCGCTGACAGGGGTGACGTCGCTGTCGTTCTGATCGTCCGGATCACCGTTTCTCCGGCAGTCTGCGGCATTCCAGCCTGAGCAGTTCGGCTGGCAGAATGCGGTGCCTCCGGTATAGCTTGGATCGATAAGTGCGCATTCCTGGGTGTTGCCGTCACAGACTTCTCCCTCATCAACGATCATGTCTCCGCATTTCGACTGCTGCGGGGTCTCTTCTCCTGTGTCGCTCCCGGTGTCGCTGCCGGTATCGCCGTCATGGATCTCTCCGGTAGTATCTCCGGTATCGATTTCGGTTTCATTTTCATCAGATGCGCTACATCCGGTGAAGAGTGCAAAGAAGAGTGAAAAAATTAACAGAAAGCTAAGTGTACGCATAGAAAACCTCCTTTTTTACTGACTGTTTTTCAATCCTTTCTATTGTAGTGCCTTTTCAAAATCTCCTCGAGACAGGCTATATCGTCGTCGGTAGTCGACCAGCTGGTCGCGAACCTTACTACTGTATGAGAGTCGTCGTATTTTTCCCAGAAACTGACGCAGACCTCCTTTTCGAGCTCCTTCAGGAACAGATTCTCCACAACTACGAACTGCTGGTTGGTCGGGGATTCGTAGAAGAATTTTATGTTGAAGGATTTAAGTACTTTCAATAACTTATCCTTCATCTGGTCCGCGTGGAGACCTATTTTTAGATACAGGTCGGAGGTGAAGAGCGCCTCGAACTGGACTCCGAGGAGCCTGCCTTTTGCGAGGAGCGCCCCGTGCTGCTTTGCAATTGTCATAAAGTGCGCCGGCATGTTCTTTTTCGTGAATACTACCGCCTCTCCGCAGAGCGTTCCCGCCTTGGTCCCGCCGATGTAGAAGATATCCGTGAGATCGGCGATATCCGCGAGCGTCAGGTTCGTCCGGCTGCTTGTGATCCCGTAGATCAGCCGTGCGCCGTCGAGGTAGAGCGGGATCCTGTATTTTCTGCAGATCCTTGAAATTGCTCTGAGTTCCCTCTTTGAATAGAGGCTTCCGTACTCCGTCGGATGCGAAATGTAGACCATTCCCGGATAGACCATGTGTTCGTGGTTCCCGTCGGCATGGAAGGTCTCAAGATAACTTTTCAGCTCTTTCGCGTCGATCTTTCCCTCGTGCTGGGGGAGAGTCAGAACCTTGTGTCCGCTGTATTCGATCGCACCGGCTTCGTGGACTCCGACGTGACCCGTTTCTGCGGCAACGACCCCTTCGTAGCTCTTCAGGACCGCCGAGATGACGAGCTGGTTCGTCTGCGTGCCGCCCGTGGTGAGAAAAACTTCGGCACTACTGCACCTGCAGGCCTCCCGTATCAGCGCTGCTGCGTTTTTCGTGTGCGAATCGAAGCCGTATCCGGGCTCAACGTCGCTGTTAGTCTCTATCAGCCTTTTCAATATTTCGGGGTGTGCCCCGCTTATGTAGTCGCTTTCAAATGAAATCATTGATCTTACTCGTGTTTTTTTACACTGAACTGAATAAATGCGTTGGCGTAATTTGCCTTTTCCCTGCCGGATTCCGCGTTTTTGGGAGATAAAACAAGGTAGAATCTCCAGTGTGCGTCAGAATCCTTGTCGAACTCAAAGGAGGCCCTGTTTTCAGACTCCGAAAACTCCGTCATTTCCGGAAATTCGGAATCCGAAGATGATACGAACCATGAAAATGCATATTTTTTCCTTGCACTTTCCGGTTCCGTCTCCTTGTCGAATTTAAGGTCGAATCCGGTCGATTCGGAGAGGTCAAGTTCGATCTCATCGCCCGTTTCTATCTCTTTGAAGTCGTTTCCGGACTTGTACTGAAGGGTTATCTTCGGGTTTGAGACGTACGGGGTGTTTGAATCGGTTTCTTTAGTAATTCTGAAGAGTTTTACAGTTTTGTCCAGGCTTTTCGCGATCCCGGCTCCGACCTCGACGTCGGTGTATCCGTTTTTATCGAGCTCCTGCGCCTTATCCTTGCCGAAGAGTTCGGAGATATCCTCAGGGAGCTGAAGGGTGACCCGGTTTTTATCTTCGAAAGTTTTGCTGCCGACGGTTATGACGGAGGCTGCTTCGGCAGCCTTGCCGTTGTCTGCTGCGACCGTGATGGTGATCTCCTGACCGGGCAGAGCCACGGGCGGCTCGATGTTTACAGCCAGGATCTTCGCTTTAGCGATTTCGATCTCGCTAGAAAATTCGATATTGCTGCATGAGAGAAGAAGCAGGGTCGTAATGGAAAGTAATATTTTTTTCATGTTGCCTCCTAAAATTCACCGCGAACGCCGATCGTTCCCAGGACCGGTACGAGATGGAGTTTCGCGCTTTGCGAAAAGTCCGAGTTCCAGAGTATGTCCACATCCGATTTAGACCCTTTGGCGTCGGCATAGAGCCCGACCCGGATCTTCTCCGCAAAGAAGAGGTATTCGAAGCGGAGAGAGTAGGAGATAGAGTTGGAAAGGCGCATGGAGTTCACGTTTTCCTGCGAGACGACCGGAAGGTATATCCCGTTGTCGGCGAGATTTTCCGTTGCCGAAAATTCTGAAAGCAGGATGCCGCTCGCTACAGCTATATTGCCGGAAATATTGATCCTTCTTATCAAGTTGTATGAGAAGGCCGCCTTGAATATGTGGGGTATGTCGCCGTCGGCCCTGCGCTCTTTGGAGTCCTCGAAGTCCGTTCTGCGGCTCCTCAGGAAGGTGTAGGAGGCCCAGACCGAGATCGACTTGTCTGCGTAACCGATCTTTGCCTCGGCTCCAGCCGCCCAGCCCTTTCCGCCGTTTTCATACTCTCCGGCACCAGTCCGTGAACGACGGATAAGGTTGTAATAATATTTGTAAAAACCTGCGAAATCACCGAAGAATCCGTTGCCTTTCAGCGCGAAGCCGAGCCGAGCGTGTGCCGAATTTTCGTATCCGAGCCCTTTGCTGCCGAGCGATTCTGTCGTGATATCATACTGCGGACGCCTCGAGTAGAGACCGCCCGAAATGTAGAGCTTTGCCGGTTTCGCAAGGGTGAACGCCATGAAAAGTCTCGGATCAGCCGCCCAGCGGAAGGTGCTGGAGTTGTTCAGGTTTCCGGAGAGATTTACGCCGGGAACGAACTCTACTCCAGCCATGTTGAGACGGTATTTGATATAGAGCGAAGGCTGGAAGTAGCCGGAATCACTGCCTGATTCGAAGTTCTCCGCCGACTTCGCCGCGCCTGTTTCGCCCTCGAGCGGGAGCAGGAGATACGATGTATCGGTCGTGAAGAGACCTCCGGCGATGGTCACACCGAAGTCCAGTGCGTGGTTTTCGTTGAACTTCCAGCTGAGGTGCTCCTCGACCGCGGCACGGTTGTCGATAGTCGTGAAGCTCGCTTTTTTGAAGAATCTGTAGTCGTAGTTCGAGAGGACGAAGTTTGCTGAAAATCTTGAATAGAGTTTGTCCGACCTGTGGTCGAAATCGGCCTTTATCAGAAAGAAAATCGTCTCGGGATTCAATGATTTCGTAAGGTTAGGTGCTCCGTTCTTGATCTTTGAAAGGTAGTAGAGCGAATCCTGGACCCCGACGGCCGTTATCGCGAAGCTGTTGTGTGCGTCGATATCCTGAAGGTAGCGGATATGGCCGTTTATGCCTCCGGACGAGACGACTGAGTGCTTGTTTTTGTAGGCAAGGCGGGTGAAGAGGTCGGTCGTATCGACTTCGGCTGATGCCGAAAAGCCGCCCTTGTGCTTGGCGAGCGGACCTTCGACGAAGAGCGATGCTCCGTACATACTGAGGTCGAACATACCGCCGATCGAGTCGCTCCTGGTCGGACGGAATTTGATGTCGGTCACGCCGCCGGTCGAGTCGCTGAGCTCAACGCCGAAAGCGCCGGTAAAAAAATAGGGCTCAGCCAGAAGGTTTTGGTTTATGACCGGTTTGCCGCTCAGGACATGATGCGTGAAGGGGACTTTGACGCCTTCGATGAAGTGCGCGCTTTCGTTCGAGCTGCCGCCGCCGAGCATAAGTCCGCTGCCGTAGGCCGTTTCGGGAAGAGCGAAGTATCCGTACGGAAGCTGCGACGTGCTGTTCTCGTTGCGGTAGCGCATCTTTTCGGAAGCCGCCTTCTTCGCAGCCTCCATCTCTACTTCGATCTCGCGGTCTTCAACTTTGGGCTGGTCGAAATAGAACTGCTCGGGACGAGGTTTCTCTTCGTAGTCCGGTTCGGTCTGCTGCGCCGGAGCGGGTTCAGCGGGTGCCGGAGCGGGCTCAGCGGGTGCAGGAGCGGGCTCAGCGGGTGCCGGAGCGGGTTCAGCGGGTGCCGGAGCTGGTTCTTCGGGTGCCGGAGCGGGCTCTTCGGGTGCCGGAGCGGGTTCAGCGGGTGCCTGAGCTGGTTCAGCGGGTGCCGGAGCAGGCTCAGCGGTTTCAGGAGCGGGCTCAGCGGTTTCAGGAGCGGGTTCTGACGGTGCCTGTGCCTCTCCTTCGGCCGGAGTCTCGACCGGTTCTGCGAATAGCAGCGCCGTAGAGAGCAGGCATGTCAGCAAAAACAAATAAAAGTGTGAACGATTCAGCATATTTACCTCTTAATAAAGAACTCGATGCATATAAAGACGGCAGGGCACGAAATGGCCGAAGCGAGGATCAGATGGTTGTATATCCGCGCCGACAGCCGGTCTTTTTTGAAGATGATGTAAAAAAGCAGGACAAGCAGGTTTACCGCAGGGATGAGGGCTGCCAGCCTGAAACCGGAAAAGCAGAAGCCGGTGATAGAAGCCGCAAGAAGCAGGAGCGAGATCACCATGATCGCCCTGAGAGGCAGCCGGAAGCGGGAATTCCTGCCGGCCTCGATGTCTCCTCTGGTGTCGGCGATATCCTTGAAAACTGTCACCGAAAGTATGTGCAGAAACATCGAAAGCGAGAAGGGGAGAAGTCTGGCCCCTCCGGCGATGAAGAGCGGAAAAACGAGACCCAGCCCTGTAGTGAAAAAGCTGGTGAAGCTGTTTTTTTTAAGCTCGAACGGAGGAAGCGAGTACGCGGCGCCGATTATCAGAACAAGAAAGGCCAGAAGGAGCTCGGCTCCGCGGAATAGAAAGATGATGCCTAAAGTCGAGGCGACCGCCAGAAATCCCAGCCAGCAGAGCGCCTCACGGATAGTTATGATGCCGGCAGGAAGCGGCCTCCACGGTTTGTTCGTCCTGTCCTCAGTGACGTCGGTTATCGAATTCAGCGTGTATACGAAGTTGTAGGGGAGAAGCGAGATAAAAAGCGCCTCGATTATGTGGACCGGGGCGAACTCCGCGGTAAATGCCCGTCCGGCGAGAAACGCCAGAAATGTGAGCAGAAGCACGTCGAACCGGTAGAGCCGGAGAAATGAGGAGAACTTTCGCAACATTTAGATCACGCTTGCCGAACATCCGCTGCTTTTGGTTTTTATAGTCATATCGTCCGCTCCTGTGTCGGAGGCGGTGTCGCCCGTATCAGCCGGAGTGCCGGTATCGCCGGTATCTGCCGGAGTTCCCGTGTCGCCTGTGTCGGCCGGAGTTCCCGTGTCGCCTGTGTCGGCCGGGAGCTCGGAGTCGCCGGTATCGGTCAGGTCTGCCGGGAGATCTTCGCCGCAGATGATACGTGAAACGTCTCTGCCGGCCATCTCGAATGCCTTTTTGACAGCCTCGCAGGCGTTGATCCTGCCGTAGCCGAAGTAGGTGTTGAAGCCGTTGGCGTCATAGTTCACGCCGCCGGTCTTATCCGAAGTCATCTTGTATATCTCGTAGATCTGGTCACGCGTAAGGTTGGGGTTCGCCGAAAGGAGGAGACCCGTGATGCCTGCTGCCAGAGGGCACGCCGAAGAGGTGCCGCCAAACGAATTGGTATAGTTCCCGGCCGGATCGCTGCCTGCTTCCGAGCCGTTGTTGTAGCCGCTTTGCCCTGTGTTGTCGGTCGTCCAGATGCCGTCGATGTAGTTACCGCCGGCCCAGCCGTCACCGCCGCCGCCGCTGGTGGAACCTTCGGTGTTGCTGCACGCCATGAAATCGAGCTCTTCGCCGAAATCGGAATAGCTCGCCTTGTTGCCGGCCGCGTCTGTAGCGCCGATCGCGAAGACGTTCGGGTTGCTTGCGAAGCCGTCAAGGGCGATGTCCTCGTTACCGTTGCCGGCCGCGAAGAGGATGATGATGCCGAGACCGTTTCTTCCGGTCGTTGCGAGCGTCGCGACGAGATCCTTCAGCGTCTGGTTCATATCGACGAACTGCCCTGTGCCGTCAGACGGTCCCCAGCTGTTCGAAATGAGGTGAGCACCTGCGTCTGCCGCCCACTCGAATGCCTCGATCGCCGATGCGTCGAGCGATGTGATACCCGACATCTTGAGGCGGATCGGGATCATCGAGCAGTTCGGACATGCACCTGCAACACCCTTATCGTTGTCTGCCGCAGCGCCTGCAACACCGGCAACAGAAGTACCGTGCATATCGCCGCCGGTAAGACCGCCGGTTTCCGGCATCGGGTTGTCGTCACCGTCTCCGAAATCGTGTCCCGGGAGGAAACGGCCCTGAAAATCTTCGTGCGTCAGGTCGAAGCCGTCATCGACTATCGCCATTTTGACTTCGCTGCTGCCGAGTGTCCCCGTGAAGGCTTTGAGAATCTCCCAGGCTTCGGCTACATGCGCGTGGTCTGTGCCCGAAAGTGATGCGTCACCGAAGTTGTGAAGGTGCCACTGGTTGAAAAAATACTGGTCGCTCGGGATGTACATGCGCTTTTCGATAGGCAGGAAAAAGCTCGGTTCCGCCTGTTCAGCGATGCCCTTTTCGACAAATTCAGCCGCCTTTCTGACGGTATTTTCCGTCGATTCTGCAAGGTACCACTGCGGAACGTACCGGAACTGCCTGATAAGGCGCAGACCGTTGGATCTGCACCATTTTTCAGCCTCTTCGGGATCCGGCTGACCCGGGATCTTTATGAACATCATGCCGCTAAGGAAGACTCTCGCCTTTCCGCCGATCCTGTAGGCCGGATAGATCCTTCCGAGCTTCGAGAGCTCCGTGAGCCTAGTCTCCGAAGCCTTTTCGAGCGTAAAAACGTTGCGGTACGAGTTTAAAACTCTTACGTCAGAGAGCGATTTCACACTCTCTTTTTTGGTCAGATCAATGAATGTCTGCGCTGAGTTATCCTCCGTGAGCATGATCTTTCTGCCGTTGGAATAGTAGTAGAGCTCCCCTGCGGAAAGCGCAGAAGGAAGCAGAAAAAGAGCTGCAAGAAGCAGTGTAAAGGCTGAAGCGTTTTTTTTCATTGTATCCTCGAAAATCAATCAATAAACAGAATAGTGCAGGCGGATTCGTCTTCATCCTCAGGCGTACCGTCTGGCTCAGGCTCGTCCTGCGGACCGTTGCCGCCATCCGTATCTCCGCTGTCGCCGGTGTCTCCCGGGGTCTCTCCGGTATCGCCGGAATCGGGTTTGTCGTCATCCGGAACATCGACCGTTCCTTCGCAGCTCATGCTCTCCTTCGTGTAGAACATGGCCTTGACCTCGTCGTCTTCAAGCGGAGTGCAGGCTGTCGAAAATGTCGCACGCACCGGCAGCCCCTGGTTCGACTTGTAGGCGCTCTCTTCGCCGGTTTTCGCGTCCCAGATCGCGGCCGTGTTCAGGAACGAAGCGTTTTTCGGCAGGTCCTTCTTCGGCTTGACGAGGAAGCGCATAAGGACTCTTTCGCAGTTGGCTTCGTTTTGGCAGATCTCCATCCTCTCCTTGACCATCATGCCGCTTTTGAGGGGGAATCCCGCGCTGTCCGGAACGTTTTCGAAGCACTTTCCCGTTCCGGTGTAATCTATCTGGAATGTCCCCGGGATATACTCTGCCTGGCTCGTCAGTTCATCGCGGACAAAGACGAGTTCGGCCGGCTCCTGACCGTGGTTCTCGACGACGATCTGGTAGCCGAAGACCGTATCCGGGCAGACTTTGTTCTCCTCTGCGAGCGGAGTGAGAAGGAACTTTTCGTTCTTTTCCGGTATGTCGAAAGCGGGGAGCCGCGTGTCCACCGAGAGGATCAGGTAGTTCGTCAGAAGTATGTCGGCACCGGTTTTGATGAAGAAGAACATCGTGTTCGTGCCGTACTGGACATGCGGATTGATGATGCTCTCCTCGATATCCTCCTCGTACTGCAGAAAGAAGGTGTCGATGTCGAACGACAGCTCCTCGCGGCATTCGGACTGTTCGCCCTTGTAGTTGACGGTTCTGAATTTGCTGTTGAAGGGCTGGTTCAGCGGGTTGCATGAGTTGTTCCCGGGTTCGCCGAGTACCATATTCTCCGGCGCAAGGCCGCCCCTGAGCTCAAGATACTCCGGAGCGGAGGCGACATCATCGCCGTCGGCAGTGACGAACGAGATCTTTACGGCCGCCTTTTCAGGAAGCTCGAAGTTCGAGATCGTGACAGTCGTCGGGTTGTTCAGCGTGTTGGAGCTGTAGGTCAGGCCGTGGTAGAGGTAGAGCCTCTTTCTCGCGATCTGCGACGAGCCGTAGACCAGGATCAGCTGCCATCCGCCGATCATGCTCGCGCTGCTGCAGTAGACGTGACTTTCGTCGTCATTGCAGTCGTAGATGTCGTCAACGCCGCGGACCTTGTATTCTCCGACAAGAGAATGGATCTCGCCCGTCTGGTGGTCATATTGAAAATTCGCAATGATATCGGTTACATCGACTCGATAGATGTAGTAGTAATAACTTCCTCCGCCGAACTGGGTAGAGTAGTGGGATTCAAACTCAAAACCTTGATTCGACTGGGAATTACCCTGGTATGAGGCTGTAACGACGTGATCCTCTCCGTCCGGAGTCGTGAGAGTCACCTCGTTATCCGTCATTTTTGTAGGATCCGCCGTATCGATCGAGGAAAACCAGACCAGGAACGCCTTTTCGATGACGGCGTCTTTCGGAATATCGGTCTCGAGAAGCCAGTCGCTCGAACCCTCGACACCTATCGAGGTATCGCCCTGCGGCTCGTAGCTCTGAGTCGAGATGTTGTTCGCAAGCAGTGACTTCGAGAGGATGAAGTAGTCGAAAGCGCCTTCGAATTCGAAGGTCGGGACGTTGCTTATAGGCAGCGCGGCAAGTGTTGTGCAGAAAAATGCCGGAACGAGAAGAAGGAACAGCTGACCAAGCTTTTTCATATATACCTCCATTGTTAAAAACAAATAATTTTAGCGTACCACGGCTGTAATGCAATAATACCGGCAGCCCGTGAAAGGGCGCTGAGAAATCAACCGGTTGATTTTAGTTTTGCCGAGAATCCCGTTTTGGATAGAATCCGCTGTTTCTGATCGTGGGGATAGAATGGGATTTTTTAGATTCGCTGCGGTGCTTTTTCTGGTCTTTTCAGTCGGCTGTACGGCTGTCGGGCCTAAAAAAAGTTCCTATCAGAACTCTCTGGCTCCGGCATGGGCGAACAAGCAGGTCAGGGTCATCGGTGAACCGGACCGCCGTCTTTTCGTAGGTCTTGCGACCGAGGCCGGAAACGAGGATGATGTCAAAAGGCTTGCTCTGCGCAACTCTGTGGAATTGCTTATGGATCATCTCGGACTGACCGGTTTTTCGATCGCGGACGAGAGCTGGCTCGAGAGTGTAGGCGGGACGCTTGAACTCGTTGGAGAGGGAGGCGGGAGACGACTCGAAATAAACGGTTTCGTGCAGATCGACGGATATACCGAATGCGAGAACGTTCTGGGCAAAAGGATCTATGAGGTCTTTGTCCTGACAGCCGTCCCGGGGAGCGAGATCGAGCGGCTGCAGAGTGAGATCAAATCATGGAAAAACGTAAATCCTGCTGAAGGGGGAAATGGTGGCGATGCAAAGTGATATCTTAAATCAAGTTGTTAAAATCACTGATGAATTTTCAAAAAAGGCGGACAGCTTCAAGCTCGGTTCTGATGAAGTTTACATCTATAATCCGCTTCAGTACGCGTGGGATATGCACAGGAAATATCTGGAACTTGCGGCCTCTCACAAGATAAGGGTACTCTTTCTCGGGATGAATCCGGGCCCTTTCGGTATGATGCAGACGGGGGTCCCTTTCGGCGAGATCAATGCCGTGAAGGGCTATCTCAAGCTTGACGGAAAGGTCGGAAAGCCCCTTCGCGAGCATCCCAAAAGACCGGTCGAGGGGCTACAGATCAAACGGAGCGAGATCAGCGGAAAGCGTCTCTGGGGGCTTTTTGCGGAACGTTATCCGGAGTGCGGGGAATTCTTTTCCGACCATACCGTTTTCAACTACTGTCCGCTCGGTTTCCTGACCGGCACGAAAAGTGCGAAAAATCTGGCGATGGATCTTCTGCCCGTTTCCGAGAGGAGCGGACTGGAGCAGAGCTGCGACGAGTACCTTTCGGAAATCGTGCGGATCCTGGAGCCAAAAATCCTGATAGGAGTGGGCAAGTATGCGGAAAAAAAGATGGTTTCGCTTTTCGGAAACGGGGATCATCAGATTTTTTCAATAATCCATCCGAGCCCAGGAAACCCGCAGGCAAACAGGGATTGGGATAAAAAAACGGCACAAAAATTGTTCGATTCCGGCGTTTGGAGATAGTTTTTTTCTTTTTATCACTAAAAAAACTTGCTTTTTTCAACTTTTTCCCTATCATACCGCCGTTTTAGTTTTTTTGTTTATTTTAAGGGAGATTGAAATGTCGCGTAAATGTGAAATATGTGGAAAGGGTTCGATGTTCGGACACAACGTCAGCCACTCGAACAACAGGACTCAGAAGGTTCAGCGTCCGAATCTTCAGAGCATCAAGGTAGTTACCGAAGGCGGAAAGATCAAGAGAACGACCGTCTGCTCGCGCTGCCTTCGTTCCGGAAAGGTTCAAAAAGCTATCTAGTGTTTTGAAAGTTTAATCGCCTTAGCGATTTTTCAAATTTTCATTAAAATTTGGTTGACAGGTGACCCTCTGCGTGTACTCTTATGCGCAGAGTTTATCAGTATTTCATGCAGGTGGATCACATGTTCAATATTTTAAAAAGCGGTTCTCTTTCAGGCATCGACGGGAACGTTATCGACGTCGAGGTCGATATCTCCCGGGGCCTCCCTGGCTTTTCGATCGTCGGGCTTCCGGACAACGCCGTCAAGGAATCCAAAGAGCGGGTCCGTACGGCGATCATCAACAGCGGGCATCTCTTCCCGCAGAACAAGATCACGATAAACCTGGCTCCAGCCGGGATACGCAAAGAGGGCGCGGGTTTTGACCTCCCGCTGGCTACGGCGATCATCATGTCGATCTATTCGATGGAGGTCGGCTGGATCTCCCGCTACATGATCGTGGGCGAACTTGCCCTGACCGGAGAGATCAGACCGGTGAACGGTATACTGAGCCTTGCCATCACGGCTAAAGAGGCTGGTCTTGACGGGATCATCGTTCCTGAGGAGAACGGCGATGAGGCTGCTGCTATCAACGAGATCAAAGTCGTCACCGTAAAAAATCTGGAAGAGGTCTTTGAGCTTCTGAAGAACGGTCCGACCGTCTTTCACGAGCAGACCGGAAATAGGGAGGAAAACAGGTACCTTTACGATTTTGCCGAGGTCCGCGGACACGAGCAGGCGAAGCGGGCTATCGAAATCGCCGCGGCAGGCGGACACAATATCCTTATGGTCGGTTCCCCGGGAAGCGGAAAGACGATGCTTGCACGCAGGATCCCGACGATCCTTCCCGAGCTGAATAGGGAAGAGAGTATTGAAACGACCAAGATTTTCAGCGTTTCCAATATGTTGTCCGTATCAGGGCTTGTGACGGAGCGTCCTTTCAGGGCTCCGCATTCATCATGTTCGTCGATAGCGCTTGTCGGAGGCGGGAATCCTCCGAAGCCCGGCGAAGTGAGCCTCGCCCACAACGGTGTACTCTTTCTTGACGAACTTCCTGAGTTCAGCCGTAATGCTCTGGAGATCCTCCGCCAGCCGATGGAGGACGGCGATGTCTCGATCTCGCGTGCGACCCACACGATCCGCTATCCGTCGAATTTCATGCTCGTCGCCTCGATGAACCCGTGTCCCTGCGGCTATCTTTTTGATAAAAAGCGCGAATGCGTCTGCACTCACCAGGCGGTGCAGAAGTATCAGCAGAAGATCTCCGGACCGCTCCTTGACCGGATCGACATTTCGATAGTCGTTAATTCTGTCCCGTTTGAAGATCTGCGCGGCGGTACCCCGGGTGAGAGCAGTGCTGAGATAAGAGGGAGAGTCACGGCTGCCAGAGCGGTCCAGCGCGAGCGTTTCGAAGGACGCGGATTTTTCACGAATGCGGGGATGCAGGCGGGCGACCTCGATAAATTCTGCATTCTTGACCCTGATGCCGAGCTTTTGATGAAGCAGGCGATGGAAAAAATGGCGATCTCTACCCGCGGCTATTCGAGGATCCTCAAGGTCTCCCGTACGATAGCAGATCTGGCCGGAGAGGAGCATATCAGGAAAAACCACATCGCAGAGGCGGTTCAATACTACAACAGGGCTATGTTCAACAGTAACGAAAATATTTGATCTAGCTTACGGCTTTTATTTTGCCAGACGGTTCAACTCGTTGATGATATTGGGATTTTTCTGCATGGCCATGTATGCGTTCGCGATGGCGAAGCCCTCCGGGGTGCCGGTATCGAATACGAGATCGTTTTCATCGAGGATCAGCCCGTAGACGTGTTCGGTCGAGATCAGCTTTTCTATCCCGTTTGTGAGCTGTATCTCGCCTCTGTGATCCGGCGTCGTCTCTCTCAGGTATCCGGTTATCGCCGGAGTGAAGATATACCTGCCGACGATCGCGAGGTCGGAATCGGTTTCGCCCTCCTTCGGCTTTTCGACCAGCCTGCTTATTTCAATGAGGTCGCTGTCGATCTTTCTGCCCTCTGCGATGCCGTAGAGACTCTTTGATTCTGCCGGGACTCTCATCAGCGCGATAACCGAGCAGCGGAAGTTTTTGTAGATCCCAACAAGCCTCTGCATCACGGTCTCGCCGCCTTTTGACAGGACCATCATGTCGGGCAGAAGCACGGCGAAAGGCTCTCCGTTTATCACTTCGCAGCCCTTCAAAACGGCGTGACCGAGCCCCTTCGGCGTCTTCTGGCGGATCGAAATGACGTCGATCATGTCGTCAAGTTCCGCAACGTTTTCCTGTATCTGCGAATTCAGCCTGCTGACCGGGAACTTCGGGTTGATTTTGTCGAAATGGTCGAGCAGAGCCTCTTTCCCGGCTCCCGAAACGAAGACTACCCTGTCGATTTCGGCGCCGACGGACTCTTCGATCACATACTGGATAGCCGGTTTGTTGAGGATGGGGAAGAGCTCCTTAGGGATCGCTTTCGATGCAGGCAGGAAGCGTGTCGCTAGCCCCGCCGCGGGGATTACTGAATATCTGAGTTCACCTGTCATTTTCTATGCTCCTTAAAAAATCTGCCGCCTCTTCCGGAAGCGTCGGGTTGACATAAATCTCGTTTTCGAGAGCCTCCGCGGATAGTACGGAAATCCTTGGAATTATTGAGATATACCAGTGAAAGGCGTCGTCTGCGCTTAGGCTTCCGCCGTTTACGGGGCTCATTATGAAGATCGCGTTGTAGGCGGGTGAGTTGAGTGCTGTGCGCAGTTTGAATCCGAGTGATTTCAGCAGAGCCGAAAGGTCGCGGATCTCCTCATCGCTTATCGAATCCATCAGCGCCGAATGGCGCTTCGGGGCTACAGTGATTTCGAAGGGGAAGCGGCTTGCGTAGGGGCAGAATGCGATGAACCGGTCGTTTTCGATGACGACCCTGCTTTTGTCCCGCAGCTCCTGCTCGAGGATGTCGCAAACCATGCATCTTTCGTGATTTTTGAAGTAGTCGCTGCAGCTTGCGAGCTTAGCCCTGATGCTCTCCGGAACGAACGGAAAAGCTTTTATTTCCGAATAGTTATGGTTGATGGTGCCGCCGGCTGCACGGCCTCTGTTCTTTGAAACGGATATGTATTTCAGCCTCGTGTCGCGCTTCAGATCGGCGATCCTGTCGCGGATCATTGCGATGACATCGGAAATTTCGCTCTCGGAAAGCTCGTCGAAGTGAATCTCCTTTTTGTGAGTCTCGACAAGAACTTCGTGTGCGCCGATCCTCTCCATCGTGTCGTAGAGCCCGTCTCCCTTCGGGTTTTTGCTGTTTTCGACCTTCAGGACCGGAAGACTCGCCGGAAATACCCGCGAAGTCCATTTTTCGTCCGGATGCTCTGCGTTCCGGCGCGTTAAAATGTTTTTGCCTGTGGTGTTTTCCAGACCCGGGATGAAGGGGTCTATATCGAACTTCGCCTCATCCTCGCAGCTCGGAGTCACCACTGTTTTGACTTTTTCGGGGGCGAAAATCACCCAGACCCGGTTCAAAGGGTCTCTTCTTAAAGTGCCCTGCAATGCGTCCTCTCTGTAAAAAAATCATAAACGCTGGATTTTAGCAGAAAAGATAAAAAAAACTAATTTAGGAAACTGACGTGAAAAATGCAGGCATCCGCCTTTAAAAATTTTTCATTTTACTTCGAGGTCTCCCAGTATCCGTTTTTATCCGCACCGACACGGCGGATAAGGCCCTGCTCCTGCATTTTTTTCATATTTGCCTTGATGTTTTTTTCTGCTATCCCGATTTTCTTTGACAATTCAGACTGCGTGATAAACGGATTTTCTTTTATTTCAGAGAGGATCTTCTGCTGGTTTGCAGTGACCTTTGCAGTCACCTTTACAGTCACCCCGTTCTGATTCTCGATAAGTTTGTCTATTTCCTGAGAGATTATTTCCAGCATGAAATCGATAAAAGCCGTACTGTCCGAATTTTTGTCGCTGGAAGCAAGTGCGGCATAGTATTCAGCCTGATGCTCTTTTACGAGGGTCTCTACCGGAATCCATGCAAATACGGGCTTCCATTCCTTCAAAATAACACTCTGCCAAAACCTGCCCATTCTCCCGTTACCATCCTGGAAAGGATGAATGAATTCAAATTCATAATGAAAAACGCAGCTTTTTATGAGCGGATGTTCGCCGCTGTTTTTTAGCCAGGCAAAGAGATCATCCATCAAAAACGGTACTCTGTCTGCCGGAGGCGCGACATGAACTACATCTCCGCCGTCAAAAATACCTACGCTGCCGCTCCTGTATTTCCCGTTCCTTTCGACCAGATCGTTCATCATCAGTTCGTGAGCCTTAAGGAGATCTTTAGCTTCATACGGATTCAACTCGAGAAGCAGGTCGTAAGCCTGTACGGCGTTTTTTACTTCCTGAATTTCGTTCGGTGCTCCGAGAACGCGCCTGCCTTCAATGATCGCAGTGATCTGTTCTATGGAGAGAGTGTTCTGTTCGATCGCAAGCGACGAATGGATTGTCTGTATCCTGTTTTTCTTGCGCAGCTCAACGTGAAAAGGGTTGTCGGAAAGCGCTGTTATTATTCCGATTTTTTCCGAAATCTCGGAAATGAGGTTTATCGCCTTTGCAGTGATTTCAAACGGTGGTTTATAACTCAATTCCGACTCCTTGTTCATTCCGGCTTCATAATCAAAAACGCTGGATTTTAGCAGAAAACTCAAAAAAGACTAATTTAGGAAATTCAGTTTCAGCTGTTCTGCGGAAATGTCTTCATATTCCTTGCTATTAAAGGCAGAATCACTAAAATATATTGTTTTTTTTAGGTGGTGACATGAGAAATAATTTTACAGTTTTTTTTCTTATTCTGTTCTTTCTGACCTCCTGCGGAAGTAAAGAGGAGGTCGTCAGCAAGTGGCGCGTTCTGGACGAGGAGGAGTACGCTCCTCAAATCGATCAGGCGAATTTCCGTAAATCACTGGATGAATTGGAGAAATTGATCTACGCGCCTGTTTCGTACTTTATCGGTAACGGCGGCGTCCGCTCGTTCAGACATTATCTTCAGTATAAGATCGAGACTCCCGGGACTGAAGAGACCGAGGCGAGGACCCTTGTCCTTGACGAGTCGTCAGCCTACAGGAGCGATCCGGACAACAACTTCTCCATGCAGCTCCAGAACAACAAAAACGAGGGCTGGGAGATAGTCTGGAAGGACAACTTCCTCTACAGAAAGCAGTTCGGCGGCGAATTCACAAAGACTGTAAGCATGGGCGAGCACCGCTCTCTGCGCGACAACATCTTCAAGTCGATCCCGTCGATCTACACGATCCTCCGCGAAAATGCCGAGATCGAATCCGAAAAAGCCTGGAAGTCCGGCAGTCAGAAGGGGTATCTCGTAACGGTCAGATTCAGCGACAGGCAGGTCAAGAGGCCTCCGCTCCCCGAAAAAAGGTATCTTCAGAACCTTCAGGGAACAGAGGAGATGAAGGATGATTCGATGATCAGTAGCTTTGCCGGAAAGAAGAAGAGAGATATCAAGGGGACGCTCACTCTCTTTTTCCCCGAGCAGACGATGGTGATCGCCGAGATGAAGATGGATCTCAGCTTCGCCTTTACTGACGAGAATGTCTCTTTTGAAATTCACGGGAGCAGGATCATGTCGAACGAAGTCTCCGAGATCAGGGAGCCTGTTTACAACGAAGAGTACCACAGGAGGACGCTGGATTCTTCGGTCAATATCATGAAAAAAGATGAGAAGAAGGGGAAGGTGAAGGATGATAAAAAGGAATGAGAAGCTGGAGACGGTTTTAAAGGCTCTTTACGACAAAAAAGGTGTGAATATCACGGCGTTTGATGTCGAGCGTCAGTCCGGTTATACCGATTTCATGGTCTTTGTCACCGGTACGAGTACGCAGCACAATATAACCCTGAGCGACGGCATCATGCGCGCTCTGAAGGACGGCGGCTACTCGAAGCCCCTTATCGAGGGCGAGACCAGCGCAAAGTGGATCCTTGTCGATGCCGGTGATATCGTCGTGAACGTCATGCTGGAGGAGCTGAGGGACCACTACGGTCTGGAGGATATCTGGAGCAAGTGTGCCAAAGTTGATGTAAGTGCCTATATTTCCGAATGAAAATTACGGTAATAGTTGTCGGAAAGCTGAAGTCGCAGTTCAAAGAGTTGGACGATTTTTACCAAAAGCGGATAAAAAACTACTCCGCGCTCGAGGTGATCGAGCTAAAGGAGAGGGGAAATGTCGCTCAGGAGACTGAATCGATAATAAAATCAATACCTTCTGGCTCGTTCCTCGTCGCTTTGCGTGAAAAGGGCGGATCAATGGACTCGATGGCTTTTTCGAAGCTTCTGGCGACACATGCGAACATTACATTTGTTGTCGGCGGGGCGTACGGCTTTGACTCGGTCAATGAAGATTTAGCTCTTTCGATAGCCCCGTGGACTCTGCCGCACCAGCTGGCAAGGGTCGTGCTGCTTGAGCAGATTTACCGCGGTTACTCGATAATTAACGGTTCCGGTTACCACCATTGACGTACTTCCGGAGGGAAGATGAGGCTCCGAACTGCTGTTTTGATCTCGATTTTGATGCTTTTTACGGTGCTTTCCGCCGAGGAGTCTAAAAATCCGGATGTGCCGGACGGAACCGCCCCGACTCTTACGAAAACTCAGGAGATAGAACGGCTTTTCAGCGAAGGAGACTACGACGGTATAGACAAACTTATCCTGAAACTCCCTGAAAACATTAGAAATTCGCTCTACTACAAATCGCTTCTGCTTGAGACCCTGATGGCCAAAAAACGCTTCAAGCAGGCTATCGAGATTCTTGACGAAATAAAGCTTTCCTATCCGACTTTCTATATTTCGGAGAATCTGGAGGCTCTGAGGGGCGATATCGCGCTCTACCGCAGGCAGTTCGATGCGGCGCTCGAGGCATACGACAAGTCGCTCAAGGTGAAAAAGAGCCATATCGTCGCCTATAACAGGATCCTGTCTCTGGAAAAGCAGGGAAAACCTTCGACAGAGTTTATCCCGGAGTATATCGACTACCTTGAAAAATATCCCGGTTCAAGGTTTGCCGGAGAGCTTCTCGAGCGTCTCGTTTCCCTAAAAAAGGAGAAAAACGTACCGACTTCCGGGGCCTCATATTACGTCAGATGGCTTGCCGTCCTGAACAAGACCGGCCGGCTGAAGGAGCTATTCAACGAGGATTTCCTGACTCTCGGATATCCGGTCGCGATCGAAGTCGTCAACTATCTGAACGGCGAAAAGCGCTACGGCGATTCGCTGAAGATTTTGGACGACTCTCTTGCGAAACAGCAGAAATCCGAGGACCGTTACATAATAATCGACAAGAAATACCGCACGCTTCTGCAGCAGGGCAGCGATATTGAAGCGGCCCGTTTTCTGGTCGACAGTTCCGGCGAGTTCAACGCCGTTCAGAAAGAGAGGTTCCTCTTTTTGGCGGCTCTTCTTTACTTCGAAAACGGCGTGCTCGACAAGAGCGGCGATATATTCAGACAGTTCGTCTTTCAGCGCCCCAGATCGCGTTACTTCATGCTTTCGCTCTACAAGCTTGGGCTGATCCACCTTCGTGAGGGAGAGGCTGTGAAGGCTTACGAACTCTGGTCGAACTTCGTTCCTGACGAGAGTCTGAATCTCAACAACTACTCTGGCGGGAAAAAGGCGTATGAATCCATCATCGGGCTTCTTAGCTATATTTCGAGGCTCAACGGCTTCTCTGCGTCACCGGATTTCGTCTTTGCGCCGGAATGCGGCGAGGATCTTGCGGCCTGCAAGGTCGGGAGCGACAAGCTGGTGATTTCATATTATGATTTCCTGTACTTGGACAGTATAAGCCACGAAGCCTTCAAAAAAAGGGATTGGCGGCACGCGCCTGAAAAAGTTGAATCGTGGAGGAAAAACGTACTCACGGAACAGGCGGTAAAGGAGGATCTCCTGCAGCTGCTCTCCAAGGTTTCGCAAAAGGCGAAAAAGAGCGAGGCTGTGAGGATGCTGAACTACTTCCTGAATGAGGATAACTACGAGGGAGTCGAGTTTTATGTCGCTTTTATGCGCAATCTGAACGCATTCAACGTCGCCAGGCAGTCGGAGACGCTCGGCAATCTGGGGATCAGCCTTGCGGCGGAGAAGATCGACGAACTCTCTTCGATATACTCTGAGATCCTCACTACGATACACCTGACCTACAACATCTTTCTCGGAAAGGCTTCGAAAACTTCGTCATACTACTACGACAGGCTGATACCGGATCTGACCTATTCGCCGCACTGGGGCAAGGCTGACGAGTGGAAGCTGATCTATCCGACTCCGTTTTTCGACGATGTTCTGAAGTATGCGGAGGAGTTCGACATCCCGCCGCAGCTGATATATTCGATCATGAGAGCTGAGACCCACTACGGCAAACTCCTCTTTTCAGGTGCAGGGGCGATGGGCCTTATGCAGATCATGCCGAAAACCTTCAGAAAGATCAGGGAGCAGAGCGGCATGGATATAACCGACCCGCTTGTTTCAAAAGAGAGCATCCGTGCCGGAGCGTGGTATCTTTCAAGGCTTTTGATGCGTTTCGACGGGAATCTGTTTCTGGCTGTGGCAGCCTACAACGCCGGACCGCACAAGGTTTCTGAGTGGTTGAAAAAATACGGAAAATCAGATGGTTACGTTTTTATAGAGTTGATCCCTTACGCTGAGACCAGAGACTATGTGAAGAAGGTTCTGCGTTTTTTCTCGATTTACAGCTACCTTTATGAAGGCGATTTTTACGATCTGGATCTGCGAAGCACTCTGAGTGTGACCGAAAAACCGGAATTTGTTGATTTTTAATATGGAAAGGGATGAGAGATGAAAAAAATTCTTACGCTGCTGTTTCTGCTGACGTTTTTGTTCGTTGCCTGCGAAAAGAAGGAGAGGGCCCCTGTTAGTGTTTATAAGGCTAGGGAATCATTGGCTGTTTTCGGATATGAATTTACCGAGCTCGACCTCGCCAAGGCTGTAAAAGAGGGCAGATCCGATATCGTAAGGCTTTTTTTTGATGCAGGTATGAGCCCTGATTCGACGATCCAGCACAAAAAATACCAGATCCCGCTCATATACTTCGTCATCGACAAAAACGACGAACTTCTTCTGCAGGTTTTTATTCAGGCTAAGGCTGATCTGAACATAGCAGTAGCCGGCATAACTCCTCTCATCAAGGCTGTCGAGAGGGGGAACGCTAGCATGGTCTCGACTATGGTCAAGGCTGGTGCCGACATCAACCGTGCCGGATATGACGGTTTGACTCCGCTTATGGCCGCGATCGACAAGGACAATACTGGAGTCGTATGGACTCTGCTGCAACTCGGTGCGGACGTAAATCTTGGTGATCTCAAGGGTTTTTCTCCGCTTATGCGTGCAGTGAGAGGAGGTAACAGCGAGATCGTGCGAGAGCTGATAAAACGCGGCGCGAATGTGAATCAGACCTCTAAAAACGGCACTAAAATCAAATCTTTTATCGGGAAAAACCGAAAGGAGATAGAACTGCTTCTGATAGAGGCCGGAGCGAAACTCGACTAGTCGGAGAGACAGATGGATTTTGATAAATACTTGGAAACGATAGAAAAACTGAACAAAGCCTCAGTCGCGTACTATCGGGATGACAGCCCGTTCATGAGCGATTTCGAATATGACGCCCTATACAGGGAGGTCGTCGAATTCGAGCTTAAAAATCCGGAACTGAAGCAGAATTCTTCTCCGACCATGAGGATCGGCAGCACGGTCCGCGAGGGGTTTTCAAAGGTCACGCACTCGGAAAAGATGATGTCTCTCGACGATGCCTTCAGTGTCGGGGAGGTCGAGGCTTTTTTCAACCGCCTGGAGTTCGCTCCGCACGGATTCGTCGTCGAAGAGAAGATAGACGGGCTTGCGGTGAACATACTCTACAACCGCGGCAGATTCACCATGGCTGCGACACGCGGTGACGGGCAAGTTGGCGAAAACGTTACCGAAAATGTCGCTACAATAAAGGATGTAAGGCTCGATATCCCTGAGCTCAGGGATGCTGAAACCGTTGAGATCAGAGGCGAGATCTATATGCCGAAGGAGAGCTTCGAAGAGCTCAACCGCATGAAGGAGATCCGCGGAGAGAAACCCTTTGCGAATCCGAGAAACGCGGCTGCCGGCTCTCTCCGCCAGCTCGATCCGAAGGTCACGGCCGAAAGGAAGCTCAGGTTTTTCGCCTATGCGATAACCGGAATAAGCGATTTGCCGGTCACGAAGCAGGAGGAGCTTCACAGCTTTTTCAGAAGGCTCGGTTTTTCGACGCCGAACTACACCAAGATCGATAAAATCGAGCAGATACGCGGTATCATCGATGAAAAAATCGCGGAAAGAGCCGCTCTCCCATACGATATCGACGGACTCGTAATCAAGCTGAACGAGTTTTCAGAGCAGGTAGCGGCAGGTATTTTGACCAAAACCCCGCGCTGGGCTATCGCATACAAGCTCCCTGCGATCGAAAAGACGACCAGGCTTCTGGACGTTACCTGGCAGGTCAGCCGCTTCGGCGTCGTCACTCCGGTTGCCGAGCTTGAACCGGTCGAGATCGGCGGTGTCACCGTCAAAAGGGCTACGCTCCACAACGTCAGCATGATCCGTGAAAAGGGGCTTATGATCGGCGACAGCGTCTATGTTCGCCGTGCCGGAGACGTGATACCGGAAATAACATCGTTCATCAGCGAGCTCAGAGACGGTTCGGAGCGCGAGATAAGACCGCCCGAGAGGTGCCCCGTCTGCTCGTCGGCGCTTTCGCTCGTCAGGGAGAGCGAAACCGAGGTCTACAGGTGCGACAACCTCGGCTGTTCGGCCCATATCGTCGGTTCGATCAAACATTTTGTGTCAAAAAAGTGCTTTAATATCGATGGCTTGGGTGAAAAACAGGTCGAATTTTTCTACGAATCGGGCTGGCTGAAATCGGTCGCCGACATCTTCGGGTTGAAGCAGCATCTCTTCTTTATCGCGAACGAGCCGGGCTGGGGTGCGAAGAGCGTCAGCAACCTGATGCAGGCTATCGAAAATTCGAGAAAAATCAGATTCAGGAACTTCCTGTGCGCTCTTGGGATAAACAATGTCGGAGAGTATCTGGCTTCGGAGCTGGAAAAGTACTTTACTCTGGAGGAGCTTTCCGAAGATACGCCGGAGCGCGGTCTTACCCTGAATCTTATCAACGGAGTCGCGGAAACCTCAAGGAGATCTATCGAAAACTTTTTCAGAGACAACCGCGAAACTCTTGACAAGCTCTCCTCTGAGGTCGAGATCCAGTACCCTGAAAAGAAAAAGCAGCCTGTTGAATTCAGTAACTTTTTCAACCAGCTTTTTAAGTATTTCAAAATAGGCGGCATCTCGAAGGCGACCTTCGACAAGCTTAAAAACTCCTATACAGCCGAGCAGCTCTTTTCTCAGGATCTGACGCTCCAGGAGCTAAGAAAATGCGATATCGATCAGAGCAGGGCCGAGACGATCAGGGCCTTTTTAGCCGATTTCGAGGTCAACCGGATGGCCGGGGCTCTTCTGGAGAAGTTCGAGATAACCTCCGAAACCGGAGCGCAGTCAGTTTCTGAAAACGTCGGCGGGATAGCCGGCAAAAGCTTTGTCCTGACAGGCGAGCTCTCCCGGTCGAGAGATGAAGTTTCCGAACAAATCCGGTCACTTGGCGGAAAGGTCTCTTCCAGCGTAAGTAAAAAGACCGACTTCGTTCTGGTCGGAGAAAAGCCGGGCAGCAAGTATGCAAAGGCGCTTGAACTCGGCGTAAGGATCATAACGGAGGATGAGTTCAACGAAATGGTGAGGTGACCTCAGATCTTGACTGAGGTCCATCTGTTTCTCCGGTAAAGGATCCAGAAAATAGTGCTTGTGAGGGCCATCGTCAGGGCGATCGTGAGCCATACTCCCTTCGAGCCAAGACCAAGGCGGATCGCCAGGAACCACGATATCGGGACTCTGAGAACGGTGATCGGAAGTGCGACGTAAAACGAGGGTTTCGTGTAGCCGGAACCCGCGAAGGTGCCGTTTTCGATGACTATCTGGACGCCGACGATGATCTCGACCGGCATGACGAAGAGAAGGTAGTCGATACCGTGGCTTATCAGCTCCGGGTCGGTGTTGAAGATCGAGATGAACTCTGTTGCGAAAACTATCGTAAGGGTCGAATAGAGAAGCGTGAAGAGCAGCACCATTTTGATCGAGAAGTCAGTCGCTTCGACCGCCCGCTCAGGCCTGCCGGCCCCCAGATTCCTGCCGACGAACGTCGAAACGCATGAGCCGAAACCGCGTGCGAAGTTGTATGGAAGCGACTCGATTTTGTGCCCGATCCCCATCGCTCCGATCGCCGCGGAGCCGAAATTCGCCGTCACTTTTGCGATGAAGTAGTAGACGATGGAGAAGAGCATACTCGAGAGAGCGACCGGATATCCGAGCGTGATATAGCGCATGAACGGGATCTCTCCGCCCGTCTTTTCTCTCTGTATCCAGTTGTTTTTTATGATGATCCTGACGTAGAGGAGCGAGGCGACAATGAAGCTCAGAATCGTCGCGAAAGCCGCTCCCTTCGTCTCCATCCTCGGTACCGGTCCGAATCCGAACATCAGGATAGGACTCAGGATCACGTTTATGATGAAGGTTATCAGCGTGATTTTGACCGGAGTCCTGGTATCGCCCCACGCGATCGAGACCGCCTGAAGCGCAAAGACCAGAAAGGTGACGACGCAGGAGTCGATCATAATGACCAGATAGTCTACGCCCGCCTTCCGCGCAATATCTTCAAGCTCGATCATGTCGACTAGCGGATCGATCAGCGGATAGAGCAGGGCGGTGAAGCAAATGCCGATTATCGCTGCGAATTTCAGTGACTGAAAGGTGTTGCTCCTGGCCGTCTCCAGCCGGTTCTGTCCTATATTTCTCGAGATCCCGGCCACGATGCCGACCGTGACAAGGGCGGTGAGTCCGTGGATCGACCAGACCATGAAGATCGAGGCGCTGACGCCGGCGATGTAGTCCGTTCCGAGCCTTCCGAGCCAGAACATGTCGACAATGTTGAAGCCGCTCTTCAGGATATTGAGCAGGATGATGGGGACAGCGAGGGAGAAGACCGCCTTCGAGGGCTTGTCGTTCAGAAGATCCGGCGTTTTGAAGCCGAAAGCTCTTTTATTCAGAAGGTTCAGAGACATCCGCTTGCTTTCGGTTTACATGATCGCCGGCTGCCCTGTTTTTTCGAGGACGGAGAGCCAGAGCTGACCGTTGATGTCGATCTTTTTGCGTTTCGATGTGGCGAGATCCATCGGGATGTGGATGAACTGACCGTTGAGGTATCCGACGACCATGCCTGTCCTCCCGCTCATTCCGGCGTGGACAGCCATCTGGGCGAGCTGCGAGCAGAAGATCGAGTCGTTCGGGGTAGGCGGACAGGATCTGACGATGTAGCTCGGGTCGATGTATTTTATGCTGTATGGAACATCCTTAGCCTTGAGGTAGCTTTTGAGCTTGTCTTTGATGAAGATGCCTATGTCTCCGAGCTTGGCGTTACCGGAAGCGTCGTACTGGATCCTTTCCGGATCGCGGACGAACTCCTGACCTGCGCCCTCGGCAACGACGATGACGCAGTGTTTTTTGCGTCTGAGCTTCTTTTCGACGGAATCCAGGAAACCGCCGTCGCCGACCATTCTGAATGCCATTTCGGGGATCAGGCAGAAGTCTACCTGGCTGGTGGCAAGCGTCGCGTTCGCAGCGATGAAGCCCGATTCGCGTCCCATGAGCTTTACGATCCCGATCCCGTTGTTGATCGAGGTCGCCTCTGTGTATGCCGAATCGATCGAATCGCACGCTTCAGAGAAGGCGGTCTCTGTGCCGAATGATCGCTCTATGTAGTTGATATCGTTGTCGATCGTCTTCGGAATGCCTATTACCGAAATCTTGAGGTTGCGCTTTTCGATTTCGTTTATCAGGGCGATCGCGCCGCGCTGTGTGCCGTCGCCTCCGATCGTATAGAGGATGTTCACTCCGAGTTCGTCAAGCCTGTCCACCATCTTTTCCGGATCCTGATTGCCGCGTGAAGTCCCGATCATCGTGCCGCCGGTAAGCTGCTTGTCCTCGACCATCGCCGGAGTCAGGTGTCTGATTTCGTGACCGAGATCCTTGACCAGACCGGCATAGCCGTAGTTTATGCCCAGAGTCCTCTGGTTGTTGTAGCGGTAGTAGTTCATCGTTACGAGTTCTCTGATAACGGCGTTGAGACCGGGGCAGATACCGCCGCATGTGACTATTGCGGATGTCGTTTCGCCGGGTTCGAAAAAGAGCTGCTGTCTGGGACCCGCCTTTTCAAACGACGGGATAGGCAGATCCTGTTTCTGGATCGCTTCGACCATGCTTTTATCGATGAAGGCGAGGACGCGCTCGTCCTCCGGTACCATCTGAGCCGAAAAGACCTTTTTGTCCGAGGTCAGCGGTGAAAGAAAGTTCTGTTTTCCAAGTTTTTTTATTTCGAGATCGTGGGTGAAAAGCTCGTAATCCTCCTCGCGGAGCCCTTTGATTTTCTGAAAATCAGACATTTTTATCCTCCAAAAAAGAAAAAACGGGGGATGATAGCACTTTTTTATATAATTTCGAGGATGTTTTTACTTTTACCTTAATAAATTACATTTTTGCGCTTGATTGTGGTATCTTACCGCCGTTTTTTTTATTCAGGAGGTAAAATGAGAGGTCTGTTTAAAATTTTTACGGTCTTTTTGCTCTTTTCATTGATTTCCGGATGTTCCGGCAAATCGGGTGACAACAAACCTGATCCGCTTGAAATCACTCATAAAATCATGCTCGAGACAAGCGAAGGCAACATTCAGCTCGCGCTCTTCGGGAACGCGATGCCCAGAACAGTCGCCAACTTTGTCGAATATGTCAAGAGCGGCTTCTACGACGGATTGATATTCCACCGCGTCGTAAAAAATTTCGTTATTCAGGGCGGCGGCTTCAACGAGGCTATGGTCCAGAAGGAGACCCGTCCTCCGATCCAGTTCGAGATCACTCCCGTCAGAGAGGTCAAGGAGGAATCCGGCAAGGTTAGGAAAGAGGCCCTGATGACACACGACAAGTACGCTCTGGCGATGGCGAGGACAAGAGATCCGCACAGTGCGACGAGCCAGTTTTACATCACTCTCGCTCAGACGAAGCGTCTTGATACCGTTCCCTTCAACAACGAACCGAACGGCTACGCAGTATTTGGAAAGGTCATCGAGGGCTTTGAGGTCGTTGACAAAATCGGATCGAAGAGCGTCACCGAAAAGAATGGTTTCCGCGATGTCCCGGTCGAAACGGTAAAGATCCTGAAGGTCTCGGTCATATCCGAACCGGCACCGGCCGTTAAGGAGGCAAAATGAAGATCTCTGTATACCGCGAGGTCCAGTTTTCGTCGGCCCACCGTCTCAGGAATTACTGCGGGAAGTGTGAAAACATCCACGGCCACAACTGGCGCGTCCGTCTTTTTGTCACGAGAGATAGCCTCGATGAGATCGGTTTCGTTATGGATTTCAAGGTGTTGGACAAAGTTTTGAAAAAAATCACCGACTATCTCGACCACAAGGATCTGAACGAGCTCGAAGAGTTCAAAACGGTCAATCCGACTGCCGAAAACATAGCGCTCTACATCTTCAGGGCTGCGGAAAAAGAGGTCTCGGAGATCGACCGCGAGGTGAAAGTCCTGCGCGTTTCTGTCTGGGAAAGCGATAAATCCTGCGCGACGGTAGAGGGCTGAAATGTACAGATTCAGAAGGAATGTCGCAGCAGTCATCGAGAACAGCGAAGGGCTGATCCTTGTCGGAGAGAGGAGCGATATCGCCGGAGCCTGGCAGCTTCCGCAGGGCGGGATAGACGAGGGCGAGACTCCGGAACAGGCGGTGCTTCGCGAAGTTTTCGAGGAGACAGGCATATCCGGGGAATCCCTTCAGATCGTCTCCCGCTCCTCGGAACACTCTTATCTTTTCCCGAAACACTGCGCCAAAAGGTTCGACCGCTACGACGGTCAGGTTCAGATATACTTCCGCATAAAAATCGCAGATTCGGGGTGGAAACTTCAGAAATCATCCGAGTTCGTGAACTTCGAATGGGTCACGAGGCGCAGGGTCATCGAGAGGATCCATGAGCTGAAAAAGGATTGTTACATAAAGGCTTTTTATGAGCTGTTTGGAGAAAAATATGAATAAAACCGAAGAAATAGCTAAGTTGCTCGATGTGATGAGTACGCTTCGCGGCGAAAACGGCTGCCCCTGGGACAAGGAGCAGACGATAGAATCGCTCAAGCCCTACATCATCGAAGAGGCGTTTGAGACCGTCGAGGCAATAGACGAGCTGAAAAGAGACGACAGCCAGACGATCGCTGAACTCAAAAAGGAGCTCGGAGACCTTCTTCTCCAGGTCGTCTTTGTTTCGCAGATCGCCTCAGAGGAGAAGATTTTTGAATTCGAGGATGTCGCAAAGGCGATAACTTCGAAGCTGATAACGCGCCATCCGCATGTCTTCGGAGACGAAAAGGCGGCTGACAGCGCCGAGGTCTTGAAGAAGTGGAGCCTGATAAAGAAGAACAAAGAGGCGAGGAAACACCTGCTTGACGGTATTCCGAAGTCCATGCCGGCGACACTCATCGCGCAGAGGTATTCATCGAGAGCCGCGAGTGTAGGCTTCGACTGGACCGAGGTCGGCGGACTGCTCGACAAAATAGATGAGGAGCGGAGAGAGCTCTCCGAAGCGATCGGAAACAACGACCGCGACAACATGGAGGAGGAGCTCGGCGACCTTCTTTTCGTAGTTATCAATCTCGGTCGCAAGCTCGGTATCGACAGCGAAGGCGCCCTGAAGCGCTGCTGCGCCAAATTCAAGGCGCGTTTCGACACGATGGAGGATCTCGATCCGACCTGTACAGACGGTCAGAAGAGCCTTGACGAGCTCGAGGAGCTCTGGCAGAAAGCTAAAGTGATTGTTAAGGAAAAGCATTAGCTCCGGAGTATGATTTGAAAATCAAGATCCTGATTTTATTATCCTTTTTGCCGCTTGTGCTGTTTGCAGAGGCGAACGAGGAGTTCGAATTCCTCCACAGCGCTTCATTCAGCTTTCACAAGGGGATCCCGCATATCCGCGCCCACATCGGAAGCTATGATCCGGGGGTCAGATTCGACGGTGTTTCATCCTTCGACTGCAACGGCGTAAGGGTGGAGGCAAAGAGCGTGACGGTCAAGTCGAAAAGCTATATCCCAGCCGATGTCAGGCACAAGATAATCCTTCAGGAGCTTTCGCACGATGAGCAGCAGGATTATTCAAAAACGGCTGAAAAGTGGAAAAAGTCGCTTGGCGAGGAGGTCGAACTTTACGTTCACGGAGCTCTCTTTTCGATAAACAAGTCTACGGTCGACAACAGGGAGTACTTCATCGCCCTGAAACGACTTTTCGGCGGAGACGAAGCCGAAACGAAGCTCAGGACCCTGCGAGGGCTGTATCCCGACAAGCCGATAACTTCATTCCAGGTCATGCAGTCGGTTTCACACTCTGAAATCGAAGCGACGACAGATGATGGAAAAAAGTATAACTGCACGGATCTGCTGGAAGTTTTCCCTGAAAATGAGATTTCTGCCGGCGGCGCAGGCTTTCCGAAAGGCCACTATTTTTTAACAGTTTCCGAAGGCGGCAGGATAGATTTTTCGGTCGAAGCGGCCGTTGACAGCCTGATCGAGCGGATCCTGCCGGGCGAGATGTTTCTTTCTGCTCCGCTCGAGACCCTGAAAGCCCAGGCGATCGCAGCCAGGACCGATATTTTCATGCAGCTCGGCAAGCGTCATCTTAACGAACCCTGGCATATCTGCAGCGAGGTCCACTGCCAGAAAATCATCTGGAACGGCAGGATCCAGGATAAGTTCAGGGAGGCTGTCGCGCAGACGGCCGGAATGGTGATAACGCACAACGGCAACCATGTGGCGAGAGCGCCCTACTGTTCGAGTGCCGGCGGCAGGACGGAGGATATCAGAAATGTCTGGTTTACCGCCGAAAAGCCCTACCTTTCGGGCGTTTGGGACGGCGAAAAGCCTTTGAAACTTGATCTTTCGCGGGAGCAGGATCTGAAAAAATTTCTGGAGACGGATTACGGCGAAGACAACCTTCCGATGAACAGGCGTCACAGGTGGAGAGTCGTTATCCCCTCTGAAAAGCTCGATGCGATGGTGAACAGCTATAAAAAAATCGGGATCCTGCGGGAGATCAGGGCTTTGGCAAGGGGCGTATCCGGCAGGATCTACAAGGCTGAATTTGTCGGGAGCCTCTCTTCGTTCGTTATGTACGGAGAACTCAACATCCGGAAATTGTTGAACAACATGTACAGCTCAGCCTTTGTCGCCACACGCTCGGAAGAGGGATGGGTTTTTGAAGGCATGGGCTGGGGCCACGGAGTCGGAATGAGCCAGATGGGTGCGGTTTCGCTCGGCAAAAAAGGGAAAAAATACGATCAGATTTTGAAAAGATACTATCCCGGAGTGGAGATTATCAAACTTTATTGATTACAGGAGATGTTGAATTGAACAGAGGAAAACGTGTGATACTTACGATCCTTGACGGTTTCGGAATTCGTGATTCAAAGGATTTCAATGCAGTAAAAACAGCTAAAACTCCAAATATCGACAGGCTGCTTGCAGCTTCACCGAGCTGCCAGCTCAGCGCAAGCGGGCTCGATGTCGGTCTGCCGAAAGGTCAGATGGGAAACAGTGAGGTCGGCCATACGAACATCGGGGCCGGCAGGATCGTCTATCAGGATCTGACGAAGATCGACAAGTCTATAAACGACGGCGATTTCTTCAAAAACGCTGTTCTGCTCGAGGTCGCAGAGAAGCTGAGGAAGAGCGGCGGAAGGCTCCACCTGATGGGTCTCGTTTCGCCCGGCGGGGTCCACAGCTCGATGGATCACATCAAGGCCCTGCTCGATTTCGGCAGGATGGCCGGGCTCGATCTTGTCCTGCACTGCTTCCTTGACGGCAGGGACACGCCGCCGAAGAGTGCGCTTGAGTATGTCGGCGAGCTTGAAGATAAGCTTGAAAACGAAAAGAGCGGCGCTATCGGTACCGTCATCGGAAGGTTTTACGCGATGGACCGAGACAACCGCTGGGATAGGGTCGAAAAGGCGTATGACGCGCTGATTTCCGGCACCGGACTTACTGCAAAATCCGGCAGAGAGGCTGTTGAAGAGGCCTATTCACGCGGCGAGACCGATGAATTCGTCCTTCCGACGGTCATCACCGATGAAAAAGGGGAGCCGAAGGGGCTCATCTCCGACGGCGATGCGGTCGTCTTTTTCAACTTCAGGGCGGACAGGGCCCGCGAGATCTCGATGGCTATCAACTTTGACGACTTTACCGGTTTCGAGAGAAAAAAACGTGTAAATCTGGCTTCTTATGCAACGATGACCCGCTACCGCGCAGACTTCCCGTTCAAAGTTCTGTTTGAACACGAAGAGCTTAAAAACATCCTCGGAGAGGTAGTTTCAAACGCCGGGATGAGTCAGCTCAGGATCGCCGAGACCGAAAAGTACGCCCATGTCACATTCTTTTTCAACGGCGGCAAAGAGACCGTTTTCAAGGGCGAAGAGAGGATCCTTGTCCCGTCGCCGAAGGTCCAGACCTACGATCTCAAGCCGGAGATGAGTGCCTATGAAGTTACGGATAAACTTCTTGAAAATATTGAAAAATTCGACCTCGTTATCCTCAATTTCGCAAATCCTGACATGGTCGGTCACACCGGCGTGATGGAGGCTGCGGTCAAGGCTGTAGAGGCTGTCGACGAGTGCGTCGGAAGGATAATGGAAAAGGTTGAAGCCGAAGGCCGCGTCATGGTACTTACAGCCGACCACGGCAACAGCGAGCAGATGTTCAACGAGGAGACTCATGCGCCGCACACCGCTCACACGACGAATCCCGTGCCGTTCGCGGTTTACAACTACGACAGGAAGGTGACTCTCAGAGACGGTGTCCTGGCCGATATAGCGCCGACGATCCTCAAAATAATGGAGCTTCCGATACCGCGTGAAATGAGCGGAAAGGAGCTTTTTGAATAAAAGTGCCGAATTTGTTGACATGGTGATAGAAAGTTTGTATAAAACCACACTCTTTGCGGGCGTAACTCAGTTGGTAGAGTGTCGGCTTCCCAAGCCGGATGTCGCGGGTCCGAGTCCCGTCGCCCGCTCCAACTGTAGGTTCAAGTGAAAAGAAAGATTTATTTTTTAGCATCAATCGTTGTACTGCTCTTCGCACTCTTTTCCCTTGCAAGCAGAATTCTCTATCCCATAACGCTCAACATGCTTGAACCGCTTGGTATTTTTTACGATCTTGATTATATTTCACTCGACTGGGACGGTAATCTTTCAATCAGAAATTTAACATTCAGGTACAAGCCGAAAGACTCGGACCGTGAGGCGGTCGATGTCAGGAGCGGTCATTTTTCGCTCAGCCTGGGTCAGAAGTTTGACGGGATCTTTAAAAACCACTGGGTCCTGAAATCTCTGATCCTGAAAGACAGCTTTGTAAAACTCGATCTGAGCGCGATGCCGAAAGATGATAAGAGCGCGGAAGAGGCGGCTCCGCAGATGCTCTTCAACATTCCTTCGAAATGGCCGTTTTTCCCTCTGGAGAATATAGATATAGATAATCTGAACCTCGATCTTACAGTTGATGAAAAGAGCTCCGTAAGCCTGAGGAACGTCTCATTCAAAGGCGATAAAAACTATGTTTTTTCAATATCTTACGCTCATGTTGTACATCCGTCGCTGGAGGAGGACTTCGACTTTGACTTCCAGTTCGGCTTTATGGCGCACGATACGAAATATCAGGTCGATTCCCTGAAGTTCAACACCAAGGCCGGTGCAGCTCTCGATGCCGAAAAGAGCGGCTCCGGCAGGCTGAACGGCAGGCTTTCCGTCGATCTCGCCAAGGTTGCTGAATTTTTCAAGATCGATCTCGGCGGAGAGTTTTATCTCGATTTCGATACGGAGAATGTCGATACCTTCCTGCCGCGTCTCTTTGCGGAAAGACAAAAAGAGGAAAAAGAAAAACAAAACGGGAAAAAGGCTGATGACGGAAAGGTCGATCTAACTTTTCTTACTCTTCTGCCGCGTACTGAGCTCACGTTTTCGGTTTCTAATCTCAAATTCGACGATTTCTGGCCCTGGGATATCCACGCCAATATCCGTACGACGCCGACCCGCGTCTTTATCGAACGCTTCAATTTCTTCCACAACAACAAGGTCAGCATTTCGCTCGACGGAGTTTTCCCGTTCAGCCAGAGGCAGGTCTCAGGCAACATCAAACTCTACGATTTCGACTTTGACAACTGTCTGCGCCGGATGGGGACAAGCGGACTTGTCAACATGATAATCACAGGCGATATCAAGTATGTCTTCACGATCGACAACCTTCTTGCAAGAACCTGGGAAAAGCTTGTCGTTACCGAGTTCGACGTTATGAACAAGAAGATCCTCGACCTGCCGAGACCTCGCTACGAAGTCACCGGTCAGACAGATATCGGGCCGAACGGCGTCGATCTGAATTCTGCGGATGTCGTTACGAAAAACGAGGCTTCGCACATCAAGATCCGCGGTGCGCACTTCGGATTCGCCGACACGATGAAGTTCCATTTCCCGATCGTCAAAGGCTCATGGATCGACCTTGAAGATGTAAAGATGATTGCAGGTTTCGAGGTCAAGGGCAAAGGTCCGCTCGAAGTGCTGCTTACATCTTTTTACAAAAATCCGGTGATCACGAGCGATCTTGATGCGGAGGGCTGCCACTTTGCCGGTTTCAATGCCGAAAAGTGCCACCTCGGGATAAACATGCAGGATTTTTTGATGACCTTTGACATAAAGGAGATCCGCCAGCGTTCGATCTCATCTAAAAATTCAATGATTTCAATAGATTTTGAAGACCCCAACATGGCAGTTGCGTTCAAAATAAACAAAGCGGAAGGCAACTTGAAGGACTCGGGAGATGTCTTCGGAGTCGATACCGGTTCACTTTTCGGTCATGTCTTTCTCGATGCTTCGGGAAGATTTTCAAACGGGCTCGCAAGTCTCCGCGGAGAGCTCAGAATCAAGGATTTCGTCAAGAAAAATTTTGAGACGAACGAGACGCTGAAGCTTCTGGATTCGATCGAACTCAAGCTTTCCGACAAGGATTCCAGAGAGTTGGAGGCGGAGGCGGCGGCGCTTTACGGGAGGAACTCGATAAAACTCAAAGCCAGTATCGCCAAGAGCGATTTCGATACGAACCTTAAGCTCTGGTTCGACCAGTTCTACCCGGAAGACCTCGATTTTATCCCGCAGGAGGTCACTTTCGGCAAGCCCGATCTCGATGTCGCTCTTACAGGTGTTCTGAACCAGCCGAATGTTACCGGAAAGCTGAAAATCCCCTCGATCAAAGCTTACGATATAAAATTCGGAAGTCTCTCGGTCAACGCAGGATACGGCGGAGAATCGAAGCTTCTTACTGCTGACGGCTCGCTTGGAAAGACCGTGAAGTTCGATATGAGCATGAAGGATTTTGATGTCGAAAACCTGCTCTTCAACATGAAGGTCAGAAATTTCATCCACAGGATCTCAGATATCTACATCAAGCTCTCCGCAAACGGTTCCGTAAAAAACAAAAAGATAAATGTCGATGTTTCGGATCTCAAGTTTCAGAAGGATTTCATTTTTGTCCAGAACGTAAAGCCGTTCAACATTTCAGGCTATGTCGACAAGCTGAAAATCAGGGAGGAGACCCACTTCGACGGGGAGTTCCTGCACTTCTCCGTAGCCGGCGGACTCTACGATTTTTCTCCAGATCTTGCAGTCAGGGGTATCTTTTTTTTCAGGAATATGAGGATTCTTGAAGAGTACCGTCAGAACAGCCTCTCCGGCAGGCTCCTCTTTGATCTTTCAATTATCGATTCGGATATCAGGGGACATGTCGATGTTATGGATGTGGATTATGTTCTGGAAGACCCCAGGATTGTTTTCAAAAATTTCAACGGCTCTCTGGTTATAGACAATAATATCTGGAAAATCAGTGAGTTGAAGGGAAAGGCCGGCGACGGAATGGTAGTTGTCAAAGGCGGCGGGCTCATCCCTCTGGAGAACGCATCGGTTAACATTTCGGCGGTGAATCTGACCGGAAAATTCGACTGGATCGGCGATTTCGCGACAACGGCGAATGTGGATTTCATCATACTTAACCGCGACCAGTATTCGTTGAGCGGCGATATCGAGCTGAAGAATATCGTCTACGACCAGCCGCTCTCTCTGGACAATGATTTCATAAAAATGATTTCAAAGCTCGGGAGGGGGAAGGCGGATGCCGATATCCAGAAGTCCCTGCCGCTCGAATTCAATCTTAAACTCCATGGTCAGAACAACCTCAGAGTCAGGACTAATCTTGTCGACGCCGATCTCTTTCTTGATCTTTTCCTGACCGGTACGGCCCAGAAACCGAATCTTGACGGAATCCTTCTTCTGAAAAACGGAAAGGTGGCCTACAAGCAGAACGACTTTTCGATTTCCCGCGGGAACGTAACGTTTGAGAACGGCGGTATCAATCCCTACCTTGATCTTGAGGCGACGAGCAGCATCACGACTAAGGTCAAGGACAATCAGAAGGATTTCAGGGTGACGATGACGGCAACAGGCTATCCTCTCGAGGGTGATCTCGATGTACGGTACGACAGCGTTCCCCAGCTTGATGATGCACAGCTCCAGTCGCTTCTGCTCTGGGGTAATATCGGGGACAACTTCTCTGGTGATCTGGCGATCGCGGCGGTCACGGATATCATCGGGCTTACCTCCGAAGTGCGCAAAAACTTCAATTTTTCGCGCTTCGAACTGACTCCGAAATATTCGGAAATCGACGATAAAACGGTTCTGAAGATCATTACCGAGAAGGAGATATACAAGAATCTCTTTCTGATGCTTGAATCAAATCCTTCCGATGCTATCGATCACATCATCGATCTGAAGTACAAGGCGAAAAATCTGGAGGCGGTGCTGGAGTGGAAGAACAGGGATCTGCTTGAGACCAATTTCGGCGGCATAGGTTTTGATTTAAAGCTCGATTTTATACTTGAATAGGTGCTCAATGTGGAAAAATTCTTTTAATTCTCTCAGCGATTCCGAACAGTTAAAACTAATAGAGGCTGCTGGGGAACTTTTTGACGAAGGCTGCTGCTGTCCGATCGCCTGCGGAGGCGGAGCCGCGAGACCGTGCGGCGCGGTCGAGGATGGTATCAAGGTCGCGAGCTATGCAGTGCACGACGGCGAGGAGCCTCCAGTCAGCGGTTGGTTCGGTGCCGGAAACATTTTTTTCAGCGGATGCAGTGCCAGGTGCGTCTTCTGCCAGAACTGGCCGATAAGTCAGGAAAACAACGGAAAGGTCTATTCGATCGACGAGTTCTGCGAAAACGTGAAAAAGCTCCTGAAAAAAAAGGTCCACAACATCGGGCTTGTGACCGCCGATCAGTATCTGAGCCGGGTTTTGAGGGCTTTTTACAAAATCCGGGATGAACTGAATGTGCCGCTGATGTACAACTGCAACGGCGCTCAGACAGAAAAACTTTTCGAAATCATACTAAAAGTTAGCGATATTTTTCTATTTGATGTTAAATACGCCTCCAACGGGCCGGCAGGTGAATTGTGCGACATAAAAAATTATGCCGACGTGAACAGGCGCTGCCTTGATATGCTCCTTGAAAGGGATTTGAAGTGGGAGGAGGACGACATGGGGATCCTCAGAAGCGGGCTTATCATCCGTCATCTTGTCCTGCCGAATTATGTCGAAAGTTCGCTCGACGTGATAAATCTGCTTCAGGAGTACCGTGAACGCGGTCTGGATTTTAAAATAAGCCTGATGAGCCAGTACTTTCCGGCTTACAAGGCGGTGAATATGAAAAAAATAGACAGAAAACTGAAAAAAAATGAATATGATGCTGTTGTCGGGCTTGTCGAAAAATATGATTTCGACGGCTGGATACAGGGGCTCGAAGAGTGATGCAGAAGAAACTTTTTGATTAAAAGGAGTAATATTATGAAGTATTTAGTTACATCGGCTTTGCCTTATGCCAACGGTCCTATCCACCTCGGACACCTTGCCGGAGCGTATCTCCCGGCAGATGTTTACGTCCGTTATCTCCGCGACATGAAGAGAGACGTCATCTATGTCTGCGGTACGGACGAGCACGGGGTCCCGATAACGATAAACGCCGAGTCCCGCGGTATCCGTCCGGAAGATGTCGTCCGCGAAAACCATGAAAAGATCAAGCTCGGCTTCGACCTTGCGGAGATCTCCTTCGATATCTTTTCCGGTACCCACTGCGATACGCAAGTCGGACTTTCGCAGCACTTCTTCAACCGCCTCAACGAAAACGGCTTCATCTCGGTACGCGAGGTCGAGCAGCTTTACTGCGAGCACGACAAGATGTTCCTGCCTGACCGCTATGTCGAGGGTATCTGTCCGATCTGCAAGACTCCCGGAGCGAGAGGCGACCAGTGCGACAAGTGCGGGAACGCCCTCAACACGCTCGATCTGATCGAACCGAAGTGCAAACTTTGCGGCGGAACACCGGTCAGAAAGGTATCGAAACACTGGTTCCTCGATCTCGATAAATTTGAAAAGAGGCTCGACGACTGGCTTGAAAGCAAGACCGACTGGAAGAGCAACGTAAAGGCGTTTTGCAAGCAGTGGTTCGAAAGAGGTCTGGAACCTCGCGGAATCACTAGAGATCTTTCCTGGGGCGTTCCTGTTCCGCTCGAGGAGGCAGAAGGAAAGGTCCTCTATGTCTGGTTCGACGCGCCGATCGGATACGTTTCCTTCACGAAGCAGCTTTTTGCACAGCGCGGTCTTCCCGAGGATGAATGGGAAAAGTGGTGGAAGGGCGGCGACGACGTCAAGCTTGTCCACTTCATCGGCAAGGACAACATAGTTTTCCACTCGATAATCTGGCCAGCGATGCTGATGGGACAGAACGACGGATGGAAACTTCCCGACGAGATCCCGGCAAACGAGTTCCTCAATCTCGAGGGTCAGAAGATCTCGACGAGCAAGAACTGGGCGATCTGGGTACACGATTTCCTCGAGAGGTTCAACCCCGATTCACTGCGTTTCTACCTTGCGACGATCGCGCCGGAGACCAAGGATTCCGATTTCTCGTTCAAGGGCTATCAGGATACGAACAACGGTATGCTGGCCGCGATTTACGGCAACTTCGTGAACCGCTGCCTGGCCTTCATCAACAAATTTTTCAGCGGCAGGATCGACGGAGACGTCAAGTATATGCCAGAGGACGACGACCTTTGGAAAGATGTCGATGCCGAGCTCAGAACGGTACTCGAGTGCTATGAGACATTCAGGGTACGCGATGCAGCGTTCCACCTGATGGAGATCGGAAGGATCGCCAACAAATACTTCGACACGATGGCTCCGTGGGCTCTCAGAAAGAGCGATCCGGCACGCTGCAACGGCGTTTTCATCCACTGCCTCAACCTGATCGACAGGATGGCGACGGCGATGGAACCCATCACTCCGGCAGCAAGCAGAAAGGTCAAAAATATGCTTGGACTTCCTGAAGTGTTCGATTTTACTAAAATTTTTGAAAAGAACATCGAGTCGGGCATACAACTCGGCAAGACGGAGATCCTCTTCACGATGATCGACGACGATACGATCGCCGCTGAAAAGGCAAGGCTCGGATAAACATAAACCGGAGAAAAAATGAAAGGCAGTCTGAAACGAATATTGACGGGTCTGGTGCTGATCCCGCTGGTTGTTGCAATGGTATATCTTGTTCCGCCGGCGGTCTTCAGCTATCTGATGATAATCCTGGCGTTCTGCACCTTTTCCGAATATCTGACCATGTTCGGAGAGAGGAAGCATTCGACCTTCATTCTGGTCGCGCTCCTAATGCTCTTCCTGGTCGATTCGACTTCGAAAATGGGGCTCATTATGAATATGTCCCTCGAGCTCGGCGTCGGGAAGATGGAGCAGCTTTTCAATTCGCTGAAATACTTCTTCCTTGCGCTCTGGAGCGGAGCGGTGCTTGTCCCGATGCTCACGATGGCGGGTAAGGATCCGGTCGATGTCAAGTTCAGACGTCTTTCTATCTATATGTTCGGATACTTTTATTTCGGGCTGACCTTCGGGCTCTTTCCGCTCGTGCGCCATTACGGGAACAACTACCACTGGCTGATGTTCGCGCTGATAATCCCGTGGGTTTGCGACAGCGCGGCGTATTTCGGCGGAAAAGCGCTCGGAAAGCACAAGTTTTCGCCTCTTATCAGCCCTAACAAAACCTGGGAGGGGACGGTTTCCGGCATCATTTTCTCTACTCTTGCCGGTGCCGTTCTGGCATTTACCCTTTTGAAGGATGAACCTCGGCTTTTTGTTGTCGCGACCGCATTTGCCGTCGGGATAATGGGGCAGTTCGGAGATCTCATCGAATCTCTGATCAAGCGCGGGGCAGGCGTCAAGGATTCCGGGTCGATTTTTCCGGGACACGGCGGCCTTTTCGACAGACTCGACTCGCTTATTATCTCGGTGACCGTAGTTTTTCTTGCTCTGCTGGTGAAGAGTTATGTCCTGTGAAAAGATCGTTATATTCGGGATCACCGGTTCGATCGGTCAGCAGACGGAAAGGCTCGTTTCGGCATTTCCTGAAAAATTTCAGATAGTTGCCTGCACGGCTGGCAGAAACGTCGCAAAACTTGCCGAGATCCTGCCGCGTCATAAATCTATAAAAAAGGTGGTTTTCGCCGAAAAGTGCGATGTGAGCGGACTGGATTTCGACGGAACAGTCGGGTTCGGCAGCGAGGCGATGAGCGAACTTCTGGCGCTGAACCCTGACAAAATCGTGATGGCGCTCCCCGGAAAGGCGGGCTGGAAAATCACCGTCGCTGCGATAAAAATGGGGATCCAGGTTTGCCTTGCAAATAAAGAATCTTTAGTGATTACAGGATATTATCTCGGCAGCTTGATTACAGGCGACCGGAAAAGGATCGTTCCGATCGACAGCGAACACGCGGCTTTGATGCAGCTTCTCGAAGGGCGTGACAGATCGACTCTCCGCAAGGTCTACATCACTGCCTCCGGCGGTGCGCTTCGTGATCTGAGCGCCTCAGAGATGGCGGAGGCGGATGCTGCGACTGCACTGAAACACCCAGTCTGGCAGATGGGGGCGAAGGTGACTATCGACAGCGCGACGATGCTCAACAAGGGGCTTGAACTCTTCGAGGCGTTCTGGCTTTTCAACCTTGATCCGGCGGTTCTGGACGTTCTGGTCCATCCCGGTGTGAACGTTCATGCCGCGCTTCTCTTCAAGGACGGCTCAAGTCTTTCGCAAAACGCTGTCAGCAGTATGCTCGTGCCGATAGCTGCGGCTCTGAGTTATCCACAGATGCTTGATATCGTTAGCAGATTTCCTGAGATGAACTTCTCGTACGACGGAAAGATCATGGAGTTCAAAAAGCCGGATCTGGTCAAATATCCGCTTCTTGCGACGGCCTTCAGGCTTCTTTTGAACCATGACTATTCAGGAATGGTCGCCTATGCTGTTTCCGATGAAGTAGCTGTGAACAGGCTGTTGAAAAACGAGATCAGAGTGAAGGGGATCCATGAGATCGTGATGAGCGCTGTTTCGCGCTTTTCTGGGCTCGAAACTCCGTCGTCTGTTGAGCATATATCTGAATTTATTGATGAAATTGAAAAATACAGTCTTAGTCTTTTAAGATGATTTTCACGGAGGAAAAAATGGCTATACCGAAAATAGGTGATTTTGAGGTCAGATCCAGACTGCTTCTCGGCAGCGGAAAATACCGCTCGAATCAGGAGATGATGGAATCCGTAGAGAGTTCCGGAACTAGCGTCGTGACGGCATCGCTCCGCAGAATGGATCTCGGAAAGGGTGAATCTCTCCTTAAACCTCTGCTTGAGAACAAGAATATCACGATCCTGCCCAACACGGCGGGTGCCAGAAGTGCGGAGGAGGCGGTTTTTTATGCCGAACTTGCCTACGAATCAGGGCTTCCGAAGTGGGTCAAGCTGGAGCTTACGCCCGAACCGCGCTACCTTCTGCCGGATCCGGTCGAGACTCTGAAGGCAACGGAGATCCTTGTAAAAAAGGGATTTACGGTCCTGCCGTACATCAACGCCGACCCGATGCTTGCGCTCCGTCTGCAGGATGCCGGTGCGGCGACAGTCATGCCGCTCGCAGCTCCGATAGGAACGAACAAGGGGCTTCTGATGTCCGAAATGATCCGCATAATCATCGAGCAGTCCCGTGTCCCGGTCGTTGTCGATGCAGGTATCGGTGCGCCGTCGGATGCCGCGAGAGCGATCGAAATGGGAGCCGATTTCGTACTTGTAAACACGGCTATCGCTACCGCGAAGGATCCGAAGATGATGGGCGAGGCGTTCAAAAAGGCTGTCGAAGCGGCCTCGATCGCATTCGAAGCCGGTATCCCGGAAAAATACATCTCTGCTCAGGCTTCGAGCCCGGAGCTCGATTTTATCGACAAACTCTAGATTTTATTAGGTAACTTCTTTCCGGCAGCGGGGCAGATCCTGACGCAGTCGCCGCATTTGATACATTCGATCGAGTTGACGGATTTTCTCGGGTCGATACCCATCGGACACTTTTTCATGCAGAGAGTGCAGTTTACGCAGCTCTTTTCATCAAGCTTTATCTGTAGAAGCGATATCCGGTTGAAGAGGCCTAAAATCAGACCGAGCGGGCATATATAACGGCAGAATGCGCGTTTTTCACGCATGAAATAGAGGACGAATGCTAATGCCAGCGCCGCCTTCCAGTAAAACGTCACTCCGATAGAGGCGCGCAGGTCGGCGTTTGCCGAAATTATCGGTATGCCGGCCATGATGAGACCCGACGGGCAGACCCATGCGCAGAATCCCTGAGCCAAACCGGTCACGGGAATGATCAGTACCAGAATCAACAGGTTGAACCATTTGACGTAGCGAACGCCGTCCGGCAGTCTGGCGCTTTCGTTCTTCCATGGCGAGATGCGGTACATCAGCTCCTGAAAAAAGCCGAAAGGACAGATAAAGGCGCATACGGCGCGGCCCATGAGCAGCCCGAAAGCCGAGAGCGTCCCAAGCGCGTAGTAGGGGATCATCGCCGCATATTTTATGACGTACTGGATCACTCCGAGCGGACAGCCGAACGCCATCGACGGGCAGCTGTAGCAGTGGAGTCCCGGTGCGCAGACCGACTTTGTGAAGCCGTTGTAGGGTCTTCCGGAAAGGAAATTGGAGATGAACGGGTTCTGTATGAAAAAGAAGATGAGCTGGATAAGCAGTCTTTTGGCTGACAATGTGTTAATTTTTACCATTTTCCTCTGATTTAAAGAGCTCTTTCAGGTGATCCAGGATGTTGACATCGCTGAGTCCTATGCAGCTCGTGCAGATGTTTTTACCCGCCGCTTTGACCAGGTCGATCTCTTTTGTCTGATATTCGTCTATTTCGTGGACCCACGCCTTCAGCATGAACATCGCTGCTATCAGAAGCGAGATTATGATCGTGACCGCCTTTTTCATTGTGCCTCTTTTCTTGCAAAAATCGCGGCTCCCAGAGCCCCCATGATCTGAGAATTGATATCTGCGCCGATATTTAATGCAAGTAATTTGCCGAGGTGGAAGCGGACAGGTTTAAGACGCGATACGCCGCCTGACATGAAAACCGGATTCTGCGGATGGATCTTTTTTGCCATCGAAATCGTGTTCAGCGCGACCATCCTGGCGATCGACGAGATGATGACTTCTGCCGGTATGTCTCTTGAAACCATTGAAATTACTTCACTTTCTGCAAAAACCGTGCATGTGGAGTTTATCTTTATAGGTTCTACGCCGGAGATATCCATATCGGCGAAATCTTCTATCGGTATGCCGATCTTTTCCGCCATGACCTCGATAAAACGTCCGGTCCCCGCGGCGCATCTGTCGTTCATTATGAAATCCCTGATCCTGCCTTCGTCGCTGATCGTTATCACCTTGCTGTCCTGACCTCCGATATCGACGATAGTCCTGATTTCGGGATGCAGGAATGATACTCCGAGAAAGTGACAGGTGATCTCGGTCGCCGAAAGCTGCGTCTCCTTTGCGACGCTCTCCCTGCCGTAGCCGGTCACGGCCGTAGCCTTGATGGAGCCCTTTAGTTCCTGCGGGATCGTCTCCAGAAGCGAATGGTATGTCTTTGTAGCCGACGCGATGGTGCTTAGGATCTCTTTGTGAAGTAATTTCCCTGAGTTGTCGATCAGAACGATCTTCCCTGTCCGGGAGCCGATATCGATTCCGCAAAATAGCGGGTTTTTTATATTCGTCTGCGTCATTTTTCCTGCTGTCCGCCGTTTTTCTGTCTGTGAAGATTGTCGAAAAATTTGTTTATCCAGATGTAGCAGCTCACAAGATCGCCCTCTTCGAGTGACTTTTTGACTGCATCGTCGCCGTGTTTTTTGACAAGTTCGATCTGCTTGTCGGATAGCCTGCCGTTGAAGAAGCGGTGCTGGTTCCTGCTGTTTTCAAAGACCTTTTTGAGAAATGCGGCGGTCTCTCCGACGATGTCTGCTTCGGTCTTTTTGGTATTTTTTTTGATGAATCCGGCAAGCTCGAACTCTAGGTTCGCCGAAAAGTCTGGTATCACCAGCTCCTCGGGCAGGATCTCGTAAAGCTGCCTCCCAAGGTCTGTAGGAGTGTAAAAACCGCCTTTGTTTTTAACTACATAGCCGCGTCTTTCCAAAAGCGGCGCAAAGCCGGCCCTTGTTGCGGCGGTGCCTATCCCGTTTGCATCCTTCAGCGCCTTTTTCAGCGCCTCGTCCTTTATCTGGAGGTGCGCCTTCTCCATCAGGGTAAGAAGCGTGTCGTCTTTGAAAAGTTTCGGCGCCGTAGTCATCTCTTCCGTGATCGAAATAGAGCCCGAAACCGAATCATTCTTTTTGTAATTAACTGAAATTATTTTGTCTTTTTCTTCTACTTCACCCGGTTTCTGATCCTGGCTGTCGGATCCGGCATCCTTTTTTGAATCGTTTTTCGTATATTCGAGATAGCCTAAGTCGGTGTAGTTCTTGAACCTTGCGATGAAGGAGTAGTCGTCGATCTTCCCTATGAATTCCGTGCTGTGACCCTGCGCCGGTTTGAGGAGGGTCGCGCAGAAGCGTTTAACGATCATGTCGAAGATCGTCTTCTCTCCGCCTGTCAGAGTCGGAACGTAATTTTTGTCATAGGATAGGACCGGGATTATCGCGTAGTGCCCTTCAAGCTTGCCGATATATTTCGGGTTGAGCTCGAGCTTCGGATTCACCTCCTTGACGGCGAGAGCCAGAGACTTGTACTCGTCGAAACGGTAGACGAGGTTCATCGCATTGCGGAGCTCCTTCGCCTCCTGCGGACTCAAAACCGAGCAGTCGGTCCTCGGATAGCTTATCAGATCATACTTTTCGTAGAGGTTCTGGGCGTATTTCAGCGTGTCGTCCGGCGAGATTTTATGCTTTGCCGCAGCCTCCTTCTGAAGCGTTTTCAGGTCGTAAAGGCTAGGTGCGTATTCGGTGAACTTTTTCTTTTTGACGTCGGTGATCTGAAGCTCTCTCCCTTTAAGCTTTGCCGCGATCTCCTCGGCTTCGGCCTTGGTCTGGATCCTGAGCTTTTTGTTCTCCTCGTCAACCATCTGAAAAAGAACGCCGTCGACCGTCCCGAAAACGAAGGTGTAAAACGGTTCCGGCTTGAAGTTTTTGTTTTCGTAGTAACGCTTTACGATCTCGGCGAGGAGCCATGTCTGGACCCGGCCGATGCTCACCGGACGCCCGGCCTTGCCGTACTTGACGGAGTAGAGTATCGTCAGCTGGATGCCTATCAGCCAGTCGACGATCTCACGGATCCTCGCCGCCTGGTAGTAACCCTCGTATTCGGTGTAGGATTTCCGCTCGTCGAAAGCCTTTTTGATCTCCGTCGCGGTTTCGCTGTGAAGCCATATCCTCGTTATTTTGTCGGTCTTTACGGCTCCGTTGCTCTTTGCGATCTCAAGGATGTTGCGGTGTATCAGTTCGCCTTCGCGGTCGGGGTCGGCGCCGAGGATTATCTCGGTAGCCCTGCGCAGAGCGTTTTCGATCGTCTCGTAGACCTTTTTGTTCTCAGGCATGATCTCGTGCTTGAAAAACGGCGGGATGAAGGGGAGGAACTGGAGAGTTTCGCTCCAGAATTTTTTCGTCTGTCCGTTGTCTTCGTAGCGGTCCTGAAGGTAGTATTCGAGGTCGCAGAGCGATTCGATGTGGCCTACGCTCGAGACGACGGTGACTTCGTTTCCGAGGGCTGCATCCATTTTGCGCTTCATCGAAGGCTTTTCGACGATCATTACCTTCATTTACTCTTCTCTTCCCACTTGATCTGAAGGTTGTTCCCGAGCTCGTTCATTGCTGAGTAGGGGTTCGATTTTCCGGCTAAGAGGTCGGCGGTCCATCTGTCGAAAATTTTGTTGCTGTTCAGCATATTCATTATGTCGTTGCCGATCCTGTCTAAAGCCATATGCTTGAATTGATTCAGTATTTTGTCTTTTTTTACGTCTGCTCCGTTGCTTCTCAGCCAGCTGTTCCTGTCACTGATCTGATCCATCAAAGCCGGCAGGCCCTTGTTTTCGGTGGCAACGGTCTCCACGATCGGCGGGACCCATTTGAACCTGTGGCGGTTGAGCTGGATTATCATGTTGACCTCGGCGATCAGGCGGTCCTTGCCGTCTTTGTCCGCCTTGTTGATGACGAAGATGTCTGCGATCTCCATTATGCCGGCCTTCAGCGCCTGGATGTCGTCTCCGAGACCCGGAACGAGTACCAGAAGCACTGTGTCGGCTATGCTCATGACGTCGATCTCGCTCTGTCCGACACCGACGGTTTCAACGATCAGGACGTCGAAACCGATGCTCTTCATAATGTTCAGGACATCTATCGTCGCCGGCGCCAGACCTCCGAGACTTCCCCGGCTCCCCATCGAGCGGATGAAGACTCCCGAATCGTTTGCGTGGTCGCTCATGCGGATTCTGTCGCCGAGGATCGCGCCGCCGGAGAAGGGTGAACTCGGGTCTACTGCAACGACCCCTACGGTTTTGCCGAGCTTTCTGTACTCATATATTATCTTGTCGGTCAGCGAGCTCTTTCCGGCTCCGGGAGGCCCCGTGATACCGATAACGACAGTTTCGGAGTTCTCTTTGTAGAGATTTATCAGATCCTGTTCCGAGCCTATCCGGTTGTTTTCGATCTTTGAAATAAGCTTGGCGAGAGATCTGAAGTCCATCGAGATGTTGCTGGTCATCATTTTCTCCACGTTTTTTTATTTTTAATATCGTTTGCGAACAATTTTATATCCAACAAAAACTTAATGTTTTCAATGTACTGCTCCTTTTTGCCCTCGTTTATTCCCGTAAGCAGTTGATTTTTGCAGCGTGCTGCGATGCTCAGAACCATGTTGTTTGGGACCGCAACGACCAGAGTCTTATCCTCGATCCTGAGCGGGATCATCTTTCCGACGTTGTCTGCGCCGACGATATTTTCCCAGCTCAGCAGAAGATCGATAAAGGGGTCGTCGAGAGAGGAGAGAACCTCGTGAAAGGATCTGACCTGTTCTTTTTTTGGCGGACGTGCCGTGTTCTCAGAGTTTTCCATTATTTCTGCATTTCATAGCACTTTACGAGATTTTCGAGCATGACAGCGTTCGTCACTACTCCGACTCCGCCCGGGACCGGCGTGTAGTTGATCCTCTCGGCCTCGTTTTCCCCATCCAGGATCATGTCGCCTGCGACTGAGCCGTCTTCAAGCACATGGATGCCGATGTCAAGCACTGTCGCGCCGTCTCTGACCTGACTCGAGGCAATGATCCCGCGGGTACCGGCTGAGATCGCGACTATATCTGCCTTCGCCAGAAGCTCGGGAAGGTTCGCCGTCTTTCTGTGAGTCACCGTCGGAGTTGCGTTTCTGTTGAGGAAAAGTTTGAAGAGGGGAAGACCTACGATGTAGCTCCTGCCGATGACTACGACATTCCTGCCGCTTATCGGGATCTCGTAGTGTTCCAGCATCCTTATCGCGGCAAGCGAGGTGCAGGGGACGAGCCTTTCATTGCCTGACGAGAAAAAAGTTCCCTGATTCAAGTATGTTACACCGTCAACATCCTTGAACGGCGATATCTTTGTGTGCAGTGCTTCGGCATCGACCTTGATCGGAAGCGGGAGTTCGACCATGATCCCGGTGACATCCGGATCGCTGTTCGCAGCCTCGAGCTGTTCAAAAAAAGATGACTCGGACACCGATTCCGAAACGGAGTATATCCTTATATCCGAGTTGATCTTTTTAAGCCACTTCTCCTTGGTTTTGAGGTAGCTGTCCGCGGCGCCGTCGTTTGCCGGATGGAAGACGGCAAGCGTCATTTTCGGGAGATCCTTCTCAAGAATCCCTGCAACGATTTTGTCAGAAATGACCTTTCCTTTTAAAAGCATTGTTCTCCTATTTTTTAAGTTTTATTACTTCAAGTTCCTTGGAGATCGCATCGAAAGCGGGCTTCTCTTCCGCCAGAACGCCGTCGATAGTCGTTTTGAGCGTCTGGTTAGCCTCGTCCATAGCCTTGATTATCTCTTCGTCCGTCTGTTTCTTGACTGCCTGATTGCGGGCTTCGTTCCAGTCGTTGTATGCCTGCTGCATCCCGAGTGAAAGCATGTGAAGGTCCGTCACCTTCTTGCGGTCTTTTTTGAAGGTCGCCGTTTTCCACTCCTCGTCCATGTTCATGTAGTGCGGTTTGTTCCACTTCTGTTTCAGGAGTTCGATCAGCTTAGTATTCGTGTCGTAGTAGTATTTGCATTTGCTGCGGATCGTCTTTATCAGCGCGGCGCTTTGCGAAAAGACCTTGCTCTTGTGCTTGCTTGCGAGGACCTCCATGTCCCTTATCGTGTTTTTATAGTTGTTGTCGTTCGGGTGGAATTCCTGGTAAAGCGTATAGCCGTCGTTGTGAAGGACTGCCGCCTGAACTGACTCTTTCGCCGGCATCTGAAGTGCGCAGAGAAGAAAAACGATTAAAAGGAACACTTTTTTCATAAGTCACCTCCGAAATAAAGCGCCGGAATATAGCAGAATAATTTTAGTGATGCAAACAGAACAGCTCTTGATTGTTTTTGGATATTTGCGATAATCCCGGGTCATTTTTTTTGAGGGTCGGGTCGTTGAGGTCGCTTTCGTTTAAATTCGTTTTTGAGTCGCTTCTCCTCTTTTCGCTCTTTTCGTTCCTGCTCTATGCAATGGGGATTTCTCCCTTTTATTTCCCGCACTTCGCTCTGATAATGACGCTGCTTTATCCTGAAAAGAACAAGAAAAAAAGATACTTTTACATAGTGCTTGCCACGCTTTTGTATTCACAGATCGCGGCTCCGCTCCCGTTTGTTTTTCTGGTAGTTTCGGCCTTGCAGATATACATACTGACGGCGTCGTTTTTTTCCGCGACGGCGTTCGACTATCCGCTGACGGCGCTCTTCAACTGCATCGGAGCGCTCGTTATCCTGAATTTCAACAAATTTGTCTATATCTACATCTTCACCGGCGAGATCAGACCTTTTTACACGGCGTTTCAGTTCGGAAGCTCCGTTTTGATAATGATCCTGATATTCGTGCTATTCAAAAGTTATTTTAACCGTCTTTTCGCGAAGGATACCTGGCTATGAGAATCCTGAATCAGACGGAAGAGGTCAAAAACATCTATAACAAGACAAGACCGCTGGTTTATGTTATCCTGATCTCATTTTCGCTGATTTTACTAAGAATTTTCATCCTTCAGATAGTTCGCGGCGATGAGTATTACAAGCGTTCGCGCAACAACTTCATCCTGAGCGAAAAGATCTATCCGGCCCGCGGCGACATACTCTCGTCCGACGACAGGATCCTGGCTACGACGGAGCCTTCGTTCAAAATTTCGGTCGTCCCGATATTCTTTTCGAAGTATGAGCAGATCAACGAACAGGTCGACCGCCTCAGCTCTGTTTTGGATCTTTCGGTCAACGAAAGAAAGCGTCTCGTATCAAAGATGATAAACTGCCACGGAACATGCAGACACCTGCCCATTGTCGTGAAGGGCGAAATTCCGAAGAAGAAAATTTTAAGTTATTCAAGCTACTTGACGTCGTTCCCTGGTACGCTGATATCATCTTCCTACAAGCGGGTCTACCCGTTCGGGGAGAGTGCGGCGCACATTACGGGATACGTCTCCAAGATCAACCAGAACGAGCTGAAAAAATATCCGGATTACGATTCTGAGGATTTTACTGGCAAAACGGGAATCGAAAAATGGTACGAATCGACTCTTCACGGCTCTTACGGTGAAACTTTCCAGGTTATCGACTACATGGGCAGGAAAGTCGAGCTCCCCGAGCAGATCGACGGGGCGGTTCCGCCTACAAAACCGGCTGTGAAGGGCAACACTGTCAGGACGACGGTGCTCTCTTATCTTCAGGAGACCGCCGCTGCGACTCTTGGCGAGATGGCAGGCGCTGTCGTCGTGATGGAGGTCAGGACCGGACGGGTACTGGCACTTTATTCTGGACCTTCGTTCGATGTAAATCTCTTTGCGAGAGAGAGGATCCCCGACAAGGTCTGGCGCGAATACAGCCAGAGCATCCTCCATCCGCTCGTCAACAAAACGATCCGGCAGACCTATTTCCCCGGTTCGACCTTCAAGATTATTCCCGCGCTTGCCGGACTTTATTACGGCATCGTTTCGCCGAAATCGACCTTCAACTGCTACGGCTGCCTCTCGTTCGGTTACGAGACGAAATGCTGCTGGAATCACGGCGGTCACGGCGATGTCAACCTCTACCAGTCGCTGAAATACAGCTGCGATATCTATTACTATTTCCTCTCCCAGGAGCTCGGGATCGACCGTCTGACCCATTTCGCGTCACTCTTCGGAGTCGGAACGGCGACAGGGATCGACCTGCCTAACGAGGAGAGCGGGATCCTGCCGACACGCGAGTGGTTCAGGATGAACTATCCGGGAATGCGGCTTAACAACGGAATGATAATGAACCTCTCGATAGGTCAGGGAGACGTGCGGATGACGCCGCTCCAGATCGCCGTCGCCTACGCAGCGCTTGCAAACGGCGGAATGGTAGTGAAACCGAGAATCATCGATGAAATCATTCACGGAGACGGTAGGGTGGAAAAGATGGAGGATGAGGTCGTCAGGGTCCTCGACATCAAAAAATCGTATTACGAAGCAGTCGCAAAATCTCTCTGGGCCGTCGCGAACGAGGATGGCGGAACGGCCTATTACCACGCGGACCACACGATCCCGCCGGCTGCCGGAAAAACCGGATCTAGCCAGGTCATATCCAACGCGGCGCGCCGGAATATCGATTCCGCCGAGGATGAACGTATCCTAATGACGCAGGACGACGCCCTTTTTGCGGCTTTCTTTCCGTACAAGGATCCGGAGATAGTCGCTGTCGCGGTAGTCGAGAACGGAGCGCACGGCGGAAGCACGGCTGCACCGATAGTTTACAAAATGCTGAGGGCCTACCACATGAAAACTGCAATCCTCGAGTAAGTTTAATTTCACAAATAAAAACCAAAATACTATATTACCGCTGAAATGAGTTCTCTTTCACATTATTAATTTTTTTAGGAGTTCAGCTATGACAAAACTTGAAACCGCACTTAATGCTTATGTCGATGAAGTAAAAGCCAAAGGAACCGCGAAGGGCGCAGAGATGGTCATCACGGAGATCATTCCTCCGAAGGACGGCAACGGTCCGCGTTACGTCGTTGAGGGCTACAAACAGCAGTTCATCAAGATGAATTCGAACAGCTACCTCGGCTGGTCGATGAACAAGGATGTCATCGCGGCAGAGGAGCAGGGCACGAAGCAGTTCGGCGTAGGTCCTGGCGCAGTCCGTTTCATCTCCGGTACCCACAAGGCTCACATCGACCTTGAAAAGAGGCTTGCGAAGTTCCACGGAAGAGAGTCGGCGATGCTCTTTTCGAGCGCTTACGTCACTTCCATGGGCGTTATCACTCCGCTCATCACCTCCGAAACGGTCATCATCAGCGACGAGCTCAACCACAACTGCATAATCAACGCCATGAAGCTTGCCCGTCCGGCTCTCAAGCTCATCTACAAGCACAACAACATGGATGACCTCGAAGCCAAGCTCGCAGAGGCTGTAGGCAAGGGCAGAAGATGTGTCGTCGTAACAGACGGTGTCTTCTCGATGAGAGGCGACTTCTGTCCGTTCGATAAATTCACGGCGGTCTGCAAAAAGTATGACAAGGATTTTGAAGAGGGCGTCACCACAGTCGCTGACGATTCCCACGGTGTAGGCGCTTACGGCAGGACCGGACGCGGAACCGAAGAGGTCACCGGTGCGAAAGTCGATATCCTTATCGGAACGCTCGGCAAGTCTTACGGCGTAAACGGCGGTTATGTCGTCGCTTCGAAGGCTGTAACCGAATTCTTGAGACAGACTGCTCCGATGTACATCTATTCCAACCCGATCACAGTCGGCGAGGCCATGGCCGTCCTCAAGGTCCTCGACCTGCTTGAAAGCGAAGCCGGCATAGCACGTCTCGCTCATCTCAGCGAAGTCACTGCCCGTTTCGAAAAGGGTCTCGTTGACAACGGTTTCGAGACGATCCAGGGACCGCACCCGGTAACCCCGCTCATGGTCAGAGATACCCAGAAGACCTCCGAAATCGTAAAATGGCTCACCGATCACGGCATTTTGGCTACGGCTATGAACTATCCGGTAGTTCCGAAGGGCGATGAAGAGATCCGCTTCCAGATCAACGCCGACCACACGGCTGCCGATATCGACTATGTGATCGGCGTCCTCAAGGCATACAAAAACAGATAAGTGAATCTGCTTATAGTCAAAAGATCCGAACTTGTTACGGATTCCGCCGCTTTGATCTCCGGCAGGAGGGTCAGTCACCTGAACGAGATCCTCGACTCTTCTGCCGGAAGCGAGCTCAGAGTAGGGCTCCTCGGCGGAAAACGGGGCAGGGGGGTCATCAAAAAAATCGACTCGGAATCGGCTGAAATAGAGCTGGATCTGACAGATGATCCGCCGGCAAAGCTGCCGCTTACCGTCATAATCGGCTTATGCCGCCCGAAGGTCCTTTCGAGACTGATAGCCGATCTTACCGCTTACGGAGTACAACACATTGAAATAGTTAAAACTTTTTTCGGAGACAAGGGGTATTGGACAAACGAACTCTTTACTCCGGAAGGTATTTCCGAAGCTGTTGTCAGGGGGTTGGAGCAGAGTATGGATACTATCGAGCCGAAGGTGACACTCATCAAAAGATTCGGCCCGTATTCCGAAGATATCCTGCCGGGTTACTCAACAAATTCAATGTGTTATATTGCACATCCCGGATCGGCTGAAAAAATCGGGAATGTTGCCGGGGCTGCTCCGGCTTGTATCGCCGTAGGTCCAGAGCGGGGGTTCACGAAGTATGAGGTGGATCAGTTCGTAAAGGCGGGCTTCAGGCCGGTTTCGCTCGGCGAAAGGATCATAAGGACCGAAGCCGCGGTCCATGTCTGTGTTTCAAATTTTCTATAAAAGGTGAGTCATGCTCTGGATGATAACCGATTTTTCAGCTTACAAATCAAAGCTAGCGGCCTATTCGTCGATCAGTTCGATGCTTGAAGCTGGGGCCGGTATGGTGACTTTGCGGAACAGGGATGTTTTTCCGAAAGAGAAGGTCCATTCGATTGCCAAAGCTTTGAATGCCCTCTTTCACGATAAGGGCGTTTTTATCCATGACCCCGATGAAGGCGAAGTGCGCGAATTTGATTTCCTGCACTATCCCTCTTCACGCCTGAGCGATGCGATATCTGCAAAAAAACTCTATAAAAACAAGAAAATAGCAGTATCTCTGCACGATATCGAGGAGTCTCTTTTCGCACTTCGGGCAAAGGTCGACTACGCCTTTCTTTCGCCGGTTTTCAAACCTCTTTCCAAGCCTGACGACACACGTCCGTGCGTAAAGCCCGTTAAGCTCGACAATATCGTCCTGCTCGGCGGGATCAACCGCGAAAAGGGAGAAGAACTTATCGAAAACGGCTACAAAAATATAGCCGGGATATCGCTTTTCCTCGGCGGATCAGCCAAAGAGGATGTCAGGTATCTTGCTGAATTGATTAATAAAAAATAAATTACGAAAAATAGAGCGTCCTTCTTGCCAGCGTGAAGGTGTTGACGCTTACGGCACCGTTTTTCTTCAGAAGCGCCGCGATCTCGTTGATAGTTGAAGCTGTCGTGCAGACGTCGTCGACGATGAGAAAGCTCTCGTTTTTGACAGAGCGCGTCAGCTTGAACGAATCCCTTAGGTTCGTGGCCCTCTTTTCAAAGTCCAGATTCGCCTGATGTTCGGTCCTTCTGCTCTTTTTAAGCAGGCGCCAGTCGAAGCGGAGCTTGTTGAATGATGCTACCCTGTCTGCCATGATTTCGGACTGGTTGAACCCTCTCAGAAACTTGTCAATGAAGTGCATCGGCGGAAAGATGACAGTCCTCCCTTCAATCAAACCGCTCTCTGCTCTCTTTGCCATGAAGTTTCCTAGGATCTCTGCCAGGTATTTGACTTTATTGTATTTCATCTTGCTTATGAGGAGGGCCGCCGCGCCAGAGTAGATAAAGACCGACTGGATTTTATCGAAGTAAATTCCCTTTTTGCGGCATGATTTGCAGCCCGATGGATCAGGTTCAAAGACAAAATCCCCGCATTTCGGGCAGCACCTTGTGTTTAAAAGCGCGAACTTCGCGCATTCACTGCATAAAAAGTGGTTTTCTTCGGCTAGACCGCCGCAGATCAGACATGAATCCATAGTTAAATCTCAAAAAATTCCACGGATCATACTTATTAACAAAAATTTTAGAAGTTTTATGCATGATTTTTTTTCGGTGCGAGATCAAACTGACACGATCCCTGTTTACCTGTATTTTTTGTTGTTTTTGCCGAAAAGTAAATGATACTGATATTTACAACTGAGTTTCTGTTCAGGAGGGCGAATATGTGTACGAGTATCATTTCAAACAGAAAAAAGACGATAGTCGGGTGGAATCTCGATATTCTCGATATGGAATACCGCGTACGGCCGGACGAAAACGGCGTATATATCGAAATAAACGACGCGAAAGAAGGGTGGCTACCGCTTTTCGGAGCAAATTCGCGCGGGGATTTCGTGGGAATGCCTACATGCTGGCCGTTTGACAAAAGGAGTGATCCGGCAGGCGGGGAAGAGAACATCATCATGCTGGATATAGATCTTCTACTTATGAAAAAAACGCTTCAGGAGATCAGGGATATCGCGGAATCTGGCAGGGTGTGCAGCGTTCCCGGCATTACCTTCATGTCGTCTCTTTCTGATGCGGACGGAAATCTCCTGCAGATCGTGCCGGGGCAGGGCTGCATGTATTTTCAGAAGCCGGAATACAAGGTGATGACGAACTTTTCACCTTACAAAATGGAGAGCGAAACTCATCCATGGATGGGCTGGGACCGCTATCAGAAAGTGGTCGGAATGCTTGATGCGGCAAGCGACGATTTTGATGTTGCAGACTGTTTCGCCATACTCAAGGAAGTTTCGCAGACAGTGTGTCCGACAGTCGTATCTATGGTTTATGATGTTACGGAAAGGACTGTTTACTGGTGCGAAAACAGAAACTGGGATCAGGTGGAAAAGTTAGGTTTCAGGAAGAGCTGAGCTCGGCGAATTTGAACCGGTTGTCTGCGCCGGTAAAAACTAAACTTCAAAAACGTCAGGCAGGTTCTTGATTTTGTTCGATTTTTTGTAGATTTCCAATTCGGCTTTGTCTTTTGCGATCATCTCTGCCAGCTTCTCCTTAGACGAGAATCTGATCTCGCTTCTTATGCGCTTCAGGAGATAAATCGTGACGTTTCTTCCGTAAAGTTCTCCGATCCCGGTGCTGTCTATCCATGTTTCGATGACCTTCTGGTTCGACTCTCGGTCGATCGTCGGGTTGTTGCCGATATTCGTAAGCGAGAGGAAATTTTGTCCGTCGATGACTGTTTGCGAGAGGTAGACTCCGTCCGTAGGGATGATCTTCGGCGGTGTTTCGAGGTTGATCGTCGGAAAATTGAGCGTCCGGCCGATTTTTTTGCCGGTTTTGACTTCGCCGCTTATCACGAAGGGGAATGATGAAAAGGAGTTCGCCTGAACGATGTGACCGGAGAGGACAAGTTCGCGAAGGGCGGTGGAGCTGACGCGCATTCCGTTTTTCATGAAGGGCTGGACTACATTGATTTTGACCGATGAGGAGCGGCCCCACCAGAATGCCAGGTCAGCGTTTCCCTTTTGGTTTTTGCCGAAAAAGAAGTTGAAGCCGATAGTCAGTGCTTCGAGCTTCATGCTCTTTTGCAGGAGGTCCAGAAAGGCTGTCGGTTCCATCGAGAAGTATTCGGAGAAGGGGAGCTCTATCACGAAATCGACGCCGAGAGCCCTGAAAAAAGTATACTTTTCACGCTTCAGCGTCAGAAGCTCAGGGGCGAAATCTGGGTAAAGGAAGGCTCTCGGATGGATGTCGAATGTCAAGATCGCGAGCCTGGCTTTTTTGCTTCTGCACGCGTCAATGATCTTCGCATGGCCGAGATGGACTCCGTCAAAGTTGCCGATCGCAAGTGAAACCGGCTGATTTTTCGGAACATCCTCTAGTGATTTGAAAATCTGCATGGTCACCTCAAAAAATTCCGGCGAGTATACAACTTGTGAAAATATAGGCAAAAAAGAGAGTCAGAGATTTTCTGCACAGTCCGGCGGAACAAGTTCTCTTGCACGGGCCGCGGCTTCGCTCTCTCCGCGTTTTTCCGCGCCTTCGGCATAAATTTTCACCTTTGTCCTGAGCGTTTCGATCAGGGCTGAACGCTTTTCTGGTGTGAGGTCGGATCTGTTTTTCAGAAGGTTAGAAAGAGCCTCTATCCTGAATCTGTCCAGTGCCGGAGCTGCCGAAAGCTGGTCGCCGTGCCCTCCGTATTTGATGATGAGCTCCTCGTCGACAAGTCCGAAAGGCTGGTCGGGCGACATCCTCAGCCAGAGGTCGTAATCTTCGCAGACCGGGAGGCTTTCGTCGAAGCCGCCGTATTCGAAAAAGAGCGATTTTTCGAGAAGGACCGAGCTCGGCGTTACGGCGCAGAGCTTCAGACAGTGACTGAATATGTCTCCCTCATGTTTTTTGTAACGTGCAGGTTTATTTACGAATTTTCCGTTTCTGATCCATCTTTCCTCTGTCTGGCAGATCCTGAAACGGCTGTTTTTCATAAGCTTTAGCTGTTTTTCAAGCTTTGCCGGCATCCATTCGTCGTCGCTGTCCAGAAATGCGATGGATCGGCCTGAAGCCGCCTGTGCGCCGAGGTTCCTGGCGGCGGAAACTCCCCGGTTGTCTGTCTTTAAGATCTTGATTTTATCGGAAAAATCGGAAAGGAGAGCCTGCGTTTCATCTGTTGAACCGTCGTCTACCACAATGAGCTCGAAATCTCTGAAGCTTTGAAATAAAACGGAATCTACCGCCCGTTTTATCGTGGAAGCGCGGTTGAAAGTAGGAATTATCACTGAAACTTCCGGCAGTATCATAAAAAAACCTCCTGTTCAGTCAGTATATTAAGTGCCGCAGACTCTGCAAGTTTAGTTTAAGTATTCATATTTATTGATACTATTCGTGAAAGCGGCGATGCGGCGAGAGCTTGACTTAAATCAGGGTTAAAACTAAAATATACAGTTTATATTGATAGTTACGGAGGGTAGACTATGAAAAAAACGGGTTGTATTCTTGCTGTTTCGGCGGTTTTATCCGCCTTTTTTATATCGTGCAACGGCAGCGAGGAGGATTATTCGGTTATTGCTGCCGGAGAGCCGTGTCAGTTCGAAAATGCTGAAACCTGCTCTGATGACGGTTGGGCTGTTCTTTTCTGCGATTCGACCAGATTCTGGCAGATAAAGAGACAGTGCAATCCGAATTTCGGTGAAAAGTGCCAGCGCAACAGCGACAGTTCGCTTTCATGCCGGCCTGATGCGGTCGAAGCTGACGATGATAACGCTCCGAACCCGGATGAGGCTCCGTCAGACCGCGACGAAGACACGGTTCAGGTACCTGATGAAACGCCTGCTGAAGCTGACGATGATGCGACTCCGGTTCCCGATGAGACACCGGCTGAAGCTGACGACGATGCGACTCCGGTTCCCGATGAGAGACCGGCTCAATCTGACGACGATACGACTCCGGTTCCCGACGAAACACCGGCTGAAACTGACGAAGATACCGCTCCGGAGCCTGATGAAACACCCGTTGAACATGACGGTGATACGATCGCGACTCCCGACGAAGATGCGGAACAGGGCTGTCAGTCGAACGACGAGTGCACGGATCCTGCCTTCCCGCTCTGCAGCATCGCGACAGCCACCTGCGTTAAAAACGCGGTATTTTTCAGCGAGTATGTTTCAGGAAGCAACTCAAATAAAGCCCTCGAAATATACAACGGGTCTAAAAGCCCAATAATTTTGAGCAATTATGTTTTGAAAGTGGCGAAATACAACTATCTTGGCAGAGATGATTGGGGGAAAAACGATAATAACGTAGAGGTCGATGAGAGAAAGTACACTTTCTCTGAAACAACGACTCTTGCTTCCGGAGATGTTTATGTGGTTTGCCACAAATCGGTAGGCACTGCGCTTGCTTCCCGCTGCGATGATATACAGACGAGTGTCTCAGCAATTATGACTTTCACCGGAATGGATGCCTATGCAATTTTTTTCAACGGTGAAATTATCGACCAAATCGGTTCGCGTGAGCAGGCTGGAAGCAACTGGAGCTTCGGTGTGGCAGATATAAACTATGGTGCTTTGACAGCTCACACCCTGAGAAGAAAAGAGAGTGTTGTCGAGGGGACGACGGACTGGATTTCGGCTGCTGGAACAAATGTTGAAGATTCCGAATGGATCGTTTTGCCTGAGGATACTTTTGACGGGCTTGGCGTTAGATAACTATTTGTAATAATTAGAGGTTTGTTATGAAAATAGCTTTTATAGCTTCAGAGTGCGAGCCTTTTGCAAAGAGCGGCGGGCTTGCCGATGTCGTCGGCTCGCTCTCGAAGGCTCTGGGAGAGCTCGGACACGAAGTCGTTGTCGTTCTGCCCTTTTACCGTTCTATCCGTGACGGCGGTTTTAAGGTCACATCCCACTTTGACTCGATGTGCGTCAAGATGGGAGAGGGAATAGAGGAGTGGTGCAGCGTTAAAAAGGCGCAACTTTCTGATTTTGTTGATGTTTATTTTATCGAATCCAACAAATACTTTGACCGCGACGGGCTTTACTGCGACAGATCGAACAACGATTTCGGCGACAACGCATACCGTTTCGCCTTCTTCAGCCGCGCAGCCCTGCAGCTTCTGAAGGATACGGATTTTCATGCCGACATCGTCCACTGCCACGACTGGCAGACTTCGGCGGTGTGCGCGTTCCTCAAGATTTGGGATTGGAACGGCACTCCGCTGAGCGGAACGAAATCGGTCCTGACTATCCACAATATCGGTTATCAGGGGGTCTACGGGTCCGGCGTGCTTGGATACTGCGGATTCCCTTGGAATTGCTATGTTGCCGATATTTTTGAAGATTTTGGTAGAGTCAACCTCTTGAAGGGAGGCATTTACTTTGCAGATTTCGTAACGACTGTAAGCCCGAAATATGCCGAAGAGACGCTGAATTCAGATCTTGGATGCGGTCTCAACGACTTTTTGCGCAGAAAGGGCGGCCGCTATGTCGGGATCCTGAACGGGATCGATCCGACTCTCTGGAATCCGGCGAAAGACGCGCTGCTGCCTGCTAACTTTTCGATGAGGAAACTTGACGGGAAGGTGGTCTGCAAGAGTGAACTGCAGAAGAGGTTTGCACTCGAGGTCACCGACAGGCTACCGGTCGTAGGCGTCGTCAGCCGCTTTGCGACCCAGAAAGGGCTAGACGTGCTTGCCAATTCGATCGAGCGGATCGTCACGTCGATGCAGGTCCAGTTCGCTGTCATGGGTTCCGGCGAACCTTCACTCGAGCGCTATTTCCAGTATCTCCGCGACGAGTATCCGGGCGTTGTCGGCGACTATATTGGTTTTAATAATGAAATCGCGCACTTAGTCGAGGCTGGCAGTGACTTTTTCATCATGCCGTCACGCTACGAGCCGTGCGGTCTGAACCAGATCTATTCGCTCCGCTACGGAACTCTGCCGATCGTAAGGAATACTGGAGGTCTTGCGGATACTGTCGATCAGTACGACGAAAAGAGCGGGAAGGGGACAGGATTCAAGTTCGATTACCTCTCTGAAGACGCGATATTCGACACGGTCGGCTGGGCGGTCAGCACTTTTTACGACCGGCCCGAACAGCTCCTGACCATGCGGAGGCGTGCGATGAGGCGTGATTTCAGCTGGAAGAGTTCGGCTGCCGAGTACGAAAAAATTTACAGACAGACGGCTCAGAAGGAAAGCTAGAAGTTGCAGGATCAGGAGAAAAAAGGCGGACCGATCGGGTGGATGGTCGGCAATTCGGTCGCTGCGAATCTGATAATGCTGATTTGTCTGATCGGCGGGATCATCTCCGCGTTCGCGATAAAAAAGGAGGTCTTTCCGGATACCGAGATCGATGTAGTGACGGTAACGGTCAGTTACCCAGGAGCCGGTCCGGAGGAGATCGAGAACGCTGTCGTACTGCCGGTCGAGGAGAAAATTGCCGATCTCAACGGCATAAAAAAGGTCACGTCAACTAGCTTCGAAGGGGTCGGAAGGATAAGCGTAGAATTACTGGAAAATCAGAACAACTATCGTATATACCAGGATATTCTGACCGCGGTCAACCGCATTTCCACCTTTCCGGAGAGCGCGGAGAAGCCGCAGGTTACGCTCTCGTACCCGATGCGGGGGGTAGTCTCGCTGGTCATTTACGGTGACTACGAAAAGAAGGTGATCTATAACGCGGCAGAGGGGCTGCGTGACGCCCTGCTTGCAGACAGCCGTATCACGCAGGTCGAGTTGACGGGCAGCAATTCGCCCGAGATCGCTATCGAGATCTCACAGGATACGCTGCGCCGGTACGGTATTTCGCTTGCCGAAGTAGCGGCAAAGATCGCGGCGACTTCAGTCGAGATCCCGAGCGGCACGATCAAAACGGAGAAGGGCGATATCCTGATCCGTCTGACTCAGCGCGGCGAGGTCGGGCAGGACTTCGAGAAGATGATCGTCCTTACCGGTCCGGACGGTACGAATGTTACGCTGGGCGATATCGCGACGGTGAAGGACGACTTCGAGGAGACCGACAGGATAAGTCTTTACAACGGTAAAAACGCAATATCTGTCGATGTCTACAGAGTAGGCGAGCAGACGCCGGTTTCGGTCGCAGAGGCATCGAGAAGGATAATCCGCGAGTACGAAAAGACGCTCCCGCCGGGTCTTAAAATCGATGTGCGCCGCGACCAGTCGAAGGTATACGTCGACCGGATGAACCTTCTGCTCAACAACGCCTACATGGGAATGGCGCTGGTCTTCATTTTTCTCGGGCTTTTTCTCGAACTCAGGCTGGCGTTCTGGGTGACGCTGGGGATTCCGACCTCGTTCCTTGGGGCATTTCTCTTCCTGCCGTCACTCGGAGTTTCGATCAACATGACCTCGCTTTTCGCTTTTATCATAGCTCTCGGTATCGTTGTTGACGACGCGATCGTTATCGGCGAGATGATCCACGACAAGCGGCAGAGCGGACTGAGCCCGGTCCGGGCTTCTATCGAGGGGGCGCGGGCCGTAGCGATGCCGGTCTGCTTCAGCGTTATGACCAACATCGTCACCTTCGTACCGCTGCTTTTCGTGCCGGGAATGATGGGGAGGATGTTCGGCGATATCCCTGTGGTCGTCATCACGGTTTTTGCGATCTCGCTATTCGAGGCGCTTTTTGTTCTGCCTAACCACCTGAGCCATGCAGAGCCCCATCGGGGCAGTATAGAGCAGTGGCTTTTTGAACGCCAGCAGGCCTTCGGAAGCTGGTTCATGCAAATGGTTTCAAAGATTTACAAGCCGTTCCTTGAGGCTACGATCAGACACCGCTACATAACGCTGTCGCTGGCTTTTTCTATGCTTCTGATCACGGCGGCGTATATCGCGAGCGGCAGGATAGGCTTCGTTATGATGCCGACGATCGAGTCGCATTTTGCATCTGTCAGCATCGAAATGCCCTACGAGTCACCGTTTTCCTCTGCCGAACGGATCGCGAAACAGCTTATCGATGCGGCTTACCGTGTCGATGAAAAATACAAGGCTGAAGATCTGATCGTCGGCATATATTCGAACATCGGTCCAGGAAGCAACTCGACCGGAGCCAACGAGATAGACGTGCGTGTCTACCTGCTCGATTCGGAAGAGAGGAAGCTCTCGACGGCTGCCTTTGCCAGGATGTGGCGTGAGGAGGCCGGCACTCTGACCGGTGTCGAAAAGGTCGCATTCGAATCCGACCGCGGAGGTCCGGGACACGGCTATTCGATACAGCTGGAGCTTGCTCATAAGGATGCAGATCTCGTAGAACAGATCAGCTCTGAGCTGGCGGAGATGGTGCGTGATATATCCTGGGTTACCGATATCGACGACGGCTCGGCAGTCGGCAAGGTCCAGTACAGCTTCACGGTCACTCCGCTCGGCGAGAGCCTCGGTCTGACAGCGCGGGAGATCGGCAGGCAGGTGCGCGGCAACTTCAGCGGGGCGGAAGTCCTGAGGCAGGTGCGAGGGCGCAACGAGATCAAGGTCATGGCTCGTCTGCCGAAAGAGGAGCGGGTCAGCGAGCACGATATCGAGAAGCTGATACTGAAGGCGCCGGACGGCTCGGAGGTCCCGCTGAACGCGGCGGCGAAGGTCAGCTACGGCAGATCATACACGACGCTCAACCACGTTGACGGGAAGCGCGTCGCGATCTTTTCTGCGAACGTCGAGCCGAACGAAAAGACCCAGCTCGTCAGGCAGAAGATCGTCGGTGAACTGCTTCCGAAGCTGCGCAGCAAATATCCGGGCTTGAGCTGGTCTTTCGGCGGACATCAGCGTGAGATAAACGACTCGATGGGCGCACTGTCGCGCTACTTCATCATCGCCGCGCTCGTGATTTTCGCTCTGCTTGCAGTTCCGCTCAAGAGTTACTCCCAGCCGCTTATCATCATGACCAGCATCCCGTTCGGAATAATCGGTGCGGTCGGCGGTCACATGCTGCTCGGTCAGCCGCTCAGCATCAACAGCGTTATGGGGATAATCGCCCTTTCCGGAGTTGTAGTTAACGACAGCCTTGTTTTGATCGAATACGCCAACTCGCTGATAAAACAGGGACTTTCCTACTCTGAAGCGGTGATCCGGAGCGGCGTCAGAAGGTTCAGACCGATATTTTTGACAACGATCACTACCTTCGGAGGCTTGGCGCCGATGATTTTTGAAAAGTCGAGGCAGGCTCAGTTCATGATCCCGATGGCGGTTTCGCTGGGCTTCGGCCTGCTCTTTTCGACTCTGATAACGCTGGTGATCGTTCCGTCGCTTTACGTCTCGGTGAACTCTCTCCTGAGACGGAAGCATGATTAGTTGACTTTGTCGCCTTATAATTTAGAGTCTTATGTTTATTTATTAGTTTGGTACTAGGTAAAATGTTGAAAAACAGATATATCAGAAAGACGGTACTGGTTCTGACGGACCTCGTGATCTTCATCCTGTCAGCACTTATTACGAACTGGATCCTGGATCCTTTCCTGAATCCTGACCATCTCTTCAATTTTGTTTTGTCTGTCCTTGTGCCGCTGCTCGGTTTTTTTCTTGTCGGATTTTACAGGCTGCATTTAAGTAACAGCACCTTCGAAGTTTTTAAAAGAGCTCTGCTGGTAGCGGTCCCGGTCTTTATCGTTATCTGGCTTACGGATTCTTTCCGCTGGTCGTTCGTAAACACGGCTTTTTCTTTCAGCGCGATCCTGATAGTCAGGGGCATTTACCGTATGTTTTACGAACATCAGAACAAGAGTCATGAAACACTTCCTACTGCCGTTATCTTAGGAGCCGGAGAGCTCGGATGCGCAATGGCGCGTCTCGGCAGCAAGGGGCTTTTCGACCACAGGATACTGGGCTTTATCGATGATGATCCCAAGCTTCAGAAAGAGATAATTTTAGGTTACAAGGTTCTCGGAACAACAGAGGAACTGGTCAAGGTCTTAACTAAATTCAAACCGGAAACGCTGATTATTGCAGTAACTTCCATTACTTCCGAAAAGATCCAGAGCGCTGTTAAGGCTGCCAAGGATGCCGGGTGCAGGATAAAGATCGTTCCCAACCTCTTTGAGCGTAAGGGGCGTGCCGATGTCTCTCCGCGTGACATCAACTTCGCCGACCTGCTCGGACGAAAGCTCATCGAGGTCGACAGAGAGCCTCTGCTTAAGATGCTTGCGGGCAAGACGGTTCTGGTCACCGGAGCCGGCGGAAGCATCGGCAGCGAGATTTCGTCGCAGGTCCTTGACTACAACATCAAAAAGCTGATCCTTCTCGATATCGACGAGACGGAGCTGCACGACCTGAGCCTGAGGCTTCTGGACTATAAAAAAGAGTGGTCCGATGATGTCGTTCCGGTTGTCTGCGATCTTAAAAACAGACAGAAGGTCGATCAGATTATCAAGCAATATCATCCGGATATCGTTTTTCATGCGGCAGCTTACAAACATGTCCCGCTGATGCAGCTTTATCCTGAAGAGGCGATAAACAACAACATTATAGGAAGCTACAACCTCTTTAAGTCGGCCAAGGACAATGCTGTGCCGAAAGTCGTCGTGATTTCAACGGACAAGGCTGTCAATCCGACAAACATCATGGGCACGACCAAACGTGTCGTAGAGATGCTGGCTGCCGCGATCAATACCGAACATGTAACCGAGTTCTGCTGTGTCCGCTTCGGAAACGTCATCGGGTCTCGCGGCTCGATGTTCCCGCTCTTTATGGAGCAGATCAAAGCCGGGAAACCTATCACGGTCACAGATGAAAAAGTGATCCGTTACTTTATGGCGATCCCCGAAGCCGTAAGTCTCGTCTTCAGGGCTGCAACGCTTGCGAAGGGCGGAGAGGTCATGGTCCTCGATATGGGACAGCCTGTTAAGATTTACGATTTCGCCCAGAAACTGATCGATGTATTCGGCGACGGCAGAAGTTCGATAACGATCACCGGTCTGAGACCAGGCGAAAAGCTTTATGAAGAGCTCCTCGCAAACGACGATCTGACCGTTCCGACTGACGACAAGCTCGTATTCAAGGCGAAACTCAGCGAGACGAATCTCAAGGAGGATGACTTCATGGAATTCATGCATAAATTCCCCGGGATGGACCGTGACGAGATGATCAGGTGGCTGAAGTTTTTCGTTCCAGAGTATCATCCGAGTACAGAAAAGTGAAAACAACTGTAAGGAATCGTTTTTTGTCTCTTTTGCCGGAAAACGGGCTGGATTACTGCGGTCTTTTTTTCTGTCTGATGCTTTCGATCTTTTCCTGCCGGAAGTTTTTACAGAATGCTGCGGGTTTTTTAGGGATCCCTTTGTTAAGATACTCAGTCTTTCTTTACTATGCACTGGTTTTGTTCGTTTTTTACAAATCTCTGCCTGAAATCAGGAAAAGACTCAATAAGCTGGATGCCGGATTTTTTCTCTTTTTTTCACTCTCCTTGATAGCGTCTGTCCTGTTTTATGACAGCGACCCTGTTTTGAAAGCCGATATTTTCAAAAGGTATTTCGCCGTATGCTGTCTTAGTTATTTTGCTGCCAGAGCCTTTGAACTGACGGAAAAAAACATAAGGTATATGCGGATATCTGCTTATTTAATAATCGTAAACGAACTGATCCAGCTGTTTGTTTTCCGCCTTTACCCTTTTCGTCAGGATTCAGGTTTATCAATGTTGGGAACGGCAATGCTTACGACTTTCATCCTGCTGATTATGCCGATCGTTCGGGATATAAAGATCAGTGACTGCATTGCGTGGATTTTTATATTTTTCATAACTATAGCTTCGGGTTCCAGAGGAACGTTCATTGTTATTTTGGCAACTACGGCTGTCGCTGTATTGTACGGATCCCGCAGTAAAAGGATGATCGCTGCGCTTTTTTCTGTTTACATTGGAGCCGCGGCAATCTTTTTAGTCTGGCGGGAGAAGATTATTTCGACACTTTACGCACTCTACTTCAGTCAAGGCTTCTGCTGTAAATTTTTTATACTGTCAGATCAAAATAGTTTCATTAACAGTCTGACTACAGCGGAACGTTACAAAATCTGGCAATGGTGCATAGATTATATCGGCAGCCATATTTTTTGGGGAAGCGGTATAATTAACGAACGATTCTTTATAAAAGACGTTATGTTTTTTTGTAATAAAAAGTCAGGCGCCTACCCGCATAATTTTTTTCTTGAAATCTGCACCCAGTTCGGGTTGATCCCGGGGCTGTTGATGCTGCTTGCCGGAGTATTTATTATTACGAGGAGCTTGATCAGATCCCGTTCATCTAATGACAGAATTTTTATTTTTGTTATTATGATGACTACTATGGGGTATTTAATGATATCAGGTAGCTATATCCAAAATGCTCTTTTTTTTGTATTTATGAGTTTTTTAATTCAGGTCTATAGTAAAAAGAAGGCGACAGATGTATCGTTTTAATTTAGCTATAAAAAGATGCTTTGATGTAGTTGTTTCGCTGATGTTGTTTGTTTTATTTCTTCCTCTGTTTCTGCTGGTAATAGCTGCGATCAAACTTGATTCTCCCGGACCGGCGATTTTTAAACAGGAAAGAAGAACAAAAAATGGTGTTATTTTCCAAATGTTCAAGTTCCGTTCCATGTACGTTGATGCGATCAATACCGGTCCGGTTTTTTGTTTTGAAAATGATTCCCGTGAGACCAGGGTCGGTCGTTTTTTACGCAAAACAAGTATTGATGAACTGCCTCAGCTTATCAATATCCTAAAGGGCGAAATGTCTATTGTCGGACCAAGACCATGTCTGCCGACTGAGTTGGGTGAGTTCGAGACTCTGAATAAAAGGTATAAAAAACGATTCGAAGTCAGTGGCGGTCTTACAGGTCTTGCGCAGATTAAGGGACGTAACACTATCCTATGGCATGAAAAGATCAGCTACGATAATGAGTATATAGAAGAATTTAAAAAAATAGGTATCCTTTTAGATTTAAAAATAATATATATAACGATAATTCAAATCTTTGTGCATGACGGGGTTTACCACATAAAACGTGACGGAAAAATGAACAGTATAGAGGCTTCCGAACAACTTGAAACGGAGGTCATTCGAGATGCTCATATACCGGATGAAACGTGATGTAGTGAGCGATCTACTATAATGTAGAAGGATTATTGGTACTTTTAGGATAGTAATATGGTTAAGGTCTGTCATATGACAAGCGTACACCGGACAGAGGATCTAAGGATCTTTCAAAAGGAGTGCGCAAGCCTTGCGAAATCCGGATACGATGTCTATTTGGTGGAACGCGGTGAAAGTGCCGAAAAGATGGGAGTTCATATTGTCGGAACGGGTGAAATGCCTGAAAAAATTTTTCTTCGAATGACTATCGGTGCAAAAAGAATTTACAAGAAAGCGCTCGAGCTAGACTGTGATATCTATCATCTCCATGATCCGGAGCTTCTGCCATATGGTTTAATGCTGAAAAAAAAGGGAAAAAAGGTCATTTTTGACAGTCATGAAAATACTGTAGGACAAATCCTGGAAAAAAAATGGCTTCCCGAAATAGTACGCGGCCTGGTTTCTTTTGTTTATAAGCTTTATCTGAAATATGTATGCAGACACCTGGATGCTGTAGTGTGTGCAACGCCTGAGCTGAGTGGTTGTTTTGAGGGAATTAATCCAAAAACGGTCACGATCACCAACTATCCTGTTTTGCAGCCGCTTCCCCTCAATGTTGTAAAGGATAGCAGGAGAATATGTTTCATTGGAGGAATTGATGAAAGGTGGTGCCACGATAAAATAATAAAGGCTTTGAACGATATTGCAGACTGCGAGTATGTCATGTGCGGACAGGTTCGGGATAATTATATTGAAAAGTTGAATAAGTTGCCAGCCTGGAAGAAGGTTTCATACATGGGGTATCTGCCGCATGACGAGGTCCGTACGATCCTTGCCTCATCGGCTGTAGGTCTTGCGGTATCGACGGATCATGCAAATATGTTCGGCAAAAAAGGAACGCTTGGATTGGTGAAGATCTTCGAGGAGATGATGGCCGGTTTGCCGGTTGTCTGCTCGGATTTTACTCTTTGGCGCGATTTTGTCGAACGCTGGCAATGCGGGATTTGTGTCGATCCGGACAATGTAGACGAAATATCTTGTGCAATAAAATATCTTCTGGATAATCAGGAGGAGGCAAGACGAATGGGCGAAAACGGCAGACGGGCTGTTGAGACAGAGTTCAACTGGCAGAGTGAAGAAAAAAAACTTTTGAAGCTTTACGACGATGTATCAAGTGATTATTGCAAATAACTGTGGAATTTCCAAATGCTTCTCAACACCGGATGTATCGACTGATGCAGCAGCAAGCCTTGAGAAATCGCTATTTCAAGCGGATATGTCCGAACTGCTGCGTAAAAAAAGTTTTTAAACACCTGACAGAGGAACTTTTAAAGGTTTTGGGAGAATAGAGCTGTTTCAAAGTATAAGACATTCCGATCTTTCCAAGTCTTTTTTTTCGGTGGCATGTGTTGTTTTGGTTGCGAAGATTTTCGGTTTTGTCAAACAGGTCGTTGTAGCCGGAGTTTTCGGAGCAAATAGCGAAACAGATCTCTTTTTTCTTGCGGAGAGATTTTCGGTCAACATCGATTACGTGATTTTTCAGATAGTTCTTGCGGCATTTGTCCCTGTCTATTTGGAGGCAAAAAAACGCGGCGGTCCCGATGCATTAAGGTTGACTTCCGAGTCTATCCGCCTCTTTTCCCTTGTTGTTGCTTCGCTGGTACTGGCTGTTGTGTTGTTATCTCCGTTCATAGCCTGGATTATTGCGCCTTCCTATTCCAGTGAGCTGACCGCTCAGCTTGCGTTTTATATCAGGATTTTTGCCCCTTTGATCATTTTCTCTACGCTTCAGTCGGTTTTTCATGCGATTTTGAATGCAAACAAAAGATTCGTTCCAGGACAGATGGCAGGAATAATACAGAGTGTTGTTATTATCGGTCTCTCTCTTGTTGCTGGCAATGTTCTGGGGGTCAGAACTCTGGTGATCGGTTTTTTTGCCTATTCTCTCCTAAACTTTATGTTTCTGGGTGCTCTTGCACGCAGGGACTGGCGGATCAGATCCGGTGATTTCCGCTTGAGCCGTGATATGAAAAGGATGCTCTCCATGATGCTGCCGCTCTTCTGGGGCTGTATGTTCAATTTCGCGAATCAGCAGGTAAACAAGATAATTGTTTCCGGTATGGAACCGGGCTCTTTTTCGGCTATGAATTACGGTGTCGTGCTTTCGAATTTCGTTTCTGCTCTGATAGTGGCTGTCTGTACTGTCCTCTATACTGAAATGTCTGCCAAAATTGCAAACGGTGAGGCTGAAAAGGCGTCGGCAGAGGCGATCCGTATGATTTCTGTATTAGTTACCATCGTTATTCCCATAACTGTCATTTCTGTCATTTTTCCTAATGAAATCACGGCAATAGTTTTTGAACGCGGCGCATTCGACCGGACAGCGGCTTTGAACACGGCGCAGGCTTTGGCGGGTTACGGCTTTCTGTTTGTGCCTTTTGTCATAAAAAATATTCTTAGTCAGCTTCACTATGCCCACGGAGATGCTAAGAGCCCTGTGAAAAACAGTATCGCAGGGATCCTTTTCAATATGCTTTTTTCATTTCTGCTCTATCGCAGGTTGGGACTTTTCGGGGTGACTCTGGCGTCAAGCATAGGTGTTTTTATTTCGGCGGTTTTGAATATAATAAGTGCACGCAGAATGAAATATATCGATAGATTTCAGCCGCTTGTTAGCCTTGTCCCTGTTTGGTGCGCTGGGCTGGCGGCAGCTGTCGGTATGAGTTTTTTGTGTGCAGGACTCCTTTCGGATACGGGGGTCTTCCTGCGTTTCAGCCTGACTGCGTGTGCGGTAACGGCTGTTTCGCTTGGCATTACGGCGCCGTTTGTTTTTAAAAAGGTTTATCAGGAGGCGGAATGAACGAGATCAGGTGCCCGAACTGCGGTTCGGTTTTTCAGGTAGACGAGGCCGGTTTTGCGGCGATACTGAAGCAGGTCCGGGACGAGCAGTTCGAACGGGAGATAAAGGCGCGTGAGGCGGCCTTTCTGCACGACAGGGAGAGTGCTGTAAAATTGGCGGTTGCTGATATCGAAAAATCAAAGGATCGCAAGATCGCCGAAAAGCAGGAGGAGATCGCACGCCTGAAGGAGGAGATGCGCTCCGTCGAGAATTCCATGAAGGCGAAGGGTGATGTCGAACTGGCGAAAAAGGACAATGAAATAAACATGCTGCGCAATCTTCTGGAGGAGGCGCGCATGAAGGTCCAGTCCGAGGTCAGGATCGCTTCTCAGGAGAAGGAGCTCGAAATCGTCAGGCTGAAATCCGACCTTCAGCACGAAAAGGACAGCGGCGAGCGGCGCGAACAGGAACTCAAGGATTACAACAAGCGTCAGGTCGAACTCCTTCAGGAAGAGATAAAGGAGCTGAAGAGCTTCAAAAAAAGTCTCTCCACAAAGATGGTGGGGGAGAGCCTCGAGCAGCACTGCCGCGAAGAGTTCGAGATCTCACTCAGGCCTCATCTTCCTCAGACCGCCTTCTTCGGAAAGGATAACGACGCGACGAGCGGCAGCAAGGGCGATTTTATATACAGGGAGACGACGCCTGACGGGGTCGAGTTCATTTCGATCATGTTCGAGATGAAAAACGAGATGGATACGACCGCGACCAAGCACAAGAATGAGGATTTTTTCAAGGAACTCGACAAGGACCGCCGCGAGAAGAGGTGCGAATACGCCGTCCTCGTCACGATGCTGGAGGCCGAGAGCGGGCTTTACAATTCCGGGATCGTCGATGTTTCGTTCAAATACGAAAAAATGTATGTCATCAGGCCTCAGTTCTTTGTCCCGCTTATCACGATTTTGAGGAATTCGGCTCTGAAGACGGTAGAGGCCAGAACGCAGCTGGCGCAGATCAAGGCTCAGAACCTTGATATCACCAATTTTGAAAACGAGCTTATGGAGTTCAAGGATAAATTTTCACGCAACTACCAGCTTGCGAGCGATAGATTCCGTACTGCTATCGACGAGATCGATAAGACTATTACGCACCTTCAGAAGACTAAGGACGCCCTCCTTTCCTCCGTCAACAACCTGAGACTTGCCAATTCAAGAGCAGAGGAGCTGACTATCAAAAAGCTTACGCGCAACAATCCGACTATGCGCGAGAAGTTCAAAGAGGCGGAAAAAGAGACAAAGAAAATCGAATAGTTGCTGCTTTCTAGTCTCGATCATTTCTATTTTTCAGCCTTTGACTACAATTGTACGCCTGTGCGGCGCTGTTAATTTTTTTTATATAGGGGGTTATTACCATGAGATTTCTTTTGTTGTTTTTGATTTTTACGCCGTTTCTGGCGTTCGGAGAGACGCTCTATTACTATTCGGAAGGCAAAAAGGTCGAGCTTTCCGAGGATTTCTCAAGCTACACATTCATAAAACATGCGGCTGTGAAGACGACCTTCGATATCCCTTCATCCGTCAGGATCAGACAGTCGAAGATGGGGATCTTTATTCTTGAAAACGTTGATGACTCCTCGAGACCGCTTCTCGTCAAAAACGGTATCCTCTTTCCGGCTTACCGCAGGGCTGACGGAACAAAGATCAATATCAGTGGCAATATTTACGTCCAGCTTCCCGGGCTTTCTGTTGAGGAGGCCGAGAAATGGTGCGGAAAGCACGGACTGAAATTCATAAAAAAATATAAGTATACCGATGACTGGGTGCTTGCTTCGACTGGAGCTGAAAACCCGATCAAAATGTCTGCCGAGATCGTTGAAAAAGGCTGGGCGGTTAACGCGGAACCTAGCTTCTTCCTGCCGCTGAGGCTTCGTTCGTATACACCGAACGATACGCTTTTTCCGAATCAGTGGCATCTTCAGAATAGCGGCGGCAGCAGCCTTACCGGTTCGGATCACGCTCACGTCGCGGAGGCATGGGAGATGCTTAAGGTCTTCAAAGGCGATATCGGCGGTACCGGAATAAAGATCGCTATCCCGGATGACGGCTTCGACCTCAGCCACGAGGATCTGAACGGTCAGTTCCTGAGCGGTTACGACTTCTGCGGCAACGACAGCAATCCGAGCTATGTTGCGAGCCACCAGGATGAGCACGGAACGGCGTGCGCAGGTGTCGCGGCAGCCAAAGCGGACAACGGCAAGGGGGTTGCCGGAGCCTGCCCGAACTGCAAGATAATCCCGATCCGTCTGGACTTTTACGACGATGATCTCGATTCGATGGGTATCGACGCCTTTGAGTTTGCGGCGGACAACGGTGCCGACATCATTTCCAACAGCTGGGGGCCGGAAGATAAAGGCGGTTCCTATCCGATGGGATCGACTCTCAAAAATATGGTTGCCAACCTTACATCGACAGGAGGCAGAAACGGCAAGGGGATCATCATCACTTTTGCCGCCGGCAACGGCAATGAATCGATAGAGACTGACGGTTTTGCAAGCAACGCCAATGTCTTTGCCATCGGAGCGACGCGCGCCGACGGAAAGCGCTGTATCTACTCTGACTTCGGAACATCGCTCGATTTCATGGCTCCGAGCAGCGATTACAACCAAAACTACTCGGTTCAGTACGACGGGATCTGGACGACAGACAATTCCGGAAGAGACGGCTACAACACCGGCAAGACCTCTTTGGGCGACAAGAACGGAAACTATACGAACGATTTCAGCGGGACCTCTTCGGCTTGTCCGCTTGCTGCCGGGATTGCAGGGCTTGTTCTGTATGCCAACCCAGACCTTACGCGGAACCAGGTGTATGAAATCTTTAAGGATACCAGTGACAAGGTTGGGGATGAGGATTATACGAATGACTTCAACAACTACTACGGCTACGGCAGGCTGAACGCATGTGAAGCGGTCAAAAGAGCGCTGAAGATGGCAGGCAGGAACGTATCTCAGGCAAACTGCGGCGGAACGATCATCGATGCAGGCGACAGCGGCGATTCCGGAGACACTTCGGACTCCGGTGATACCGGCGACAGCGGTGATACGTCCGACACGGGAGATACCGACGGCTGCACCGGCATTTCGGTCAGCGGGATAATGCCTTCCGAAGAGAGGGACAACATCCTTGAGAGCACGGATGTGACCGGTTCTATTTTCGGTGACGGCGAAACCGGCGAATTTTCGATCGGCTTCTATACCGATGGGGACTGGCGGGCTCTCGGCAGCTACGATCTCGGAAGCGCTATCAACAGCAATTACAAAACGTGTACCCAGTGCCTGCGCCTTTACCACATAAACAGCTCCGGAAACGGCCTGGTCGCAGACTATTTCCAGGAGAGCGGTACGCTTAAGATCGTGAAGGTCGATGAGGATCTTAACACGAACGGCGTATTCTCCGCCAAGCTTGTCGAGGTCACTATCGCAAACGATTATACGTCGACTCCGGTAGATGGCGGTTCGTGCGTCAGGATCGAGGGCGGTTTCTGGAAATTCATCGAAGGTGAAGACCCTGTGGATACCGGTGATTCAGGCGATTCCGGCGACAGCGGCGATACCGCTTCGGATACAGGCGATACCGCTTCCGACACAGGCGATACTGCCTCCGATACCGGAGATACGTCAGATACCGGTGATACTCCGGATACAGGCGATACCGGGAGCGACTCCGGTGAACAGGATAACGATACTGATGCACAGGATGCCGGCGACATTGATCCATCTGCTGAACCTTCGGAGCTAAAAAACGAGTCGTCCGGATGTTCGGCTGCTCTGATTTAACCTGATCCCTCCAAAATCCAGCATACCAAAAAACTCTCAAAAGCGTTTTAAACGTGACAATATCTCCTTAAGAAGTATACTCCAGCAAATTTTATTAAGGGAGGTTTTATGACCAGTTCAGTTGAAATTCTGCCGCTCGGAGGGCTAAGAGATATCGGCAGGAACTGTATGCTTGTGAAGTACGGGGATCAGGCGGTCATGATCGACTGCGGAATGGGTTTCCCGGGGAGCGATGATCTTATGGATGACGACTACTTTATCCCCGATTTCGATATCATCGATGAGCTGGGGATAGAGCTTCTGGGATGCGTTATAACTCACGGTCATGAGGATCATATCGGTGCAGTTCCATACCTTCTGCAGCAGTTCGACGTGCCGGTTTATATGACCAGATTCCCTATGATGGTCCTTAACGAAAGGATCGGCAGCTACGCTAAATTCAAGAATAATATCAAAGCTTTCGACTACAGGAACGTTCCTACTATCACGCTCGGTGATTTCCGTATCGACATGATCGACGTGCCGCATTCGATCCCTGAAGCGAAGGCTCTCATCATCAGAGTCGGAGATTTCACGATTGTCCACACGGGTGATTTCAAGTATGAAAGCGGCGGCGGTTCTCCCTTCTCGGGCAAGGTACCGGAGAGTGTCGATATCCTTTTGAGCGACAGCACGAACATCGAGAGAACCGGTTATTCCGAGGGTGAAGAGCTGATCCTGGACAACATCGCCGGGATAATTGAGAATGCCCAGGGGCGCGTGATCGCTACGGCTTTTTCTTCAAACACAGAAAGGATCAGCAATATCATCAACATCTCGCAGCAGAAGGGGAGGACGATCGGTCTTTTGGGCAGAAGCGTCAATTCCTATATGCAGATCGCGTCGGCGCTCGGCCACCTCAGGCTCCCGCCTTCGATAATCACCGATAAGTCGGAGATCAACCGGATCCCGGAAAACAAGATAACGCTGATCGTCACTGGCTCGCAGGCCGAGCCGAGAAGCGTCATGCGCAGGATCAGTCAGGATATGATGAAGTCTGTATCGGTAAGGAGCGGCGACACGATCTTCTTCAGCTCGAAAAATATCCCAGGGAACGAGCTTTCGATCGGCAGGATGATCGACAACCTGGTGGAGAAGGGGGCAAAGGTCTACTACGAAAATACCGACAAGATACACGTTTCTGGTCACGCCTTCAGGAACGATATAGTCCAAGCGTTCAAGGACGTGAATCCCCGTTTCGTCGTTCCGGTCCACGGACACCGCCGTTTCCTCGAGCTGAGCGCCGAGCTCGCCGAGCAGAACGGCTACTCCTCGGTCGTGATCACCGACGGCGAGATGCTCAGCTTCCGCAAGGATAGGATGCCTGCAGTTATCCGCACCTGTGATGTCACTGCGAAAATCGTTTCGCACGGCGAGGTCGGTTTTATCGATTTTGACAATGTCCGCGACCGCAAGCGGATAGGGAAGGCTGGATTTGTGACGGTCATGCTCGTTACCGACATGTTCGGCGACGCGCTTCTTGCTGCTCCGAAGATCCTCTCCGCCGGTATCGCAAGTGCTTCCAATATGAAGAGGATCGAAAGAGAAATATATGATATCGTTGAAGATTACTTTAAACATGAGCTCCCGGACGAACCGGCCTGGGAGGATGTCGAGGAGGATATCAGGATCCGCATCAGAAGGTATCTGAAGGATCTTACCGACACAAAACCGCTGGTAAATGTCGTGATTACGACTCTTGAGTGAGGTGGAAGATGGTGGATTTTGCTTTTGAGGCTTGGAACGTATGGCTCATCGTTTCGGTGTTCTGCTTTATCGCTGAAGTTTTTGTTCCCGGGTTTTATCTGGCGATATTCGGGATAGGTGCTTTCGCAGGCTTTTTAGCCGCCTACTACGGTGAGTTCAATTTGCCGATGCAAATGCTTGTATTTGTTGTTGTTTCTATCGTTTTCTGGTTTTTCTTCAGGCCTTTAGTCCTCCGCTATATTACCAAATCGTCGGAGAACAAAACGTCAAACGTCGATGCAATGATAGGAAAGAAATGCAAAGTGGTTTCGGCGATTTCCGCAGATGAACCCGGCAGGGTCAAGCTCGGGAGCGAGCTCTGGACGGCAATTCTCGAAGAGGGGGCTGAGCCGGTCGGAGAGGGCGAGACAGTTGAAGTAGTGCAAGTCGAGGGCGCAAAGCTCTTGGTCAAAAAACATAGTTAAATCAGGAGGTTTACATGAGCGGGTTTACTTACGTATTTATCGGATTCCTTGTCGTTCTTGCGGTCGTCATCATTCGCAAGGGTGTAAAAATCGTTCCTCAGGCTAAGGTGATGATCATCGAGCGTCTCGGAAAGTACCACAAGACTCTTCAGAGCGGCTTCAACATCATAATCCCGATCCTTGACGAGCCCCGCAAGATGGAGACCAGAGTCCAGAAGCAGCTTTACGACGGGCGCAAGATCGCGATGTCTCTGGCAGTCGACAAGATCGATCTCCGCGAGACGGTCCACGATTTCCCAAAGCAGAACGTCATCACCAAGGATAACGTAGTGATCGAGATCGACGCGATCCTCTACTACCAGATCACCGATCCTTTTAAGGCTATGTACGAAATCTCGAGCCTTTCCGACGCGATCGAAAAGCTTGCAAAAACGACACTCAGAAACATCATCGGAAACATGGACCTTGACCACACGCTCTCCAGCCGTGACAGCATCAACAAGCAGATGACGGAAATTCTTGACGATGCTACCGACAAGTGGGGCGTAAAGGTCACTCGTGTCGAAATCCAGGATATCAACCCGCCGCAGGATATCAAGAATGCGATGGAGAAGCAGATGCGTGCCGAGCGCGACAAGAGAGCCGCGATCCTTACCGCAGAGGCGGACAAACAGTCCAAGATCCTGGAGTCTGAGGGTGAAAAACAGAAGAACATCAACTTCGCCGAGGGTATGAGAGCCTCCAGGATCCTTGAGGCTGAGGGTATCGCGGAGGCGAAGATCAAGGTCGCGAACGCCGAAGCCGAGTCTGTCAGACTTGTCGCCGAAGCAATCAAGGATACGAAAATGGATCCTGCTCAGTATCAGATCGCTCTCAAATACATCGAGGCACTCACCGCGATGACGTCCGGCAAAGAGAACAAAGTCGTCTACATGCCTTACGAAGCAAGCGGTATACTCGGTTCCGTCGGATCGATACAGGAGATGTTCAAGAATCTTCCGAAATAGAAGTGGTGGAGCAAACCGGAATCGAACCGGCGACCTCGTACATGCGAAGCACGCGCTCTCCCAACTGAGCTATTGCCCCACGCGGGCGACATTATAGGCAAACACGATACGATTTCAATTTAAATCCGTCTGATTTTTTTTCGTTCTCTTTTTGCATTTCAAAGCCGGTTGACTATAACAATACAATTTTGTGTGAAACATAAATAAGGGGGATACTATGAAACTGTCTTTAGATTGGCTTAATGATTACGTTGATCTTTCGAATATCGAACCTGAGGAGGTCGCTCGCCAGCTGACGATGAGATCTGCTGAAGTCGAGGATTTCGTTAAGGTTTTTCCTCATTTTAATCAGGTCGTGACTGCTAAAGTCGTTAAGGTCGTCGAACACCCGAATTCAGACCACCTGCACCTTGCGACGATTTTTGACGGAAAGGGCGAACAGACGGTCGTCTGCGGTGCGCCTAACATCGCAGAGGGTCAGATCGTAGCATTTGCTCCGCTCGGAACGGTTTTGCCTGGTAATTTTGAGATCAAGCCTGCAAAAATCAGAGGTGTCGAGAGCTGCGGAATGATCTGTGCCGAGGATGAGCTCGGACTCAGCGACGACCATGCCGGGATCATGGTTCTTCCGGCGGACACAAAGATCGGCGTAAAGCTCGGAGAGATTTTCGACCGTCAGGATTTTGTTATCGAAATCGAGAACAAAACCATCAACCACAGACCTGATCTCTGGGGTCATTACGGTATTGCAAGGGAGCTTCGCGCAATTTTCGAGCTTCCGTGGAAACGCGAGCTGACCTATCACGGGATCAAGGCGGACAAGGTCGATGAAAAGTTTGAGATCGAGATTAAGACTCCGCGCTGCCTGCACTATCTCGGACTTAAGGTCAGCAATCTTAAGACCGCTCCGTCTCCCGAGTGGATGCGCAAAAGGCTTGAAAATGTCGGTTTGCGGCCGATCAACAACATCGTCGATATTTCGAACTATGTCATGTACGAAGTCGGTCATCCGCTCCATACCTTCGACAGACGTGATATCACCGGCAACAAGATCGTGATCCGCGACGCCTTCGAGGGCGAACCGTTTGTAACTCTGGATAACGTTTCGCGTGTTTTGAAGTCAACGGATGCTGTGATCGCCGACGAGTCGAGAAGTCTTGCGATCGCAGGCGTCATGGGCGGTCTCAACAGCGAAATCAAGGATGATACGACTGAAATTTTCATCGAATCGGCGCTCTTTGCTCCGGCAAGTGTCAGAAGGACAGCCAACAGGCTCGACCTCAGGACCGATGCGGTCAACAGATACGAAAAATCGCTCTGGGTCGAGAACTGCTACCTTGCGATGGAGAGGACAGTCACTCTCATCAAAGAGATAATTCCGGGCGCGATCGTCACATCGGAACTTGCAACGGCAGACAACAGCGAGGGCTACGGTTTCAAAGGAAACATCGTCATCACAACGGACAGGATCCGTTCGCTTCTCGGCATTCCCGCTGCGGATCTCAGCGACGAAAAAATCGTTTCGATGCTTACCTACCTCGATTTCGGCATCAAGAACGATGCTGGAAAACTAACGATCGAAGTTCCGGTGCACAGAAGAAGCAAGGATGTCTCGATTGCAGAGGATATCGTGGAAGAGGTCGGCAGACTTTACGGTTTCAACAACATCAAACCTGAAAACCCGAACTTCGGAATGATTCGTCCGGCACGCAATATCGACCTTGAAAAGTCCCGTAAGATCAGAGACTTGATGGTAAAGGGCTTCTCGGCAAACGAAGTCATGAACTACATTTTCTACGGCAACGACGACCTTGACACGGTCCCCTTCCCGAAGGAGAAGCTCATCGAGACTGTTGCCGACAGGGATACGCCATATCTAAGATACTCTCTCTTCCAGGGCCTGATCCGCAATGTCCACGAAAATATTAAGAATTTTAAACAGTTCACCCTCTTTGAGTTCGGCAGGGTCTTCTCTCTTGACGGGGAGAAAAAGAGGCTCGGCATCATCGCTGTAGGAAGACGCGATCCATTTGATTTTGCTAAAGAGATCGCTGTTTCGATCGCAAAGGAGCTCGCTACTCCGCAGCCGCGCTTCGAAAGGCTGAAGGACAACACGCTCTGCGGAGAGGATATCCTCCACCCGAACAAGTCTGCGGCGATGCTTATCGGCAAGGATGTCGTCGGTATATTCGGAGAGGTCCATCCGGCTGTTCTCAAAAAGTGCGATATCCACACCCCGGTCGTCTACATGGAGTTCGAGCAGGAGCTTCTCTTCGGTCAGCCGGAGAAGGGTGTTAAGTTTACCCCGCTTCTCAAGTTCCCGTCGACCGGATTCGATGTCACGGCGATCATCCCGGAGAAGACTGAAGTGGCTCAAGTTCTCGGAATCATTAAGAAAGCTGTTGACCCCAAGATATACATGGAGACGAAGGTCGTTGACCGCTTCAAGGGAACACCGATCCCCGAAGGCTTTATCAGCGTAACCTTCAGAGTTGTTTTGAACGCACACGACAGGACTCTGACGAGCGATGAAATGAAGGCTGTCCAGCAGCTTGTTTTCGGCGCAGTCAGAAAGGCGGGATACAAAATAAGCGGAGACTGAAATGGCTGTAATCAAAGTGAACGGTGAGGAAAAAGAGCTCGATGTTGCGACTCTTGGCGCTCTTCTGGCGGCTCTCGGGATCAGACCGGAGCGTGTCGCGGTCGTGAAAAACGGGAGGATCGTACCTCGTTCGGAACGTGAAAACGAGCCGGTCGCCGACGGTGATTCGGTGGATATCTTCTCTCCGGTAAACGGCGGTTAGACCGGATGTACAGGTTCTTGAGCACTGTTTTTATCCTTCTTTTATCTCTGTCATGCAACGAGATAAAAAAGGACGATGTCGTCTACATTTTGAAGGGCGAGGTCGTATCGGTGCCCGATTTCAAGCTGAAATACAACCTCTGGCTGAGACAGAACAATCTGCCGGACTCTCTGGAAATGCGCAAAAATTTTCTTTTTATCGAGCTTTCAGGGCAGCTGCTTTACGACAAAGGCAAAAACGAAGGAGTCGACAACATCCCGGAAATACGGATGAAAATTGAAAATTACAAGCGCAAGACGATTGTCGAATACATGGAAAAAAAGCTGAAGGAGGAGCTCTACAAGATCGACGACGAGACGATCCGCTCCTACTATGTCGACAACAAGGACAAGTTCCTGCGTGACAAGCTCTACCGTCTTTATGCCGTCAAGGTATCGAGCAAAAAACGGGCTGACGAGCTTGCTGCCCAGCTGCGTGAGGGGAACAGCATACGTATGATGTCGGCGAGGTTTTCAGAGGTCGACAGGCTCGCCCGCGACAACGGCGAATGGGAGCTCTTCAGTCCAGACGTGATGCACGAGCCCTGGAAGGCCGATGTGATGGCCGGTCTGCCGGGAGAAATACTCGGTCCGTACCTTGACAGTGACAACTTTTACACGATAATCGAAATAGCGGGTTTCGCTTACAAGAGACACCTGAGTCTGAACCTTGCAGGTCCGCTGATCGTCGAGGAGCTGATCGCCGGCCGGGGAGGAGACAAGTGGGATGAGTACCAGAACGGCATGATGTCCGAATATGGTGCGAAAATAAACGTGAACAACTTGAACTGGGAGAGATAAGTGCCTGTAAACCCGAAGGAAATTCACTCTAAGCTCATGGATTTGCGCGAGAGGTCCGAACTTCTTCTCCGTTCGTTCTCCATTACCGCAAAAAGGTCGAGGCTTGAAGAGCTTAACGCTCAGATCAATTCGCCAGAGCTCTGGTCGGATACTTCAAAAATGGCAAATCTGAATAAGGAAAAACGCCTTCTCGATAACGATATTTCACTTTTCAGCGAGCTCGAGGAGAAGATCGACGAGCTTGCCGTCGCAGACGAACTTCTGGAATCTGCCTCAGATCCGCAGGAACCGGATGAGTCTCTTGCAGCCGAGGCGGAAAAGCTTCTGACCGAGATCGACAGGATCCTCAACGAGATGGAGTTCCGCAAAATGCTCGGCGGGAAGACCGACCCTTTGAACGCCATCATCAGCATCAACGCCGGTGCCGGTGGACGCGAATCCCAGGACTGGGCGGTCATGCTCTGGCGGATGTACACCCGCTGGTGCGAGAGGCGCGGTTACGCTGTCGAGGTCGTCGATAAGGTCACCGGTGATGACGCAACGGCGATAAAAAATGTCACATTCATTGCGTCAGGTGACTACGCTTATGGTTATCTTAAGGCTGAAACCGGGGTCCACAGGCTCGTCAGGATCAGCCCGTTCGATGCCAACAAGAGGCGTCATACGTCATTCGCTAGCGTTTTCGTAACGCCGGAAATCGATGACTCGATCGAGATCGAGATCGATGAAAAGGATCTGAAGATCGATACTTACAGATCCGGAGGCGCAGGCGGTCAGCATGTCAACAAAACAGATTCCGCGATACGCATCACGCACCTTCCGACAGGTATCGTCGTCCAGTGTCAGAACGACAGGAGCCAGCATATGAACAGGGCTACGGCAATGAAGATCCTTAAATCGAAGCTTTACGAGCTTGAGCTCCAGAAGAAGCGCGAGGAGTCTTCCGAGGCTGAGAAGCAGAAGATGGGGATCGATTTCGGAAGCCAGATCCGCAGCTATGTCCTGGCACCTTACAAGATGGTCAAGGACCACCGCACGGATTTCGAGACCGGAAATACCGATGCTGTTTTGAACGGCGAAGCAATATTAGATGAATTTATAGAGAATTACCTTTTGAAAAACGGAGATCAAAATGAAAATCACTGACAAAATCATCAAGTCTGCGCTTTTGCTTTTTGCAGTGGCAACGCTTGTTTCATGTTCTGAGTTCATGCTGATTCCTATCGCCATCGACTATCCGTTCGACAGTGAGAGCGATGCAAGTCCTTCGACCTATTCCATCAACATCGATTCAGGAATGCGGGCGATGGACAACATTTTCAATAAAGAGGTTAGGAAGGTCGCCGACAAGCTTGTTAGGGAAGGGGCGACGATTACCGGATATCCTGAGTTTACCAGCGATGAAATTCTGGAGCTTCTCAAGGGAGAGAAAATTACCAAAACCCTGAGTTTCGAGGTGGCAGCTGAAAACGGTATGTTCATCAGCGATTCGCTTGACTACACTTACTCGATATGCGATTTCGTTCCCAAGGATGGTGATTTTTTTACGGTAGAGGCCGGCGTAAGGCTTGATATCAACAACATCGCCGATTTCTGCAAAAAGGATGAAACGGAGCAGCAGGCTGAAATCGAAAGGTGCTCTATGTCGCTTGCCGAGTTCGAAAAGAGCGGGTACTACGAAAAGAGTTCGTACGACGAATTCCGCAGCTCGTGCCTTTCGATCGAGGTCCGCTACGACAACGATGCCATCAAAATCATGATGGGCGAGCAGAAGGAGCTCAAGAAATACAAAAGCTACCTCGACAAGGTCTACTCGGCTACTCTGAACGACATCTCATTCACTATTGAAAGCAAGGTCGACGCGGATGTCAGTGACGCCTTCATTTTCCGTGCCGAGCTCTATGCGCAGCCGATCGACCTCTTCAACAACAGTGACGGCAAGCCGTGCTCCAGTACCGGAGACGATGTAAAGGGGAACTGCAGCTACGCCGGAGTCGATGCCGACGGCAACAGGGAGGATTACTACAGCGACGACCCCGAAACAAGGGCAAAATATTTTATCGGTGTCTTCCATACGACCTCTTTCGAGAGCGGTCAGGTCATGGATCTTCTTTACACCTACAACGGAAAAGACCTGCTTCAGACATCGATCAAACACCTTGATTTCCAGCTCGGTCTGAAGAGTTACTACATCTTCTATCCGCAGGCTTATGCACCGAGCGGGCTCCTTACGGCAAGCATCAAGGCGCAGCTTCTCTTCAACGTAGAGCCCTTCAACTAGACTGAGTGTTAAAATGGAAAATTATATCATTTGGAATCCGGATCCGCAGATCGCTTTTATCGGTCCTTTGCAGCTCCGTTACTACGGTATCCTGTTCGCCGCGACTGTCCTGATCGGTTTTTATCTTACCCGTCGCCAGTGGCGGATATACGGTTTTCCGGACAAGATCGTGGATGATTTTTTACTTTGGGTCGTTGTCGGTCTAGTGGTCGGGGCAAGGCTTGTCCACTGTCTTTTCTACGAGCCTGAATACTATTTGAGCCACCCACTGGAGATACTGAAGGTTTACAAGGGCGGAGTCGCCAGCCACGGAGCTACGATAGGGATCATCGCCGTCGTAGGTATCTTCGTGAAGAGATATAAAATGAAGTTCTTCGAGCTCGGTGACGGAGTTGTCTTTGCCGCTGCAGTCGGAGCCACGCTCGTAAGAGTCGGCAACCTCTTCAACAGCGAGATCGTCGGCAGGATCACTACCGTTCCGTGGGGATTCAAGTTCCTGCGGTTCCCGGACGATCTGGCTCTTGCACGCAACGCAGCGTCAGGTCTTTGCGACATATCGAAGATGGACTGCCTTATCCAGTACTGGCCGGTACGTCACCCTTCGCAGATCTACGAGGCGTTGGGCGGACTGACCATCCTCGTGATAATGCTGACTGTTTCGGAGATCCTGAAGCGCAAAAAACTCCATTTCCCCGGTATTTTTACCGGCATTTTCATGGTGCTCTACTTCTCTTTCCGCTTTTTCATCGAATTCGTCAAGGAGTACCAGACGCTTGAGGAGGGGCTGACGATGGGACAGTATCTCAGTATACCGTTCGTTTTATTCGGGATCTTTACATTTGTCTACATCTATAAGAAACGTCCGCAGTTGACCGTGTTCCCTGCGGAGACAACATCGGCACTAGAGCAAAAGAATGGCAAGAAACGTAATAAATACAAATAGTTGGTCTTTAAAAGCGATTTTTTCGGCAATACTTTTGTCGATGAGTTTTTCTCTTTCTGCTCTTCCACTGGTCATAAAGAGCGTCGACAACGAGTGGCTGCCGATCCTGGCGCAATCCTGGGAGGAGAAAAACGGAGGAGTTTTTGTAACGATCGAAAAGAATATCGACGCCAAGAAGCTCCGAGAGATCAGGAACAAGATCAGCTCGCAGTTTCCGAATACGAATGTCGAGATAATCGGCAGACGCCTCTTTTTCACGCAGGTCAGGGTCGATACGCTCTTCGAGTACCTCAAGGATGTCGATCTCGGTTTCGATGATCTGAAGCGCTCCACGCTCAATGAAAATTCCGCTCTGTTCGTGAAAAAAGGCGCTGATGAATCCAGGATCTCAAAGGACGAGCTTATCCAGGCTGTTGTCGAAAATGTCGAACTGGAGCCTGAAACGGGCAGGCTGTCTGTTCTCGTAAAAATCCAGCAGAAAGCGAAAGCTGGCGACTTTACCAGGCTCAACGGCAGAGTCCGCATCGAGTACGTTTTTGCGAAAAAAGACGGCAAGATCGATGAGACAAACGAAGAAAACAAGAAATTTACCCCGCTCATGCTGATGAAGAAGGGCGACAAAATATCCTTTATTCCTGTCAAGCAGGAGGCAAGAACTCTTACGATATCTTACTTTGTTAATAAATAGGGAGTCAGAATAATGAAAGCGGCATTGATCGGTTTGCCATTTTCCGGCAAAAGTACGGTTTTTCAGGCACTTACAGGTATCGAAAGCGGCAAGAAGGAGGAGACTGTAGGAACGATAAAGGTCCCCGACGAGAGGATCGACAGACTTGCTGAGATATACTCTCCGAAGAAGAAGACCTACAGCGAATTCGTTCTGAGTGATTACACCGTCGCTCCGGCAAAGGAGTCAGCGATCGCGCCGAAGGTCAAGAACCTGATCCAGAAAAGCGACCTTCTGATCCTTACCGTCCGCAACTTCGAATCGCTGATGACGGCGGACAAGGTCGATCCGATGGGGGAGTACCAGCGTCTGAAGGAGGATCTCATCCTTACGGACTTCGTCGTTGTCGAGAGGCGTCTCGAGCGTGAACAGAAGGAGAAAAAGAACCCGCCGGAACTCAAGGTGCTCCAGAGGCTCCGCGATATTTTCGAAAACGGCGAATTCCCGAAGAGTTCGGTTTTAACGCCTGAAGAGAGCGATCTTATCGAAAACTACAACTTCCTCTCGATGAAAAAGATCATCGTTCTGGTCAACCAGCCGGAGGGCGTTCAGGAGCTCCCGGAGGATTTCAAAAAGCAGCTTGAAGCCGACAATATCTCCTATTTCTGCGTCAGTGCGCCGCTCGAGGTCGAGCTTTCCGAGCTTTCACCCGAGGAGCAGGCTGAGTTTTTGAAGGATTACGGTCTCTCCGAGAGCGCCGGCGTCCGCTTTATCAAGAGCGCCTACAGCTCGCTCGGTCTTATCTCCTTCCTGACTGCAGGAAGCGACGAGGTCCGTGCGTGGCCGATCAAAAACGGTACACCCGCGCTGCTTGCTGCCGGCAAGATCCACTCGGATATCCAGCGCGGATTCATCCGTGCCGAGGTCGTCCACTTCGACGATTTCATCAAGTACGGAAGCGAAGCCGAGTGCAAAAAGGCGGCTGCTTACAGGCTTGAGGGCAAGGAATATGTCGTTCGTGACGGCGATATTATCAACTTCAGATTCAACGTGTGAGGCAAAATGGCACTTCTTAGAATATCGACTGTCGGCGAAAAGGTCCTGCGTGAAGTAGCGAAGCCTGTAACCGAGTTCAACGATGAGCTGAGAAAGCTCTCCGAAGATATGGCTGAGACGATGAAGGCGGCTGACGGCGTCGGATTGGCGGCGCCTCAAATCGGGCTTTCCTTGAGGATTTTCGTCATTGATTTCGGCTATATAGATTACACAAAAAAAGAAAAGGAGGGTAACAAGCCCTCAAAAATAGATTTTAGGTCGGTTACCTTCGTCAATCCGGAGATAATCTCCAGGTCGGGTGTGGAAAAACGCAGCGAAGGCTGCCTCAGCATCCCTAATTTTACGGCTGATGTCGAACGTGCCGAGCGCATCGTCTGCAAGTATTTCGATGTTGACGGCAAAGAGCACACGATAGAAGAAGACGGACTAGCGGCTGTAGCGATCCAGCATGAATTCGACCACCTCGAGGGTAGACTTTTTATCGACAAGGTGAGCTCCCTCAAACGCGATATGGCGATGCGCAAGGTAAAAAAGTACCTTAACGGTTTGAAGGATTCGACAGATGCGGTCGAGCTCGCCCTCTACGGCAAAAAATAGGATAAATGAAGAAATTCTACACTAATTTCATAGACTTTTCTGCAAAACACACCTTCTTTACAGCGGCTCTGCTTATCCTGATTCTGGCTTTGGAGCTTGTATATCTCAAGCACAATCTGAAGATAGACACCGACCTTAGAGCGCTTTTCGAGGGTTCGAATCAGACTGTTGTCGAACTTGAAAAGATGGAAAAGGTCGTCGGCGGCTACTCAACGGTCCTGGTCGTCGCAAAGTCACCGAACCGCGAAAACAATATCGAGGCTCTCAGGCAGATAAGAGACCTGATTAAGGACGACCCGCTTGTCCGCTCGGTCGAATTCGACCGTGATATCGAATACTTGGAAAAGAACGCTCTGCTTTTTGCGACAACGGACGAGCTTGAAAAGATAAAATCCGAGATCCAGGGGCAGATCAGAAAGCGTGTCGAGGCTGAACTCGCTCTGGATGGCGGCGAAGAGGGTGAAAAGGCAGAACAGACGGAAGGCGAAAGCGGCGATCTTGCCGCCAGGATGGATGATGTCCTGAAGCGTGCTGACGGCTATCGCGAGCGTTATAAAATGTCCAAGTTCTACGAGGCGGAGCAGGGGACCTTTGTTGCGATGAAGGTGCGCCCGACCGGCGGCGAGACAAACGTCAACGATACAAAAAAGATCGTCGAGATGCTTGAGGCGGCTATCAGTGTCGTCAAGCCGGAAAAGCTCGGAGTCGAAGTCGACGCCGGCGGACTTTACCGCAACAAGCTGAGCGAAATGAACGCGATCTACAACGATGTGTTTTCAACGCTTGCGATATGTATCATATTGCTTTCATTGACGATAATCTTCTATTTTCGTTCGGTCCGCGCACTTTTCGTTGTCTTTCTGCCTCTCTCTGTCGGCGTTCTTACGGCGATCTCGGCGATGCAGTTTTTCATCGGCGGATTCAACATCATATCAGCCTTTTCCTTTACGATCCTCTACGGTCTGGGCATCGATTTCAGTATCCATCTGCTCGGCAGGTACAGTGAAGAGAGGCTCAAAAACGATAACTGCGTGGAGGCGCTGAAGAGCTCTTCAACGAAGAATCTTCCGGCGATTTTCAGCGGCGCGATCACGACGGTAGCGGCCTTTTTTTCGCTGATCCTGATAGATTTCAAGGGTTTTTCCGATTTCGGTCTCGCTGCCGCCGTCGGTGTTTCGACGTCGTTTCTGGCTATAGTCCTCTTCTTTCCGACGGTCGTACTCTTTTTTGACAGATTTTCGCCGCTGAAGGTCAATGTCAGAACGACGGACTTTCTTGCAAGAGTCTACGGTCTCTTTACAAAAAGGTCGGGGCTTGTCGTTGCCGTTTTCGCCGTTTTGACTGTCGTTGCCATCGTTTCAGTCCGTTTTGCGACGATCGAGTACAACTTCGACAACCTCAGTTTCCCTGGAAAATACGATGAAAATAATATCACGAACCAGTATATAAAGGCGATAAAAAAGGAGAAGACCGACTCAATATCGACCGGACTCCCGTCGTTCATCGTGACCGGTTCAGCTGCTGAAACGGAGGATGCGACAAGGGCTCTGGCTAAGATCGCGGCTGAGAAGAAAAATACGATCGAACTCAAGGATTTTATCTCGATCTACAGCTTTCTGCCTGAAAAGCAGGAGGAGAAGCTCAAGATCATCGCGGCGATCAAGCGGCTCATCGAACGTAAAATCAACCTTTTCGATGAAAAAACGGTTGAAAAGTACAACAACGAATTCAAAAAGTATCTCGAAGTCACGGGGCCGATGGAGAAGGAGAAGCTTCCCGACTGGATCACCGACAAGCTTTCGCTCAGGGACGGGAGCTCCGACCGCTTTATCATGCTTGCGCTGGGCGGAAACAAGTCCAACATAAACGATGTTGTAAAGATCCGTAATGAATACGGTATGATACACGGAGAAAAAGGTGACTATAAGGTCCTCGGGTCCTATATGCTGCTTTCCGAGATCAAAAACGTAATCGACCGCCATGTGCCGCTTGCCGTACTCTTTTCCTTCACTACCGTTTTACTAGTTCTGATGCTGCTTTACCGCTCCTTTAAGAGTTCGCTCATAGTTTTTTCCCCGCTCATCGCCGGTATCTTCTGGATGGTTCTGGCAGCTGTCATGAGCGGAATAAAATTCAATGTTTTCAATATGATAGTGATCCCTACGGTAATAGGCACCGGAATAGATTCGGCGATCCACATCTTCCACAGGTACTCATCGTCACCTGACTCGATGGAAGAAAACCTTAAAAATACAGGCGGATCTGTCTTTTACTCATCCCTTACGACCTTCGTCGGTTTTGCCAGCGTCGCGATCGCCCAGCACAAAGGTCTTCAGTCGATCGGTATTATGGCTTCTATCGGAATCGTCACGGTAACACTTGTAAATCTTGTCTTTTTCCCGGTACTTATCGATTTCGTGGCGAAACGTAGAAAATAGGAAAGATAATTTGAATTGATAAATATAAAACCTATAATCCGCCGTTTTTTTGATGAAATGAGGCGATAATGGATAACGACAACAGCTTTTTCAATGTAATTTTTAAGCACCCGAATATTTTTCTCGGCATCGTTGCGGCTCTTGTTTTTCTTCCGCTGCTCGGTAGTTATCCCGTTTTGGGACAGTGGGAACCGCATTACGGACGGGTAGCCGTGGAGATGCTGGAAAACGATTCGTGGGACTGGTTTCTGGATCCGGTCTATCTCGGCAAGCACAACTTCTGGTCGAAGCCGATATTCTGTTTCTGGATGGTTTTTCCGTTCATCAAGATTTTCGGTCCGACTGAGCTTGCGCTAAGGCTTCCGTTCGCGATCAACGGGATCTTGTTCGTGCTCTTGGTCCACTATATAACTTTACGTCTTTTCAATGACCCGAAAAAGGCGCTTTTTACCGGATTTATCACGATTTTCATCCCGTTCACATACCTGATTTCAAGGCAGTTCATGTGGGATATTACTTTTGTCACCTTCTTGACGGGCGCGACGGGATTCCTCTATATCGGTGAACGTGACAAGGACAAGAGGCTCCTCAGGATCGCTTATGTTTTCATGGGTTTAGGTATGCTCACGAAGGGGCTTCTGGCATTCTGCATCCCGGGTGCGGTCCTTTTGATCTGGTATATCGTGAACTTCGACGGGAAGCTCGGTTTTGCAGCATTCTGGAAGAATTTGTGGAATTATCTGCTCTCGCTCAGACTCTTTGAAGGGATCGGGATTTTTCTGCTGGTAGCACTTCCATGGTATCTCTACATGGGTATAAAGCACGGAATGCCGTTCTACAATGAATTTTTCCTTGAACATCACTTCGGCAGGCTCGAGGGTACGATCGACAAACCGGACGGTCCGCTCGATTTCTATATCTGGCAGATGAGTATTGGCGCTTTCCCGTGGATCGGCTTCCTCTTCCCGGCACTTTACATTGCCGTTAAGAAGGCGAGAACGGTCAGGGAATCGGCTTTTGTTCTGCTCAATTTCTTCTTTCTGTTCGCGCTTTACACCATCGCGGCGACTAAGTTCCCGCACTATATTTTTCCGATAGTCCCGTACATGGCAATGATTCTCGCCGACTGCTTTATCGCCGTTTCGGAAGATGAAAAGTCTGCCAAGGCCTACCCCTTCATCGGGCTCATTGCGGCGCTTTTGATCGCGCTTATCGCAAAGGATCTCGGGACAGGCATAAACTACGCGAATCTGATTTACATCATCACGACTCACCACGTCCAGACATGGTTCGGAAGGGTCTTCGACATGCTGCCGTACCTCTATGTCTTTGCTCCGCTGCTTGCCGTTTCCGCCTTCCTGCCGGCTGTGAAACCGACCTCGAAAAAACTTATGAAGTGCTCTCTTGCGGTGTTCATACTGACGACTGTAGCGTGGAGCTGCTATATCAATTTCTACTGGGTCCCGAATATGCTCGAGGTCTTTACGCCGAAGCATCTCGTCGAGACATACAAGGCCCAGAAACAGCCGGGCGATCAGATCGTTGACTACGACAACTGGAAGAACCGCTCGATGTATTTTTATTTGGGGACAAGCGAAACGCTCCACCGTTTCACAAGGGCCGATCAGATCATAAACCTTATCAAAAAGCATCCGAATTCGACGATTTTCATCACTACAAAGGTAAACAAGGCATCCGAACTTCGTGCCGCGCTCTTTGACAAACTCGGGATACTTATGACGAAGATCGCCGATGACAAGATCGACACCTACATGGAGATCGAGATGTATACGGCTTCAATGAAGGATAAGGAGAAGGATTTCTCCGAACTCTGGAAGTCGAATCTGCTGGAGGAGAAGGATCTGCCGAGAGATATGCAGAAGATCAACGCGACCGTCGGCAACAAAACGCTTGAGATCATTGGCTATAAGATAAACAAAAAGCGTTTCGATCCGGGCGAGAAACTTGTTCTTACCGTCTACTACAAAGTGTTGAAAAAAATGGAGGACAACTGGCAGCTGTTCTTCCATTTCGATGTCTACAACGGTGTTATCCCGAACTCTTTCAAGCACGACGACTATCCGCAGAAGGGCTATTTCCCGACAACGAAGTGGGAAGAGGGGATGATCCTGAAAGAGGAGATCGAAGAAGATATCCCGAAGGGACATCCGGGCGGCGGAGTCAAGATCTATACCGGATTCTATAACAAAAACGGGCGTATGACGATCGACAAAGACTCCTTCAACGACGGACAGAAACGTTTCATTCTCGGCACATTCAACGTAAATATAAAGTAAAGTAATTAGCATGACGGAACCGGCTGAAAAACGTAAAGACTCGAAAAAGACGACAATACTTGTCCTCATCGCCGTTCTTATGCTCCTGGGTTTCAATTTATACTCTTTTTTCGGGGCTTCCATACTGCTGCCGGGGACTGAAATCCCCGAGATCTCCGGTATAGATCCTGACAACAACGAATTTTCGTCCGTAAATCTTTCGGAAGGGACTGTCGTTCTGAATCTTTGGGCGACCTGGTGCCCGGCGTGTCTGGAGGAGATGCATGTTTTCAAAAAGGCGTCCAGAGATATGAAGGTTTACGGAGCGCTCAAAAAACCGTTTAAAGTCGAGGTCTACCGAGGACTCAACACCGGATTTAAAAGTATAATTATGGATGATGAATTTTTTGAAAAACTGCATATTTCGGCTTTGCCTACGACGCTTTTGATTGAAAACGGAGTGATAAAGAAGGTTCGTGCCGGGACTGTTGATGAAGTTTTTTTGAGAGAATGGGTGAAACCGTAACAATTTGACATTCATTGCTTTTGTATAAAATGTACCGTAAACCTTTTTTTGGGAGTGAGTAATGAGCGACATTTCAACAACTTACATGGGGCTTAATCTGAGAAGTCCTTTGATCGCGGGTTCATGCGGTTTGACAGACAATGTTGACAACCTCAAGAGGATCGATGCCGCAGGTGCCGGCGCGGTTGTTTTGAAGTCTCTTTCGGAAGAGGAGATCATCGAAGAGAAGATCAAGACTGCAACAAGCGGATTTTATTCCTCTTTTCATACAGAAGCGTTTGAATACATCTCTCAGATGAGCATGCACTTCGGGCCGGAGAACTATCTTCAGCTTATACGCGAGGCCAAGGGAGAACTTTCGATCCCGGTCATTGCCAGCGTCAACTGCATCAACAACGAATACTGGGTCGATTTCGCGTCAAAAATCGAGGCTGCCGGCGCCGATGCGCTTGAGCTGAACATCAGCCGCGTTACGGTCGATCCTCAGGAGAGCTCGGAAAATATCCTGCAGGACTATATGGAGGTCATAAAGGCTGTGAAATCGGCTGTCAAAATTCCGATCGCAGTCAAACTAGGGCAGAATTTCACCAACATCTCGAGATTCGTCAAGATGATCGAGTTCTCAAAGGTCCAGAGCATCGTTCTTTTCAACCGTTTCTACCAGATCGATATCGATATCGATTCGGAAACGCTCACGCCGGGCTACAGCCTTTCGTCACCGAACGATGTGACAGAGACGCTTCGCTGGATCAGCCTGATTTCCGGGATCACCAAAATGACGATCGCAGGTTCGAAGGGTATCCATTCGACAGCGGATGTAATAAAAGTCCTGCTTGCCGGAGCATCGGCCGCTCAGGTCGTAAGCACGCTCTATTCCGACGGTTTCGATTTCATCAAACGCGCGAACGAGGGGATCTCCGAGTGGATGGATAAGAAAAATTACAGTAAAATCAACGACTTCATCGGTCTGCTGAATCAAAAGAACATCCCCAATCCTGAAGTTTGGGAGAGAGAGCAGTACATAAAGGCCCGCCTGAACGTCTGATTTTCTAGATTTCTGAATTAAAGTTCCGGAACAGTAAGGAATCCGTTGAGTGCCGTCGCAGCAGCCGTTGCGGGGCTTACAAGATATATATCGGCCTGATTGCAGCCCATTCTGCCTTTGAAGTTTCTGTTCGCCGTGCTGACTGTGACTTCACCTGGAGCCATGACGCCTTCGTGCGCGCCGAGGCAAGGTCCGCAGCCCGGGTTCAGAATGATCCCGCCGGCATTGATTATGTTCTTGAAGATATATTCCTCCCTGAGCGCCTGAAGGTAAACCTCGGAGCTTGCTGGAAGGACCAGGAGTCTCGTTCCCTGGGCTATCTTTTTGTTTTCGAGCATTTTTGCAACGATCCAGAGATCTTCGATCCTGCCGTTCGTGCAGGTCCCTACGAGTACCTGATCGACTTTGATCCTGCCGGCGTCAGCTACTCGGCAGACATTGTCGACGCTGTGCGGTCTTGCGACCATCGGGTCGATCTCTGCGACATCGATTTCAAGAATTTCGGTGTATTCTGCGCCCGGATCGGGGATGAGCTCTGCGGCTTTGACCGGATCGTAGGCGATACCGCGGCGCGTGAAGTACTCTTCCGTATGTTTGTCGGGAGCCATGTATGCGTTCTTCGCGCCGATTTCGACAGACATGTTCGTGAAGACCATCCTGCCTTCGATATCGAGATTGTCGATGTAGTCGCCGGAGAATTCGATGCTCTTGTAAAGTGCTCCGTCCGCCTTGATCTTCATCGCGATGTAGAGCAGGACATCCTTTGGGAAGACGTTCTTTTTAGGTTCGCCGCGAAGGATTATTTTCATCGATTCAGGTACCTTGAGCCAGATAGCGCCTGTTGCCCAGATCCCTGCGGCTTCACTTCTGCCGATACCTGTCGAAAAGGCTCCGACCGCGCCGTAGGTAACCGTGTGGGAGTCGCTTCCGACAAGGAAGTTGCCCGGAAATCCGAAACCCTCTTCAACTGCGACCTGATGGCAGATGCCGCGTCCGACATCGTAAAAGTTTTTGATTCCCTGCTCAGCCACGAATTTTCTGATAGTCTGGTGGTTCTGAGCCGCCTTCTCGTTTGCGGCGGGAACGATATGGTCAAGGATGATCAAAAGCTGATCCGGATTGTCGACCTTAACTCCGCCCATCTTTTTGAAAGTGGAGTAGATCGCCGCCGTGTTGTCGTGAGTCAGGACATAATCCGGTTTCAAGGTCACGATCGTTCCCGGAACGACAGTTCTTCCGGCCTTTTTTGAAAAAATCTTTTCTGCGAACGTTTGTTTCATCTTTCTCCTCGTTTGAAGTCAGTAATGTCACAAATGACGGGAGATTTTGGCTATCTGAGAAAATAACTCAAATTATTTTGATTCAGGGGAGTCGTTTCCGCTCTTTTTTATCTTTTCCCAGTATGCGAGAAGCTTTGCTTCGTATCCGACATGCTTCATTTTGTAGAACTTCGGCGGATCGTCATGTCCGGGGAAATAGCGCTGGTCGACCCAATGGTTTTCAAAGTCGTGCGGGTAGAGGTAGTTGCCGTTGTCTTCGCCTGGAGTGAGCGAGGAGTCGTTTATCAGATGCCTCGGGATCTCAAGGTCCGGATGCTCCTTGAAGTAGCTCTCCGCCGCCGCTAGACCGAGATAGCTCGCGTTGCTTTTAGGGGCTGTCGCAAGGTAATTTACGATGTGCGACAGAATTATTTTGCCTTCCGGGAATCCGACAGCCTTGAAGGCGTCAAGGGCGGCAACGGCCATCTCCAGAGCCTTCGGATCAGCGTTCCCGACATCCTCCGACGCGAAAATTATCATCCTCCGGAGCAGGAAAAGCGGATCGTCGCCGGCTTCGATCATCTTGATCATGTAGTAAAGAGCGGCATCGCTGTCGCTTCCTCTGAGACTTTTTATGAATGCCGAGATCGTGCGGTAGTGGTAGTCGTCGTGCTTGTCGTACTGTACCGGATTTTCGAGAAGGCTCATCAGCTGTTCCCGTGAAATCACGGACTTGTCGCTCAAATGGTAGGCACTCTCCAGAATCGAGATCGCGATCCTGAGATCTCCCGAAGCCTCCCTGGCGATGATCTCCAGAAGGTCGTTGTCTATGCCTACACGCAGGTGGCTCACCGCCTTGTGAAGGACTTCGACGATATCATTCAGACCGATTTTCGAAAATTTTACGCTCCTGGCACGTGAAAGAAGCGCGTTGTTGATGTAAAACGAGGGGTTTTCGGTCGTGGCGCCGATAAAAATGATCCCGTCGTTTTCGATCATCGGCAGGAAGATATCCTGCTGAGCCTTGTTGAAACGGTGGATCTCGTCTATAAAGACGATCTGCTTCTGTGAAAAGATCGAATCCCTGTCGCGGTATATCTGTTTTTTTATATCGGTCGAGCCGTCGACGACTGCTGAAAATTTATAAAGTTTGGCTCCGTAGAGCTCGGAGATGATCCTTGCGACGGTCGTTTTTCCCGTGCCTGGAGGACCGAAAAAAATCATTGAAGGCAGAAAATCCGACTGTAAGAAGGACTGCATCAGCTTTATGACGTTCTTCTGCCCGACGACATCCTCGAGATTCCTCGGCCGCAGAACGGAGTAAAGCGGTATGTATTCGGATTTGTTCATTTTTTCTCGGGGATCGAACCGTCAGGATTTAAGCCTCTCGCCTTGTAGTCGGCCTTGATTTTTGCATCCTTGATATCTTCTACCGTCATGAAAAGATCCTTGTGCTGCTGCGGAACGAAGACCGTGTCATCGCTCTTCAGAACGGCAAAAATCGTATCCGGGAAGCCCTGTTCATGTTTGGTCAGACCCTCTTCGTCGGAGATGAAGAGCGAGTAGGAGAGCATCCTTGCACGCATCGGATCGGTTTCGTCGAGAACAAGTGCCGCGAGGTTGTTTTCGACCTGGGAAGCCGTTCTCCAGTCGACCGGAGTGTCGAAACGCTGGAAAAGGACCTTTTTTATAGGATCGAAGAAGTATTTCGTATCCGAATATTTCTGCTTGACCTGCATCATATAGCGGTTCTTTTCGGTCTCGTCGGTGAGTTTGCCGAATTCGTTCTGGATCTGCGTCGTAACATCGTCAAGACGGACCATGAGAAGATTTTCGTTTTTGCGGGTGACTACGAAGTATCCCTCTTCAGGAAGAAGCTTGACCGCTCCTCTGGCCTTTTCTGTCACTGCGTACGGATTGTCGATCGAAACGGACCATCTGATGTACTGCTTTGGCAGACGCCACATCCCGTGACGGTCTCCGATAAATATCAGGTAGTTGAAGTTTTCGGTCGGAAGCTTTGCGCTGAGAAGCTTCATGAAGAGCGCCTCTTTGAAGAAATTGATATCCACGCTGATATTCTGGCTGAGGATCTTCACGCTTTTTTTATCGCTGTTGAGCTCGATTTTTTCAGGATCGGCGTAGGGTATGAAGAGCTTTGCGTTCTCTACTTTGGGAACCGAAAAGTTGGTCGTGTGGTTTTTGAGATGCCCGAGGATATTCATGAGTAGCGCCTTTTTTTCGTCTTCAAGAAGAGACGAAGGTTTGCTCAAAGCCTCTTTCAGCTGAGAAGAGAAAGCCCTGTCGGCAAGCGAGTAGATCTCCTTCGAGAGCTCTTCTATCGTGGATTTCGATTCGGCCTTCTCTCTTGTCAGCGAGGCGAGGAGCTTCTTCTTGTTCTGGATCTCGGAGGGCGAGAGCATCGGGTTGTCAAAGAGATAGTTCAGGACAGCCTCGGCTTTGGCGTATGCGTTCGCACGTTTCTGGTAGTTGCGGTACTGGCGCTCCCAGAACTCTGAAATTTCTCCGGCAGCCAGGTTGTAGTAGGATATCGACGACATCTTCTTTCCGGTTTCGAGAAGATCGTAGAGCACCGGGAATGAAGAGAGGTTCTGCTCGGTCTTTGTCGTCGCGGAGCTGTCGGGATCTGATTCGTTAATGAGTTTTGCGACGCTCAGGATCTCATTCACTTCGTTTTCCGACTGGCGGAGCATCCCGTAGAACTCTTCGTTCCAGAATTTAGAGCCGAGGTTGGTCGCACGTATAACGAGTTTCGTATTGTCGAAAATCGTGTAGTTGAGCGGAGTCTCGACGAAAAAATCCTTGTAGTATTCGGAATATTTCCGTGCGATCTCGAAACGGTCGTAATCTTTGTCTCCGTACCACTTGACCATAAAATAGAGAAAGAACCCGCCGACTGCGATAAGCAGAAGCAGGTATCTGATGTATGAATTGTTTCTGTTGCGTTTGGCAAGGTCTGCCGATCTGACTTTTCTTCTCATGGACATCTGTTCCTCAAAAGTTTTTAAACACAAAAAACATGAGACGAACTATATATTATCGAATAACTTGTTGCAACTATTTGTTTTTGATATGCTTGCGGAGAGAATATGCATAATTGCTGCGGGAAGGACACATGATTTACCTTTTGTCTCAGAAAAAGATCGGATTTCCTCCGGTTTCCGACGCTGAAAGTGACGGATTGCTCGCTCTCGGCGGGGATTTAAGACCTGAAAGGCTGATACAGGCATACAAAGCCGGCATTTTCCCCTGGTATTCCGAAGAGAGCACCCTTGAATATCAGGGCAGCCGGATACTCTGGTGGTCTCCCGATCCGCGCTGCGTTGTATTTCCCGAACGGATCCACGTCTCCAAAAGTATGCGCAAGATCCTGAGGTCGAAGATCTTTAAAATCACGGTGAACAAGGCTTTCCCGAAGGTGATAAGTCACTGCCGGCACGAGGTCCGCACGAATCAGGAGGGGACTTGGATAACCGACGACATGGAGCAGGCCTACAACAGACTCAATGTTTTAGGCTACGCGACGAGCGTTGAAGCCTGGCTGAACGGGACAGACGAGCTTGTCGGCGGGCTTTACGGCGTTGTTCTCGGCAAGGTGTTTTTCGGCGAAAGCATGTTTTCAACATATCCGAATGCGTCGAAAGCGGCATTCATAACCTTCATGGAGCTGCTCAGGGATGCCGGTTTCAAAATTGTCGACTGTCAGGTCGAAACGGACCATCTGCGCTCTCTCGGTGCGGAGATGATACCGCGTGAAGAGTTCGTCAGAATCATCTCCGAGGCTTCGAACTGTACTCAGCCCGAGCTGATAATGCAGTGATCCGCCTGATAAGTTGCCAAAAAACCTTTTTTTATCGGAAAAATGAAAATTTTTTGCCGGGGAGGACTTGCAAATCTTTTGAGAACCGCTATATTACAAGCCGCAAAACAGAAAAGACACCCTATTTTACTATCGGAGTTTCGGCTCCGGTTCTAAATAAACTCTGCTGTTTTGCGTCTAACAAACAAAACTTCCGTTCCAAAACAATAAAGACAAACATCAATAAATATCTTGTTCCGAATCTCAGGGGGGGTGTCGTCATTTTTTTGCGCTCATCTTTTTTTTGAAATAAATACCGGTTGCTTTATGTTCTTACAGCAGTTTTTGGTTTATTTTACGAGGATGCTTTGAAAAAATTGTTTTTTATGACCCTTTTTCTTTTTGCAGCTCTTAACGCAGAGTCATTTGCTCCGGATGCCGAAGGGTCTGAAATTCTCATCGGAGATCCGATCCGTATTACGGTTCCAGTGCCTCCTGCAGACGAGATGCAGGCGGTCTTCAAGTCGAAAGCTGAAAATGTCGCGATTGTTGAGATCGTGCCGTCCGAAGATAGGAAGTCTGTCAGGATAGAGCTCGTTGCCCTCGCCGACGGCGAAATCGAGGTGCCTGAGATCGAGATAAAAACCGGTAACGCGGTAAATTCCGTCCGGTCGTTCAGGATAACATCGAAAAAAAGGACGGAGGAGACGGATACGGAACTCAGAGGGCCTAAAGCTACAGTCGAAATTCTGGAAAAAGACTATCTGCCTCTATGGATCCTGCTCGGGATCTTGATATCGGGAATCCTCCTGTTTTTGATCCTGAAACTGAAAAAAAGGTTCAAAAAAAGTATCGAGGAGAAGATCCCCGAAATAGTTCCGGCTGATGTTGCAAGAAAATTCATCAAAGATGCCGAACTAAAAAAGGCCGAAGGCGACTACGAAAGCTTTACGGATCTTGTGACTCTCGGCCTGAAGACCTACATGTCTTTGAAATCAAAGAATAATTATACCGAAATGACGACTTTCGAAGTCAAAAGGGCTCTTAGAAAGGATCTCCTTTTTTCCGGCGATTCCGAGGATATCCTTTCACTTTTGCGTCTGGCCGACAGATATAAATTTGCGGATGCGGCTCTGACGCTTGCCGATTTTGATTCGATGATCGTCCGTTTTTCAGAATTTCTGGACAGAAAGGAGGCTGGAAAATGATGCTTCTTGATCCGCTCTGGCTGCTTCTTCTGATTCCGGTCATAGTTCTCTTTATTGCTCTTGCAAAATCAAAATCTTCAAAAAATACGATGAATTATACTAATTTCAGGTTTGCCAGGAGCGTTGCCAACGTTAAATATTCGCTTCCGCGTCTTTTCGATTTTCTCGCCTTGACGGCGGCGATAGTCGCTCTTGCGCGTCCGGTCAGTCTGGAAAAAACCATAACTCCGCCGGTCGAAGGAAAGGATATAATGATCGCGCTTGATGTCTCCGGTTCTATGGAGGCTCTTGATTTCCAGCCGAAGAACAGGATGGAGGCTGCAAAATCCGTTATAGAAACGTTCGTCAAGGGGCGGAGCAGCGACCGCCTTGGTCTTGTTTTTTTCGCCAGAGACAGTTTCCTTCAGGTCCCGCTGACGACGGATTATGACATTTTCATCGAGCTCCTCTCAAAGGTCACGACAGGCGTGATAGAAGACGGGACCGCTATCGGGAACGGCTTGGGACTCGCTCTTTCACGGATAGATTCGAGCAAGGCGAAGAGCAAGATCATCATCCTGCTGACGGACGGAGACAACAACGCCGGAAACGTCACTCCAGAGGCTGTGGCGGAGCTGGCGAAACAGCGCGGAGTCAAAATCTACTCGGTACTGATCGGAACGGACAAGGAGGTGCCGTTCCCCGCCGGAAAGGATTTCTTCGGACGTGATACCTATCAGCGTGTGTCGGTAAAGACGAACCCGGCGCTTTTGAAAAAGATTTCAGAAATTTCGGGCGGGAAATTTTACCAGTCAATTTCAACGGATGAGCTGAAAAGAGCCTTTGCGGATATCGATTCGCTTGAAAAGAGCCCTGTTTCCGCAAGAAAACTTAAGATTTATAACGAATATGCCGGCGATTTTATCATTGCCGCGATTATACTCATCCTTCTGGCGCGGTTGTCAGCGATGCTTTTTAAGCTTTATCCGGAGGTCGAAAGATGAGATTCAACAATTGGAAACTTCTTCTTCTGGCGATCGGCTGGATTCCCGTGCTGCTCTTCTGGATGACTTATTCATCAAAGAAACGTATTGAATTTTTTAAGTTTTTTTCAAAACAGCAGAGTGAAAAGATCCTTAGCGTTCGTGAGAAGACCATCGTCGTAAAAAGGATACTCATATTCATGGCTCTCGCTTTTCTTACCGTTGCCGCGGCACGACCGTTGATCGGAGGAGAGGAGGTGAATTCGACAAGCAGCGGTATCGATATCGCCGTTATTTTCGACGTGAGCCTCAGCATGAAGGCCGAGGATGAAAACGGTCCGCGTTTCGAGAAGGGAAAGATGATGATGATCGACGTTTTGAATTCCCTGGGCGGCGACCGCGTTGCCATAATCCCGTTTTCCGGCGCAGCCTTCCTGCAGCTTCCGCTTACCGACGACTATGAAACTCTCCAGACAGTCGTATCGTCACTTGAACCTGGTATGATCGAAAGGCACGGAACGGCGCTCGGAACGGCTATCGAGCTGGCAAGCGAGACCCTGAAGGCATCTCCCGACACATCGGAAAAGCTGGCGATCGTCATATCAGACGGCGAAGATCCCTCTCTGGATTTTGAAAAGATGAGCCGCCTGATAAAGGAGCAGAACATCCATCTTGCCGTTTTGCCTCTCGGAAGCGAAGAGGGGGCGCCGATCCGGATCGGAGACAGCTATCTCAAGGATAAAAACAATCAGACTGTCATCACGAAAATCAACCGGGGCTTCTTTGAAAAATGTTTCTCAGCCCTCGGAGCAGTCGAGATAAAAAGGGGTGAAACGATCAGTTCGTATATCAGAAATTTCAAAAAAGCGACGCGTGACGAACAGCGCACGGTCAATATCTACAAAGAGCGTTTCCAGATCCCTCTGCTCTTCGGGATTATCGTTTTTCTCATTTTCCAACTCTACTCGCTGGGAAAAGGAGGCAGGCCATGAAAAAAACTCTTCTTACACTTTTCGCGATAACTTTTCTGGCTTTTTCTCCGTTTGAAAAAGAGGCGGACGAAAGCGTCGAGGGTAGAAAAAAGTATGCTTTGGGTGAAATGGAGGCCGCCGGAGAGCAGTTCGCCGCAGCCGGAGACCGTCTGAAGGATAACGCAGAGGCTTTTTACGATCTTGCAACCGCCCAGCTTGCGATGCAGAAGTACGAGGAGGCGGCCGGAAGTTACAAAAAGGCATTGGAGACGGGTAAGGCTGACAGGAATTTACGCTCTGATATCTTCTACAACATGGGAAATGCGATGGCTGGACTCGGCAGGTATCAGGATGCCGAAAAATTTTATATCCGTTCTCTGACTGAGAGACCTTCGAAAGAGGCGGCCGAAAATCTTGAGGTCGTAAGAAGGATCATTCAACAGCAGAAGGAGCAGCAGCAGGAACAGGAAAAACAGAAAGATCAGGATAAACAGCAAAATCAGGATCAGGAACAAAACAAGGAAGATCAGAATCAGGAAAATCAACAGGATCAGGATCAAGAAAAAGATAATAACGAAGATAGACAACAGGATCAGCAGGATCAAAAAGAGGAACAAAATCAGGAAGATAAAGATAAAGAAAATCAGGAGGAAGAGACCGGAGAGGGGCAGGATCAGGAACCTCAGGAGCAGAATGACGAAGATGCGGGAGCTGCCGAAGCGGAGCAAAACGATGATGAATCTCCGGACGATGACGGGAAAAACTCGACGCTTCAGCAGTTCAAACAGCGTAAAAATTTGCAAATATCGCCGTTCATACTAAAAAAACAGCCCCAATCCGAAAGCAGTCAGACTTGGTAATCGGAGATTTGCGGTTTATTTGGGTTAAAGGTGGTTATGCTGAAACTGAAGATATTGTTGATTAACATACTGATCATATTGCCTTTTTTTCTGTTTTCGCAGTCTATTTCAATCTCTGCGGATACGAATCTCGTCCAGAACGGACACCTTGTCGGTTTTGTTTTGACGGCAGAAGGCTCCTTCGAATCTATCGATGAACCGAACTTCGGCTCCTTTGAAGTCGAAAACCGTTCGCAGTCGCAGTCGAGCTCCATCAACTTCATAAACGGAAAATTCGACAAAAAAAGCTCGATGACATACTCCTATTCGCTTCGTCCTACCAAGGAGGGGACATTTAAAATCGGTCCTGCGACCCTTAATTTGAAAAACGGAAAAAAGATCCTTTCGAATGTGGTAAATATCACTGTCGTAGGCTCATCATCGGCTCAAAACCCTCCACAGGATCCTGATGACGACGGAACGTCAGGCGAGAACGCAGCCGGTGACGCCGCCCCGCAGGTAAGCGGATCAACTTTGATGAGCCCGTTGAGCAAATGGGAAAAACAGACTCCAAACAGCTTCATCCGAACGGTCGTTTCGCCTTCCGAAAACATCTATCAGGGCGAACCGATCAACGTTACGTACTATCTTTTTGTCAAGCCTAACACTATTTCCAACGTCAACTACTACAAAGATCCTGTGTTCGAGAACTGCTGGAAAGAGGAGAAGGCGGAGACAAGACTTAATTTCAAGCGGATTTCCATCGACGGACGCGTTTACGATTACGCTCTGCTGAAATCGTATACCCTGATCCCGAACGAAGGCGTAACTTCGCTTGTTGCCTCTCAGGTCGTGATGGATGTCATCATCGGTTCGTTTTTCGACCAGAGAAAGCAGACGATATCTTCGATCGCTCTGAACATCCCCTTGAACAAGCTGCCTGAAAAGGAGCTTCATAAAAACGGGAAAGTCGGCGATTTCAAACTCTCTGCAGACAAGCGGAGCCTGAACCTGGACAAGGACAACCTTTTGAATACTGTGACGTTTACCCTGAGCGGCTGCGGGAGCTTCCCTTCCGCCGAGATCAGGCTCGAGGAGAATCCGGACCTTAAAGTTTTTGCACCGGAAATAGATTCTCAAATCTCTGCTACGCCCAAAGGACTTTGCGGCAAAAAGACATGGAAATTCATGGTGAAGGGACTTAAAAAGGGTAAGACCCTGATAAAAACCATACCGCTTGATTTTTACAGCAAGGAGAACGGCTGGAAGAGGCTTGAACCTCTCGAAATCCCGATAAACGTCAATGACGTTTCGCTGCTCCCCGGCGAAGAGAAGGATCAAAAGGCGCACTCCTTTGAACTTTTGAAGGAGCTCCCCGAAGGTGTTAAAAAATACGAGATCAAGCCGCTGACTCAGCAGAAGTGGTTCGTTGCGGCCCTTCTTATCCCTCTTCTATCGGTTTTGATATCGTTTGTCATCTGGCTGCAGGGCACTCTGCGTCAGAAGCGTTCCGGATCGTTCAATTCAAAGGTTTCGATGTATGTCGGCAGGATCAATTCGTCAAAGGACAGCGTGGAGCTTCTGAACAACTTTTATGATGCGCTTTCAGAGCTTTACAAAATTGAACTTAAAGGCGAACGGGCTTCCACAATGAAGCAGAAATACGGGAGCAAGGTCGAAGAAATAGTTGAATTTATAAGACAGATCGAACATCTGACCTACAGCGGTCAAGGCAGTTCGGATATTTCCGAATTTAAGGCAAAAGCTGTAGATTTCGTAACTTTGGGGAGAAAGAAATGAAAAAAATGATCCTCTCGTTATTCGTATTTTTTCTTTTTTCGACTCTTTTTGCCGATGACGCCTTTACCTTTTATTTAAACAAAGACTACCAGAAATCCTACGATTCACTCTATTCGCTTTTTTCGGAAGAGAGCGATAATCCTTTATATTCATACAATCTTGGCGTTGTTTCGTCAAAGCTTGGGAAAAGGGGGGAATCACTCTATTTTTATCTACAGTCTCTGCAGAATTCGCCTGATTTCGGTGAAGCCAGAAACAACTTGGAGATCGTTGCCGGAGATCTTGGAGTCACTGTTCCGAAAAAACTTTTGGAACCGCTTTATGCTGTTGATATTACTTTGATCCTGTTTTTTATTTCGCTCTATGTTTTTGCTGCACTGCTGTCGATCCTTTGTTTCAAAAACGACTGGCGGATCAAGATAACGCTTCTTCCCGTTTTCCTTTTTACCTGCGTAACAGCTTCTCTTTACTATTTTAACTACACGGAACGGACCAGGGAGACCTGGGCTGTCGTTGTCGCTGCAGAACCTTTGAGAAGCGGTCCGGACAGCTCCTTGAGCGAGATCGGAGCAGTAAAGGAGGGCGAGGTCATCAATATTTTGTATTCCAGCGGATCTTGGTATAAAGTAAAGAGCTTTCAGGACAATGTCGAGGGTTGGATTGACCTCAAAGCGATTAGGGCGTTAAAAAGAGGCCACATATGAAAAAGAATTTGTTTTTAGTCACCTGCATTGCTTCGCTGCTTTTTTCATGCACATCTGCGCCGAAGGTCGGAGAGACGGAATCCGATGCCGAAACGGTCTACAGGCAGGGGCTTTACTATTTGAAAAAAGAGGATTTCAACAACGCCGAAGCGAAGTTTATGAAGGTGATCTCCGATTTCAGCTTCAGCAAATACGAGCCTTATGCGACTGTTGCTCTCGGTGACACCTATTTTGAAAAAGAGGAGTATGCATCGGCGATTACCGTTTATGAAACCTTCCTGAAGCGTCACCCGAAACATGAGCTTGCGCCGGAAGCCGAGCTTCATAAGGCTAACAGTTACTTCGCCCAGCGTCCTTCGGATTTCTTTCTTCTGCCCGATCCTTCGGAAAAGGATATCGAAGAGGTTTATACCGCAGCATCGCTTTACCGTGAATTCCTGAAGAAATATCCGGATGACAAGGATGTTGACGAATGTAAGGAAAATCTGGCGAAGGCAGAGGCTATTTTGATAGAAAAGGATCTGAGGATCGCCGAATTTTACGGAAAAAAGAAAAAATGCGCCGGCGTGAACCTTCGTTTGAAGCGTATTGCCGACAACTATGAAGTTACCTCTCCGAAAGTTTCGGCGAGGATCGAGAAGCTAAAACAGAAATGTCCGCCGGAAACCGCTTGGGATTACCAAAAACCGCTGCCTGAGGAGGCTGCCGGTCAGGAAAACTCCGAAAATGCCCCGCAAACTGAAAATAACACTCAGGAGGAGACGGCACCCCGGGATGGAGGTCCTTCTGCTTCAGAGACGAAATAGCCACTTTAACCTAAAAACCACCCATGAAAAACAGACTTAAACCCATTATCCCTATTTTTTTTGTACTTCTCTCCCTGTTTTGCGGCTGCTCGATTTCCGAGAATGAACGGGAGGAGGTGACAAAAATACTTAAAATTCGTGAAGGACTGCTCAATCAGGGAAAGATAAACTCGCTGGATCTTCTTCTGACCGACGATTATGAAAATAGAAAAAAATATGTCGAACAGCTCCAGTTCCAGCAGATATACTTTACCGAGTATGAGTATAAAATAGACAGCATAGACTTTGTATCGTACTCCGCTTTTCCAAAAAGTGCCGTTGTCAGGATCAGATACAATCTCTCTTTCAGAAATCCGGATTCAGTAGGTGCGACAGTCTGGCTCTCAAGAGTCGAAAATATCAAGTTGAAAAAGGAAAAGATCGGTTGGAAGATCGCCTCGATAACCGATGAAAAAGAGAGCGGTCAGAAGGTGGATGCCCAGACGACTCACGACATTTTTAAAACTCTTGACGCCAGAGTCATGGCTTACGGCAACGGAGATCTCGAACTCTTCAAAACGCTCATCAGCGATGAATTCAAAAAGAAGGATAAATACCTCGATGAGTTTAAGAAAAACAGTGAGACCTTCAGCAGCATGATTTTTAAAATTAACGGCAGACGCCTGATATATTTTTCGGAAGAGAATAAGGAAGCCAGAGTCGTTCAAAGCTACGATATGATTTTGAATATCAAAGATGGCGGAGTGGCTCAGAAAATAGAGAAGCAGAAGGAGATAATTACGTTGAAAAAATCTCCTGACGGAGAGTGGTTGATAACGGGTTTAAACTAAATGGCAGCAATCGTCAGCAAACAAAAAAACGGTGAGACCGGCGGTAAAAACGGCAAAATCCGACGCTTTGGTGTTCGATATTTTCAAAAAGCAGGATCGACTGTTCTATGCGCCGGATTTACGTTCAAAATACTTTTGATAAATTCAATATTATTCATCAATATTTCTATATATGCATTGGAAAAACAGAATATATGTGAGCCTTCCATAGTATATAATGACATTTTTTTAATTGATTGTGTTGATATTTTTTCTTATACAACAGTAAATGATATATATGATAATATCGATAAACTTCAGGATTATCTTAATACTATTGATATTTCTGAAGAACATATCTATATCAGATACTTGATGTATCTTAGAAAGAAGCAGCTGTTTCCTGCAATAGTATCATTGATTTTCTTGGTCAATAACAATGACTATCATTTCAGATATAATAGAGAAAATAGATTCATATATAATGACGGCTCCAGAGAACTGTTAAATCTGCTTGAGATCTACGCTAAGAAAAATGATAATCTAGATAACAATACAATAAACAATATGTTGGATTCTCCGGCAAATATCGATGAATTATCGAATAAATTATTTTATTCGTTAAAGGTTATGATGTCAAAAACAACATCGATACGTAAAATATTGTTTAGTTCATTGTTGTATTCTATTTCTGATATACCACCTGAAATAGATTTCGGAAATGATAAATTCGCAAAATATCTATTATTATGTTTAATGAAGATGAGAGATAATAAAATACTGTCTGATTATATCTCGTATTTCGATGATTCGGTCAACGGAAATAAACCGAAATATTCTTACCGTACTTTTGTAATTTTAAGAAAACTAGGATTGCTTTCTGTAGATTTCAGCTCACTAGATAAGATAAGTAATATTATTATTTCCGATGAGTTCATTAAAAAAATTAATTTAAAAAATCAGAATAAGTCCGATAAGAAAATAGACGGTATCAATCTTGTCAGATCGGACGACTGTCTTTATCTGGATAATCGTAAAAAATGGATCCTGGAGGCGATGCCCGGGGAGCGTGATGTTCTTCTATTCAACAATTCTGCCATGATAGTCGAACAGTGCCATGAGACATTTCTCTTATTTGCTCCCTTTGTCCAGGAGGGTTCTGATTTTATTATTTTTGAAAACAATCTCTGGATCCGTTATTTCGTCGAGGCGCTTGACGAGATAGTTCAGAATAGACTGGACGAAAAATCAGCCGAGGCGTTGCTTGAGGCTGGCTTCAGGGCCTCTCTTCGTGAAGGACGGGAGACTCAGACTGATTCATGGTGGTTCTTCTTTTACATGTCAACTCGTGATGATTATATGACTCTTTTAAAGGCTCTGATTTTGAAGCAGACGGCGGAACTGGGCTGGAAGTCGTATAATGAAAACTCGGTCAGCGAAGCTACAGATATAATTTTCGAAGCACTTTACGGAAAAGGGTTATAATTATGAAAAGACGCGGAAATGACTCACTTTATCTGCGGAAATATCTAAATTTCATCAAGCTGGAAAAGGGGCTTTCCGCCAACACGATAGAGTCTTATGAACGCGATTTGAAGCAGTTTACGGATTGGCTCGCTGAGCAGGGATCAACTCTTTCGGCTGCCGATTCGATGCTTGTCAGCGAATATGTCGTTCACATCTCAAAGGATAATAAGCTCAGCGACAGGTCGCTTGCGAGAGTTACATCAAGTATGCGGAGTTTCTTTAAATTCCTGCTGGAGAGCGAAAGCATAGACCCGGAACTCCTGGAGGTGCTTGAACCGGTCAAGCTGCGGAAATCGTTGCCGACTTTCCTGACGCTTGAGGAACTCAGAGATCTTTTGGCGGCAATTGACACGACGAGTGTCCCAGGGTTCAGAGACAGGACGATTTTTGAACTTTTTTATTCGTCAGGACTCCGAGTCTCTGAGCTTATCGACCTGAAAATCGAAAATATTTACAGGCGGGATCAGCTTTTAAGAGTGAGGGGAAAGGGGAGTAAGGAGAGGATCGTGCCCTACAGTGACGATGCCGCTGTCTTTTTGCACGAATATCTTGATAAAATGCGTCACAAGCTGATACGGCCCGGCGATTTCAGCGAGTATGTCTTCGTCAACAACCACGGTCAGCAGTTTACGCGCCAGGGGATCTGGAAAAAAATCAAGGAATATGCAAAAGAAGCAGGAATAACTAAAGAAATTTCTCCGCACAAGTTGAGGCACACCTTTGCGACCCATCTGCTTGAAGGAGGAGCCGATCTTAGAAGCCTTCAAACGCTTCTCGGACATGCAAGCATCAACACGACAGAGATCTACACGCATGTAGAACACGAGAAGATCCAACGCGAATTTGAGAAAAAACACCCGAGAGAGGATGTGGAAAATGAAGAATAGCAGAGTTTATGCAGTAATCCTCGCTTCAGGAAAGGGCGAAAGGATGAACTGCGGAATCCCGAAGCAGTTCCTGAAAATTAAAGACAAGAGTCTTGTCGAGTACGCGATAGAGGCATTCGAAAAAAACAGAAATATCGATTCTATCATAATCGTAACCGAGTCTGCTTCACGTGAAAAATTAAACGAAATTATCGGAAAAGCGCATTACACCAAGGTTTCGGCAATAGTTGACGGAGGAAGGACACGCTTTGAAAGTTCTGTAAACGGTGTAAACGCCGTGCCTGAAAAAGAGGCGAAAATTTTGATACATGACGCAGCAAGACCTTTTGTATCGCAGCGGATCATCGATGAAACGGTCAGTGCTCTCGACAAGTATCCGGCTGTCGAGGTCGCAGTAAAGGCAACAGACACCATAATCGAAAGAAACGACGGATTTTTACTTTCGGCAACGACGGAAAGAGACCGTATGATGCAGGTCCAGACTCCTCAGGGATTCTCTCTTGAAGTTATAAAAAAGGCTCATGAAGCGGCCATGAAAGAGAGTGATCTGAAGGCTACGGACGATTGCGGGCTGATCTTCAGATACGGGATCTGTGATGTTTTTGTGGTCGAAGGCGACAGACAAAACATAAAAATAACCTATCCTGAGGATCTTTTATTCGCCAATTACGTTGTTGATGCTCTAAATTTTTGACCTTTGCTCTATTTTATATTTAATGCACAGACTCGTTGCTTATACAATGAATTTTGGAGGAGATTTTGAAAAATTGTCTTTGTGAGTGCGATAAAAACAAAGTCATAAAAAACGTAAGAGCGGCTCTGGAGCAGTTCAAAAAAGGCGGGATCGTCATTGTTGTAGACGATGAGGACCGTGAAAATGAGGGAGATTTTGTAGTTTCGGCAGAAAAGGTTACCCCGGAAATAGTCAATTTTATGATAAAGAACGGACGGGGAGTCCTCTGCACGCCGCTCACCGAAGCCCGCTGCAATGCGCTCGGACTTGACATGCAGGTGTCTAACAACACGTCACTGCTGGGAACGCCTTTTACCGTCAGCGTCGATCTTCTGGGACACGGCTGCACTACCGGAGTTTCAATGCACGACAGGGCTGCAACGATCAACGCGCTTGCCGATGAAAAGACTACTTCACAGGATCTCGGGCGGCCAGGACACGTAAATCCTCTGCGGGCGAAAAACGGCGGAGTACTGGTCAGGGCGGGTCATACTGAAGCCTCCGTCGATTTGGCGCGTTTGGCGGGGCTCAAGCCGGCAGCTGCGCTTATTGAGATCATCAACGATGACGGGACGATGGCAAGGATGCCGCAACTTATCGAAATCGCGAAGAAAAATAATTTTCCGATACTTACGATCGAAGACCTTATCGCTTACCGTCTGATGACGGAATCGCTTATAGAGCAGGTAGCAGACGCCGTTTTGCCGACCCGCTGGGGCGGAAAGTTCAACATCAAGGTGTTCAAAAGCCTCGTTGACGGCCTGGAGCATATCGCACTCATCAAAGGTGATATCGCAAACGGGGAGCCAGTTCTGACACGCGTTCATTCGGAGTGCCTGACAGGAGATGCGCTCGGAAGCATCCGCTGCGACTGCGGATACCAGCTGCAGAACGCGATGGAGCTGATCGAACGCGAAGGCCGAGGTCTTATTCTTTATCTGCGCCAGGAGGGCAGGGGGATAGGGCTCGGCAACAAGATCAAGGCGTATCATCTTCAGGATGAGGGGATGGACACCGTAGAGGCAAACATTGCGCTCGGATTTCCGCCGGATCTCAGAGATTACGGGATCGGGGCTCAGATCCTGAAAACGCTCGGAGTTAAAAAAATACGTCTGCTGACAAACAATCCCAAAAAGATAACCAGTCTTGCAGGTTACGGTCTTGAGGTCACGGAGCACGTTCCGAACGTCTCCGGTGTCCAGGATTCGAACAGGCATTATCTTGAGACCAAGCAGATCAAGATGGGACACCAGATTTTTGCTGAAAATGAAGAAAAAAAGTCATAATTTTTTGAGGAGCAACCAATGAAGAAAAATCTTATTGCCGGCGAACTTACCGCTAAAGGAAAAAAGTTTTGCATTGTAGTTTCAAGGTTCAACAGCCTTTTGTCCGAGTCGCTTCTTAACGGTGCGCTCGACTGCCTCGAGCGTCATTCAGCCGAAAGCGTCGATGTCATCAAAGTACCGGGTGCTTTCGAGATACCGTTTGTCGCAAAGAAGGCTGCAAATACAAAAAAATATGATGCAGTCATCTGTCTCGGTGTTCTGATCAGAGGCAACACTCCGCACTTTGATTACATCTCAGCCGAAACCAGCAAGGGGATCGCCCAGGCGTCTCTTGAAACCGGAGTCTATATGGCTTTCGGAGTGCTGACCGTCGATTCGATCGAGCAAGGCATAGAACGCGCCGGGACGAAGTCCGGAAACAAGGGGTTCGATGCTGCAGTCGCGGCTATCGAAATGTTGAACGTTTGTGACAAGATTCGAGAGTAAAAAATGGGATTAAGAAGAAGATCCAGAGAGAAGACTCTGCAGATTCTCTACAGCATGGAATTTAACAAAAATATGACTGTCAATGAAGCTGTGGACAACTATGTGACATATTTCAATCTTCCGTCAAAAAACGGTGAAGATTCCGATAATGTGCTCGGCGAAGACGAAATATTTTTCGTGAAGTACCTGCTCGGGGCGGTAAAAAACAATATCAGGGAGATCGAAAGACTGATCGAGGACGCAGCCACGAACTGGCGTATCGACAGGATAGCGCTTATCGAGAGGAATATTCTCAGGATGTCGGTCGCGGAACTGATAGATGAGAAAAACGGTGTTCCGTTCAAAGCGACGATCAATGAGGCGATTGATATTGCCAAGAAATTCGGCAACAAGGAGTCCAGCGCCTTTGTGAACGGCATCATAAACAAAATTGCCGACGTGATAAACATAAAGAACAAAAAGTTATGACGGAAACAAAAAGATTCACGCCGTATACTACTGTAATTATTGCCGGAAATGACATGGAGGCAGATCTCTGCCGACAGACCGGGGAGTGGTGCCGGAGCGAATCTTTCAATCCGAACGGTCAGGTCCTGATAGTCAACCGCGAGAATAAGACGATAAAGAAATTCAGGAAGAACGGAGAACCGGAGCCCGTAAAGACGGACACCCCGGTTTCTGAAATAATCAGAAGGAGCAGACCTTCGTGCACTATAGAGATGAGCGGAAGGATTTCTAATAAAATAGCACTCTTAAAAGCTCATTCAGGGATAAATATCGCGCAGAGATCTCTCTTTTCGTTCCTCTTTTGCAACTATTCGTATTCAAAAAAAAGCAGGAGTCTGAAGGAGGCTGTTCCGTTTTTTTTCAATTCAGATACGGGGACCAGGAGAACATCAGCCGTTAATATGGAGGATGAGCTTTCCGGGAACGAGACCGGCATAAACGGCATCGTGGTCGCAGATCTGGGGGAGCTGCCTGAAAAACCGACAAGGAACATCCTGTGGATCCCGACGCTCCAAACCGCGATGAAGGACTTCGTTAAAATAACTTACATTGCAGCAGAGTCCGGATCCCGTATTTACGCATTTATGCCGAGCGAAGCCTTTGAAAAAAAATTCAGCAGCGTATTTTTCGCTCAAGGACGCGAAAAGGACTTCGTTAAATATTTGTCTCTGGTAAAAGGCGAAACTCTGTCAGAAGCGATTTTCGGCAACGATTCGGCAGATTACTCGGAAATCATATTTTCGCAGACACATTTTATAGAATACATCCAGACGAAGAGAAGATGTGAAAACATCTCTTCAACGAAAGTGAGTATTTTGATATCGCTTCAGGAACTGCCGGTCCTTGACGGTGAGCTCAAGGTCGCAGAGATGCATCAGGCGGCCAGGGATGTGATCCGCCAGAATGTTGAAAAAATAGAAAAAATAATACCGAAAGGTAAGTTTTTGAAATGATTAGAAAATTGCAACTGCAAACTTCGCATAACATATATTATGTAAACTAAAAAGTCAAAAACAAGAAGGTTTTATGGACAAGTTCGGGCTTCTAATAAACAAAATCAACAGCTGCATTTCAAACAGCCGTTTTCCGCAGACTGTCCTGCTCTACGGTTCATCGATACAGAATCTTGAGAACTTTCTTCTTGCAATAGCTCAGAATCTCATACAACCTAAGAGAATTATTGATGTAAATGATTTTGTTTCACTCTGCCGCAGTAACGGATATATAGATTTTTTAAATGTTTCCGCTATCGGTTCGGTCAAGATCGAAGATATCCACGAAATCGAAAACAGGATTCAGTACGCTCCGTACGAATCTCTCAACCGGATCGTCTTTTTCAGAGATGCCGCGACTCTCACGCCTCAGGCACAGAACGCACTTTTAAAGAAAATTGAGGAGCCTCCGCAGAGAACATTCTTTATTTTCGCCGTAAATCAGAAAAATTCGCTTCTCCCGACTATCATCTCCCGTGCGGTCAGGATTTTCGTTCCTGAGGCGATTTCGGAGGTTGATTATACTGACGCTTCGCTCTTTTTTCCGTTTCTGAAGAATATGAACGATGATCTTGGTGATATTTTCTACTCTGCGGAATACAGCAGATTTTCAGAGCTGGCCTCTCTGGATCCGCACAGACTTACAGTCATGGATAAAATCTACAAGGAAATAGTCTCGTCCAACCGGGATCTTGAAGCTCTCCTGGCGAAAATGAATTCAGAAAAATCCGAATACCTCAGGAGGATGCTGATCAAGATGAGGCTCGCACTTTATGCTTTTCATATAAGAAAGTCGTATCCTGAAATTGCTGACAGGATCGCAAAATTTTTAAACAACCAACAATACTTTTCACCCGACTGTTCTGTTTTCCATAATTTGATAGGAGAAAAAATTGGATAAGAAAAACAACAATAGATTCAGAAATTTAGATGTATCTGATGAAGAATTTCGCACGCTCCAGGAGCTTGAAAAGAATGATGACGGATTCTTTAAGGATGAAAATTCCAAATTAAAAAAAGCCGGCTGCCCGATAGCTCCGTTAGGCGGCGGTAATGCACTCTACTTCGACTATTCCGACGAAATGCCGGTGTTTGAAGATGTTATTGCCATTCAGTTCCAGACTGCAGGAAAAATCTACTGGTATTATTATCCTGAACAGAAAGAGCCGGGAAACGAGCTGCGGCAGGGCGATATCATTGTCGCATACAGCGAGCGTGGCATGGAACTGGCAAAGGTTTTGAACAAGAGCCGCGAGGATTTCTTAAAGCAGAATAAGATAAATTTCATCAAAAACGGCTTCGTACGAAAAGCTACGAAAGAGGATTTCGAGCAGGAAAAAAGGCTCCTGGTCAGCGCTGAAAAGGCAAAAGAGGTCATTTTGCGCCTTAACAAAGAACTCGGTCTCAAGATGAAAGTCGTTAAAGTAAAATACACTCTGGATGACCTTAAAGTCATATTTTACTTCTCTTCAAACGGCAGAGTCGACTTCAGGGAACTGATCAAAAAGCTTGCATTTGAATTGAGAAAAAGGATAGAAATGCATCAGATCGGTGTCAGAGATACGACAAAAATCTTAGGCGGGCTCGGTCCTTGCGGTCAGCCGTTATGCTGCTGTAAACACATGCACTCCTTCTCTCCTGTCTCGATTAAAATGGCTCGTGACCAGAATCTAAGTCTGAATCCGAATAAAATATCGGGAACTTGCGGAAGATTGTTCTGCTGTTTGAGTTATGAAGACTCTACTTATGAAAGTCTGAGAAAAGATTATCCTGTCGAGGAAACCCCCATTTTTGATAAAACAAACGGAAGACAGGGATATGTTAAAAAGGTAAACGTGATTAATAAAACGATATCTGTATTTTTCCCCGAGAATCCGTCAAAAAAAGAGAAAGCTGAAGAAAAGATATTTTTAAGAGAATGCCTCGAGAAATCTGAGAACAGCTGGGCAATTTGTCAACAGACGGCTGAAGAAAACAAGAATGATGATTCGATGTTCATTCCTGTTACTCCTAAAGAAAAAGAGGTCCTCTTGGAAAATAAAGATAAAAAGCCCCAAAACAGCGGCGAAAGACATTTGACAAGACCTAAAATTGAGAAAGCCGAAAGACAAAACAAGCAGCAGAAAAGAGAACCTGAATCAGATAATGACAACAAAACAGACAACCAAAACAAAAAAAGGCATTTCAGCAACAGATTTCAGCATAAACGCAACACAAAAATGAATTTACAGAAACCTGAAGAAAAGAAAGAAAAAGAATAAATATGTTTATAGATACTCATGCTCACATCAACATGATATCTACTGAGAAAGAAATTTCAGTAGATAAAATCATCGATGAATTGAAGGAAAATAATATTGATACCGTTGTTGATATTTGCGGAACCGAAGAAGATTTTCTGTTTCATGAAAAAGTAAAATCTGATTTTTTTAATAATAAAATCGATTTTTATGCAGCTGCAGGAATACATCCGCATGAGGCTGATAGATTTATTGATACAGACATTTCATGGATCGGGAACTGCGGTAAAGAAATCTTTGCAATAGGTGAAATAGGTCTTGATTTTTTTTATGACATTTCTTCCCGAAAAAACCAGGAAACGATGCTTCGAACCATGGTTGAGCAATCTATCGAACTAAATTTGCCCCTATTAATCCATGGAAGATGCGGAGAAGAACAGATTCTGAAGACTCTCGAGGAGTATAAACTTCAAAACGGACGCGTACTTTTTCACTGTTACACCGGCCCGATCGATGTGGCAGAACGTATCCTTGCAAATCACTGGCTGATATCGTTTTCCGGGATCCTGACTTTTAAAAAATCAGAAGATGTCCGCAGGATTTTTATGATGACTCCGAAGGAGCAGATTTTTTTTGAAACCGACTCCCCTTTTCTGGCTCCTGTTCCGTTCAGAGGCACAGTAAATACTCCGGCCAGGGTCCGTTGCGTCTATGAGTATGCCGCCGGTCTTTTAGGCGTTGACGTCAATGTTCTGGCGACACAGGTAAGAAGAAATTTTATCAATTTTTTCAATCTTGAAAATGAATAGAAAAATTGCTGCTTTTACAACCACGATACCTGTAGAAGTCGTACTTGCAGCCGGTTACAGACCACTCGACTTGAACAATATTTTCGTATCCTCTGGTAATGCTCTGGACCTTGTAGAAAATGCCGAGCTCTCAGGTTTTGCCGGAAGTTCATGCTCATGGATCAAAGGTTTGTATTCAGTTTTGAAAAATCCGGAGCTGAACAAAGGGATCGACGTTTTTATCGCTGTGACCGAGGGAGACTGCTCGAATGCAAGAGTTTTGGAGGAGATCATTGCACTGGAGACAGATATCCGCACGCATATTTTCAATTTCCCCTACTCTCGCAAAATTGAGAAAATGGAACAGGAAATCGCTCAGTTCGCCGAATTTTTAGGTACGACAGTAGACGAATCCGAAAAAATACGGGAAAAACTGCTGCCTGTACGTAGAAAGCTGAAGGTTTTGGACGAGTACTCCTATCTCTATCCGGGAGCGGTCACTGGTGAAGAAAATCATCTTTTCCTTGTATCATCCTCTGATTTCTGCGGTGACTGTGAAAAATTTGAACACGATCTTGATAATTTCTTGAAAGAGGTCGAATACCGCAGGAAATATATAGAGCCCGGCCGTAAGAAAATAGGTTTTCTTGGCGTTCCGCCGATCGTTCCGATCCATGATTTTGTAGAAAGACACAAAGCCACAATAGTTTATAACGAGATCCAGCGTGAATTCGCCATGCTCAACGGGAGTGCGTCTCTGGCTGAGCAGTATATAGATTACACCTACCCCTACTCTGCCGAATACCGTTTCAATAAAGCGGTTGCAGAAATAAAAAAACGGAAGCTTGATGGTCTGATCCACTATGTTCAATCATTCTGCCACAGACAGCTGGAGGACATCATTTTACGCAGCGCATTGCGGAAAAACGATATCCATATTCCTGTAATCACTATGGAATTTGACAAACCAGTAAACAAGATCGATTCCCGCGTAGCAACAAGAATAGAGGCTTTTTTGGAAACGATTTAAGGCTATCTGTTCTTTATCCTGATATTCCAGAAAAGGTATGCAAGATTGGAAAGGACACGCGGAACGCGCTTCATAAGCTTTATCGAAGGAGCCCGCTTCTCGTCAAGCGAAATAGGAACTTCGGCTATTTTGATCCCGCCTCTTTCAGCGCGGATGACGAATTCGCTTGCAAAAATATCTTTTCCGACAAGACATTTGTCCATTACGGGCATCAGTGGAGCCTTTTCAAAGGCTTTTACGCCGTGAGTGTCCGTTCCTTTGAAGCCAAGAATTATCTTCAGCATCATATTCAGTACAAAGGTTGCAAAACGGCGTTTGAACGGACGGCGGTCGTTTGCGCCTTTGGCTCTCTTCGAGCCTACCACCATTTGTGCCTGGTGATTTTTGAAGATCTCCAGGGCAGCTTCATAAAACTCGGGCAGACAGAGATCGATTTCATCGCAAAATACTATCTCTCCCCTGGCTTTTCTGATACCGGCCTGCAGAGCCAGACCGTAATCCGGTACGGGATGATGGAAAATGTTGACAAAGCTGTCGTCCTTTGCCAGAGCCTCACCCTTCTCCAACGTTCCGTCTTTGCTTCCGTTCTCGGCTAGAATCAACTCGAAATCGAAATCTTCAGCAAAACGCATGAGGTCGTTTTTCAGTTTACTTACGGCACTCTCAAGTATTCCCGCTTCGTTGTATACGGGAATTACGATTGAAACAAGTCTTTTATTTTCGCTCACTTTTCACCTCCAATAAGCAGCTTATGGAGCATAACTCTTTAAAATTTGTAGTCAATTATATAAAAAAAACATACGGATAAAATTTCTATAGTAATTACTATTTACATTTTCATAAGTTTTTATAAATTATCCATCGTATTTTTTTGCTTATTGTAGTGATGCTTTAATATTTACAGTTTTTACAATTTGGAGGAGACAGATGAAAAACAACGAAAGTACAAAAAAAATGATCGTTTCAAAAGCTAGAAATTTGCTTTTCACTTCGAGAGACAACGAAATCACAATGAATGCCATTGCCAAGGATCTTGGAATGACTGCTCCTACGCTTTATCATTATTTCAAGGGTAAAGACGAGCTTCTTTCATCAGCTAAGAAACTTGTTGTAGACGAAGTCGCAGAAGTAGTTGCAATATCCTCGAAATTCCCGCCTTCAATGCCTGCGGAAATGAGAATTACAACGCTTACCGGTCTTCTTGCAGATTACTTCCTGAAGTCCGGAGTTCCTGTTTCGTATATCCTTGAAGATTTCAATTCATCACCGATATTGAAAGATTTCAGAAATAAGTTTGAAGAGCTTTTCGAGACTTACTACAAGACCAAAAATCCTAATGCGAAGATGAGCTACAAGCAGGCGACTCTCCGTCATCTTGCTCTTATGCAGGCCGATGTCCTTTACTACAAGTCGATCGGCGCAAAGATCCCCGAGAACTTCGCGGAAGTTATCTTTGCAAAAGTCATCGAATAGTCTTTTTAAAATTTATCCGTAAATAGGTCCTTTTCGTATCCGTTGAAATTTTTTCTGAAAAATTCCAGACCCTTCTCAACTTTTTCAAGTTGCGAAATACTGTGGATATCCGTTGCCAGGTTATCGATGATCCCCTTTTCAAGCAGCCGGACGGCCTGCTGTTTTTTGGATCTGAAAGCCGATTTCGCCAAAGTCTTCAACCCGATCTGGTAGAACAGTTTGTGCGTTTTTTTTAGATTTATCCAAAATTCGTCATCCTTCTGATATCTCTCGATATGAGCTAAAACCGGTTTGAACCCGTTCGCATTGAGCGAGAAGATCGAAGATTTTATTTCGGAGTCACTGACAAACGGCGAGTATTCGACCAGGATCACCCTGTTTCCCTCCTCGGTTGAAGAGAATTCATAAAAATTTTTGAGTTTGCGGATCTTAGCAATGTCACAGACGTATTCGAAACTGAATCTTTTGATGATATCCTTTTTCACCTCACTGATCCTTTCTCTTACAGCTTCAGGCGTGATACTTCTGAAAAACGTATTAAAAAAATGCGGTGTGGGGACAAGTTCAATATAGCCTAAAAATGAGAGTTCGCGGATTATCTCATAAGTCTCTTTTATATCTGAAGGTCCGTTGTCCAGCCCCGGCAGAACGTGAGAATGAATATCGATCATCTCTGCTTTCCGGATAAAGATTTTTCAATCATAGTGATTGCTGCAAATGCCGTTGCATAGAAGAAAAGACCGATGAAGAATGTCGATGAGATCCCGTAGAAGATCGAAACCGCAGTCGCCGTGACCGAACTTACAACGCTTGCCGCGCCGTTTACGCCCCAGAACCACGCTGCCGATTTTTGCTGCTCTCCGCTCAAAAGCGAAAGACCTGTCGGGAACGGCATCCCCATGAAGAAACCGATGACCGCCATAGTCGAGAAACTGTAGATTATTCTCGGTGCGATAGCCCATGTCGAAAAATGCGGCAGGACATACATATTGGTCGTCCCGATTATCGCTACTACGGTCAAAAGCAGGATAAAAAGCGCTTTGATGCCGAATTTTTCACGGATCGACTTGCTGAAGTAACTGCCGATGCCGCTGAAAAGAAGCATGGTGAAGAGAACGACCAGAATACTGTAGGTAGGATGTCCGAGGAATACTGAAAACTTCTGGATCAGAGAAATTTCTATCAGCATGTAGGCGATGCCTAGCGAGACGAAATAGAGCGAATAGCGGTTGCAAAGAGCCGATACCACATTCATCCTCATCCGTTTTATAAGCGGGATAATGATCAGACAGACCGCCAGAACAAAGACGATAACGATCAGTGAAAGAAGGTTTCTGACAGCCATCAGGTTGGTTGAAAGGACACCTTCAGATTCAAGGTTTTCTCCGCGAATGACAGCCGCCGGCTTGAGCATGTTGAAGAAAAACGGGTTGTCGTCAGTCGGCGGAGTAAGATCAAGCGGATATCCGGCGATGAAGGATCCGCGTGCTTCAGGATCCATCAGTTTTTTGAAAGTCGGATCCTGTGATCTGCCTGCGACGATCAGCTTTTCAAAGCCATAAAGATCGGCGATGCTTTCAAGTCTGTCGAGTATATTGTCATCGAACGGCTTCTTTGAAACTACAATCGTTCCGCTGCCGAAATCGCTGTTCGAATAACGCATACCGACGAGAACTATATGTTTTTGAGGCTCTTTTATCCCCTCCTTTAACAGCATTTCATAGGCAAGGTTCGTAAGCCTCAGAAGTTCTCCGGGGCGTTTGGGGAAGTACCAGCGGCTCATAGTGAGCGCTCCCTTGTCGGAAAGTTTGGAGAAGAATATCCTCCATCCCTCCATCGTGTAGAGAGTGTTCTCCGTAAGTACGAACGCGCCTGACGCCGTTGCAGCCCACGAATCGATCAAACTTGCCTGAATGATGTCGAATTTGAAGTCGTTCCTTTCAAAAAAGTTCCTTGCTTCATCCTCTATTATGTGGACATTCGGCATCTTGAGGAATGGATAGGTGTAAAAAGAATAGACATTTGTCACAGCTTCGATGATCCTGCTGTTTATCTCGATACCCCAGACCTCCTTTTGGTTGAAATGGAGCGCTGAAAGAATGTCTCTGCCGCCGCCGACTCCGATGATCCCGACTCTGGAATTCGGGAAGAGATAGTGCGCGATGTTCGTTATGTCGTAGCGCAGATGGATCAAGCCCTCGATCGGCAGTCTGTTGTTCGTAATGATCGTTGCAGCCGCAGAATCGATCTTCATATTCTTCTGTTCGACGAAGAAATTCGGATGGTGCTTGTTGAGCATATCGTAGGAAATACCCCAGCCGAAACTGTTTCCGCCTTCATACGGTGCGACGGTGATCCTGGAAAAAGGAGTCCAGCTCTCCCACTCCAGATTGCTCTCTACGACCGCCTCCTTTTTGCCTTCATCGACCTTTACCCACTCTATCCTGAAATATTTGCTGCCGTGGTTGAAGATGCCAAAAAGCATGATCAGGACTATAAGGGTGATATCGCTCTTTTTGCGCGATACGGCGAATGAAGCAAAAAGTCCGAAAACAGAGGTCAAGATGATTGCCGTGACTGCATCGGTTATTGAAAGCAGAGCGAAGAAGAGCAGAGACCCGGCTGCAGCTCCGATCATATCTGCCGAATAGAGCCTGTTCGCCTTTTTCGTGAATTTAGTCGCCAGGATCAGTGAAACAGCCACTCCCTCGAAATAAAACGGGATGGCCGCTATGCCGTAGATGAGCCACGAAGTGAAAAAGCCTATTCCGGACTCTCTTGGTACAAACGGTATCGACAGCAGCGTAAAGAGGGACAGGATCGTAAAGAGAGAGAAAAAACGGCTGTATTTGGCGATAAGTTCGTAGAGTTTGTCGTCGTCAAGCAGAATATAATCGGAAACATAGACCTTGACTGCGCCTGTGCTCATTCCGAGCATAGCAACTGAAATCGCCATAAAAGCGTAGTGATACCACATTGTTACGCTGAAGATACGGGTAAGGCTGTTTTCAAGTGCAAGTCCGGCCAGGGATAAGAAAAGCACCGAAAAATATATGGATCTCCTCATTTCTACCTCATCAAAAATTTTGGATGGAATAGTGGCTTTTGAATAGCCAAAAAACAAGAAAAAAAGGAATTTAAAGAGAAAAAAGTGGGGAAAAAGCAACACATAAGCCGGATTCTGTATAAAACCGGTCATTCATCTAGGATTGTCGTTACCGACAGTCTCAAGCGGTCAACCCGAATGCGTCGGACGGGCGTTCCTTATCTGCCGCAGCAAATGGCATTTCTATTAGACCTTGCTCCGATGGGGGTTTGCCGAGCGGACAACATTACTGCTGCCCCGGTGAGCTCTTGACTCGCCGTTTCACCTTTTCCCGATAAATCGGGTAGTTTACTTTCTGTTGCACTTTCCGTAGCATCACTGCTCCCGGCTGTTAGCCGGCCATCTGCCCTGAAGAGTCCGGACTTTCCTCTGATTCAGAGAACCAGCGACCGGATGTATTGCTTTTTCACAATTATAAAAGAACAAAAAAGGAGTTATTCGTCGTCGTCGTCGGAGATCTCGATCGAGTTTTTCTTCGATTTCATCTCGGCGGCTGTGATTTCACTGAGATCTCTCGGTTTCTGGCTCGGGATCAGGATGCACTGGCAGTTCGGGCATACTTCAATGTGGGTCGAACGAAGGACCATATTGAAAAGCTCGGGCGGCAAAGTCATGTTGCAGCCGAGGCAGACTCTGTTTTCTGCTGTTGCAATAGCCCTGGCATTCGGTGATTTGCTGAGGATCCTCTGATATTTGTTGTATACGATCGGCTTGATATTCTTTACGACTTCGTCTCTTTTTGCATAAAGATCATCCAGAATCTCCTCGATTTCCGAGATCCTCTTTTCGTTGGCGCTGATCGTCTGCTCGATCTCGGCGATCTCCTTGTTCGACTCCTCCTCGATCTGTGCAAGCTCTGCCTCTTTCGTGAGGATCGTCTGTCTGATCTCCTCGATCTCCTCGCTCAGATCGCGGTTGAAGCGTTTGGTCGTATCGACATCTCTGAGGAGTGCGTTGTACTCTTCCTTGTTACGGATAGCACCCTGCTTTCCGGTGATCGTTTTCAGCTTCTCTTCGCCTTTTTTCAGTATCTCATCTCTCTGTTCCTTCTCAACGACCTGGATTCTTATCTCGCTTTTGAGAGCGGCCAGTCTCTTCTCTTTTTCATCAATCTGCGATTTAAGGATGTCATTCTGTGTCGGCAGAGCGTCCTGCTCCTCCTCAAGATTGAAGATTTTCAGATCTATCGCCTGCAAAGCTTCAAGTTTTTTTAATTCTTCGAGCATGAAACCTCCTTAACATGATGCTTAGAATAAAAAAAAGCACTTGCTTTTACACAAGTGCTTTCGGTATTTGATTTGTAAAGAAAGTGTCTATTGTAAATAAACAACAAAATCAAGACCCCCAAAAAATGGTGGGCCCAAGAGGGCTCGAACCTCTGACCATCCGGTTATGAGCCGGGGGCTCTACCAACTGAGCTATAGGCCCTAAAAAACGCGTCTTTATAGCGTCAAAAGTCTGAAATGCAATTTTTTTTATTTGTCGCTGCTGTTTACGCGGAGCAAAAGATCCTTTCCGGGTTTAAAGAAGGGCAGTTTCTTGGGTGCGATGTTGATCTCTTTGCCGGTCTTGGGATTTCTTCCGACATAGGAACCATAGGAACGGACTGCGATGCTGCCGAATCCGCGGATTTCGATACGTTGACCTTTTGCCAAAGCGTCTGCCATGGAATCTACAACCAGCGAAATAAGCTGATCTGCTTCTCTCTTCGACAGTTTTGCTCTATCCATCAACGCTGTCATCAATGTTGCTTTGTTCATTTAAATACCTCCAATCAAAAAAAGCGCCGAAAAAAAACGGTGATTGTTTATTCAAATCCGATAACTTTGCAAGAAAAAACTGAAAATTATTTGAGGATGTTGAATTTGTACAGTACACCTTTGTCCGACAGTAAATAAATAGTGTTATCAACGGCAACCATGTTGCCCGAAATACCGTTCGAAACCATTATCGAATGGTACATTTTACCAAAATCCGGTGCGAAGAGATAGATAAATCCGTCGCTGTTCCCCAGCATCGGACCCTCTCCGGAAGTCGTTACGACCGCGAAGGATTCCGATATCGCCAGATTCGTTACGTAGTTCGGCGACTTGAAGAGCTGTTTCACGAATTTTCCTTCCGCATCGAACTGCATCACACCGCGTTTGCCGTAGCCGATTATACCCGACGGCACGGACAAAAGCTGAAGATCTTCCATATTTTCGTATTTAGCCGGCTTGCCGTCTACGATCGCACCGCCGTACTCTCCGTTTGAAAAGAGTATCGAATCCTCTACCGGAAGTATGGAGAGGGTGTCGTAGAACTCCTTTTTCTCGAAACGGGCGACCGAATTGGACGTTTTGAACTTGTAGTACGGGATCAGCTCTTCCCTTAAACTTCCGGCTCTCTGCATGAAGAAGATGATCGTTCCGTTGGAGAAGCCGAAGACGATCTTGTCATCCAGAACCAGCGGCGACGGCAGCCTCAAAACAGAGACATCGTCGTTCTTTTCGAAGTCGCTGTACGAAGTTATCAGCGTTCCCTCAGCCTTGTCGACAAGATAGATCGAGTTGTCGTGGAACTGGATGTAGACGGTCTTGTCATCGCGGACGAACGGGACCGATGCTACGGAAGATTTGCCGGAAACGTGCCAGAGGACCTTCCAGTCGAGCCTCTTCGACTCTTCGACAAGTTCAAGCATGTAAACTTTGTTCGAGACCGAGACGATCACATGTTTTTCATCGATCACGAGCGGAACGATCGAGAAGGTCCCGTCGAACGTCGCCGTCAGCTTTATTTCACCCTTCGATGAAACATAGTGCATATCGCCGCTGTGCGTCGTAACAAGGATCCCGTCACGGAAAGCAGCTATTCCTCCCTGCTCCCGCCTGTTTACCTGGACAAGATTCTTTTTAAGAGGTCTCGCCCATTCGATCATAAGCTGCGGATCTCTAGCTTCATGCCGCTTTTCGTAGTACTCGCCTGCAGAAAGCGGCAAGACGGAAAATGCGGTCAAAAGCAGAAATGCGATCTGTTGTCTGAGCGGATTCATTTATACGGGAAAAAGTTATTTTGCAGCCGGTTCTTCTTTTGCAGAAGCCTCTTTCGGGAGTTTGCCTGCTATTTTGGCGATAAGGATGCTCTTCGGCTGTTCGTCCTGAAGTCTCTTGTAGTGAACTGCCGCCTCCTCTTTTTTGCCGAGCTTTTCGTAGCTCATCCCGATGTAGTAAAGAGCGTAATCCTTATAAATCGGTGATTTGACGTCGAGCCAGCCCTTCCAGACTGCGATAGCGCCGTCGTAGTCGCCCTTGTCGAACTTGCAGAAAGCCTCGCCTTCGTAGGTCAGGAAAAGGATATCAGCCGAAAGCTTTTTCGTATCTCTTGCCTTTTTATAAAATTCAACTGCCTTGTCACAGTCGTTCTTCGCCTGGTATGCCTTTCCGGAATATACCATTGCTGATGCCGCGCTTACGGAACCGCTCTGGTCGCTGATAACTTTTTCAAATGCCTTAAGAGCTTTATCCAGCTTCTGAGCTTCGTCAGCATACTCAGCCGATTCACCGCTCCTGCTCTCAATGATCTTTACGGCTTCAGCATATTCGTTCGCATCGGCGTCTCTTCCCTTTTTGATGACCGAAGAGATCCCGAGCATTGCAGCGATAATGACGATGATCAGCGCGACTGTGCCCAGAACGAAATAGGGATGGGTCATGATCCTGTCTACGAGCTTCTTCCCCTGCTCCTGAAAAGCATCTTGTGCTTCAAGATTAGCCTGAGTCGTTTCGTCTTCTTTCTTCTTAAACTTTCTTGCTCCTCTCAGCCTTGAATAAGCCATTTTTTCCTCCAAAAAACATAAAATCAAAAGTTGCGCCCTTATATTGCAACAACTCAAAAAGTCAACGTATAAACTAATCTACCAGCGTAGTATAAAGTCTGCGCTTAATTTTTTTGGTAGATGTTTTTATAAATTCCTCAGGGAAGATCTTGATTTCCGAGATTTTTGCGAAACCGGGAACCATTTTGTTGATCCTCTCCTTGTTTTTCAGCATGATCTCGCGAAGCATATCCTCGCTGATCCTGTCCTTTTCGATCTTCTCCTTGTCCGGATAAACGAAAGCGATGAGCTTGCCCTCCTTGCCCTCCAGCAGCAGTGACTCCTGAATGTAGGGCAGATTGTTGAGCTTGGCCTCGACCTCTTCCGGGTAGATATTCTGACCTGAAGCCGAAAGGATCATGTTTTTGATCCTGCCGCGGATGTAGAGGAATCCGTTCTCGTCGATATATCCCAGATCTCCGGTATGGAACCAGCCGTCTTCGTCAAAGGCAGCCGCGGTTTCGTTCGGGAGTTTGTAATATCCGAGCATAACGTTCTCACCCTTGAGGCAGATCTCGCCGGTACCGCTCTCATCAGGAGCATCGATCCTCGCCGTAAGCGTATTGATGATCTTTCCGCATGTGCCGACGTGGTGATCTTCATACCATTCGTAATATGAAACGAGAGGTGCACATTCGGTCATTCCGTAACCGACCATGAACCTTACGCCGCATTTTTTATAGAACTCCTCTATCTTGGGATTGAACGCCGCACCGCCGGCAATCATCTCGTACTGTTTCCCGCCGAACGTTTCGTTGATCTGCTCACCAATCTTTTTGTAAATCAGATCGTTTACAAAGGGTATCTTCAGCAGAAACTGCATCTGCGGCGTCTCGAGCATCGGCTGTATTTTTGAAGTGTAGATCTTCTCGAGGATGAGCGGAACCGAAAGGACCAGATCCGGTTTCAGCTCCTGAAAAGCCTTCAAAAGTACTTTCGGGGTCGGGTTTTTCGAGAGGAAGTGGACATGCGCTCCGCGTGCGAATTCGGCAAGGAAATCTATCGAACAGCCGAGGCTGTGTGCAAGCGGCAGAAACGCCAGAATGTTTCCCGGGATCTCGACCGCAAGATGGTCGATAAGGAACCTTACGTTTGCCATCAGAGCGTTGTTGTTGAGCATGACGCCCTTGGAAAAACCGGTGGTTCCGGAGGTGTAGACTATCGAAGCCAGAGTATCGTTGGGTATCTTCTGGAAATGGAAATCCTCCCTTTTTACAGGGTCTTTTTCGCTCCGCTCCCTCACCTCTTGCCATATCTTCTCGAGTCCATCTTTTTTTGACGGATCTTTCATGTAAAGCGGACGGAAATCGTCGAGTGATATTACCGCATCGAGATTGTCCGACTCGAGGTTGTCTATCTTTTCAAAAATAGAGCTTCCAACAAAAAAGAGCCTGGAATCCGAGTGGTTTATGACGTGACGGATGTCGTCGACGGCAAAATCGGCCAGGATCGGAACGGTAACCGCTTTGAAGGTCAGGACCGAGAGATACGTTAAAGCCCAGTTGGTCGAGTTCTTGCCGCAAATCGCGATTTTATCTCCAGGCTCGATTCCGAAAAAATTGAAAATTTCGTGGAACTCTCTGATTTTATTGGCGACCTCTCCGTAGGTCATCGGTTTTTCAGATATGCCGTAATCGCTGAAACACGGCGCATCCCACTTTTTTATCGTGGTATCTTCAAACAGCTGTATAAGATTCTCCGACAGCATGAAAACTCCTAAGGCTTGTAGATAAAAGATTAGTGATTCAAACTATTTATCACTCAAGAAAGAGATGTTTTTCACGTTGTACTGCGAACAGTTCTGACGAAGCTTTATCAGAGCTTTCATCTCAAGCTGACGAATCCTTTCACGGGTAAGATTCATGATGGAACCGACCTCTTCAAGAGTTACGCCGCCCTTGTCAGCAACGTCCAGAGCGCAGGTTTCGCGAAGTTCCCAGACCTCTTTGCCGGGGAAATTGAACTTGATCGACTTCGTTTCCGGATTTACGTCAAGGAAAAGATGATACTTGCAGGAGACGAAGAAACAGGGCCTTTTGAGCTTGAGGCACTCGAGCCTGTTCTTAGGCTTCTGGTAAGATGTAATGTCGATCAGATCTCTGTAAAGCGAACCTTCGTCAAGTTTACCGCGCTGCTCGTTGAGCACCTCGGTGTAGGGCTTTTCTTTTCTCTTTTTCTCTTTCATTTTGAATCACACACCAAGTTAGTAAAGAACCAAGCGTTGGATAGTAGTGAATAAATGTTAAATTTCAATCCACTAAGTGAATTTTTTTACGATTTTTTATTTATACTCGAATACAGTGAGCGCGATCGGATGACTTGCAGGGTCGTCAAGGACGGCTTTGCCGCTCTCCATCCCCTTCAGCGAATAGTTGAAGAATGCTGTCATAACGCCGCCGCTGTAGTTTCTGAACTGTGCGTTGAGATCGTTGTTGCCGCTCTTTGCGCATACGGAACAGGTAAGCCCGCAATCAGAGACATCATTTGCGTCGAGCATATCCATGAGACCTACTCCGGCGACGATGAAATGCCACGACGGCGACGGGAATCCGGCATAGAAGTTGACGCTGTTTTCACCTGACGGCGCACAGGCGGCCTGCTCCAGCAAACCGTCAGGTCCCTTTTCTGCTCCGAGGAACATGGATGGTCCGTGGAACTGAACCGGATCGTTCATGCTGAGAGGATCGTTCGTCATCGCAGGCTGCGTGTCAACAGGATCGAGGCCGAAGAATGCCTTTGCGATTTCAGGATCTGAGTTGAGAACGCGGTTTGTGACTTTTCCGCCTCTGCTGTGGCCGGCAACACCGAAATTTTCTATGTCGACATCGAGATTCGGAAGAGAATCTGCAATATTCGACTTGATGTAAGCGATAAATTCAGCGACCTTGACTGCCTCCTTGATGCTTGTGTCGCCGCCCATCAGTTTGTGCTCCGACTGGCTTGAAACGACGATGAATCCGTGTGAAGCGAGATGTATCAGGACATCATCGTAATATGTGTATTTCAGCTGGAAACCGTGCTGGAAGTGGATGACAGGAACCTTGCCAGCCACACCTGCAGGGACATAAATCCTGAAATCTCTTGCGGCTCCGCTCTGATTTTTAGGCATATCGACGAAGTTTACAGTGTAAGGTCCCATTTGGAAGACATCTGCTTCCCCGACCGTCGGATCCCCCGTGTCAGAAGGTTCGGAATCGTCTGCATCCGTAGGTTCTCCGGTGTCCGAGAGCCCGGTATCTGCCGGTTCTTCCGTATCGCCGGTATCGGTCGGATTTCCGGTATCGCCGGTATCTGTCGGGGTCTGGGTGTCACCGGAGTCTGCCGGTTCGCTGTCTACCGGATCGGCTGGCGAGGAATCATCATCCGTAACGGCCGGATCTTCGCCGGGTTTAGGACCTATTGTTTTGGTGCTGTTACCGCATGAAATAATAAAAAGACAGAGCGCGATTACGGCAACAATGTGAAGAGCAGGCAGGAGACGTTTCATTTTCAACACCTCTCAAAAAAGAATAATAAAATCAAACTATTTCTCATAAGGCGACATAGAGCCGTCGGATTTCAGGATCGTATTCGGCGGGATGACTCCGCGCACGTTTGAAAGCGGATATACGACGGAATTTCTGCAAACTACAGTGCCAGGATTCAGAACGGAGTTGCAGCCGACCTCCGCGTAATCGCCGAGGATCGCCGAAAATTTGCGAAGCCCTGTTTCGATAGTCTCCTCTCCGTTCTTTATTTTTACATTTCCGGCTATCGAGCGGACGTTGGAAAGGATGACGCCGGCTCCGATGTGGGCGTGGAAACCCAGAACAGAGTCTCCGACATAGTTGAAATGCGGCGTCTGGACGTTGTTGAAATAAAAGCTGTTTTTGATCTCGGTCGAGTTGCCTACGACAGAGTTGTCGCCGATGATGGCGTTCGAGCGTATAAACGCCGACTGTCTGACATCGACGTTCCTGCCGATTATCGCCGGACCTCCGATGAAGGCGGTTTTTGCGATTTTAGTCCCCTTCCCGACCCAGACATTCTCGGCTATCTGATCGTAGTCGGACGAAAGCTCTGGTCCTTTGGCGAGAATATAGCTGCCGATGATTTTCAAAATTTCGTGAGGGTACTCAAGACCGTCGAAAATATCTGCGAACTCCGTGTTGCTTAGATCGAAAAGATCCGTGATCCTAATTGCTTGCATTTTATCACCTGTTAAAAGAATATTGTTTTTGGAAGCCACAGAACGAGGTCTGCGATCCAGTTGACCGGAGCCAGAAGAATGCTGAATCCTCCGGTGACCGCCAGCAGGATTATGATGAAGAAACCGTAACGCTCGAGTATAATCATGTACCGGTCGTATTCACGCGGCAGGAACCCCATCAGGACCTTGCTGCCGTCGAGAGGCGGGATCGGCACCATGTTGAAAACTGCCAGAAGCACGTTGAACCCGAGTGCGATCTTCCAGAAATCCAAAAGGACCTGATTCGGGAAAAAGCGGGCCGTGATGACCAGCAGAAAAGCGCTGACGATCGCTAAAACGATGTTGCTCAGAGGTCCCGCAGCTGCGACCCACATCGTCCCCTTCCTCATGTTTACATGCGGATGGAAGTGGTACGGATTGAACGGAACGGGCTTCGCGCCGCCGAAAAAGACTCCGGCAAGGAGGTATGTGACGAGCGGAACGACGACCGACATCATCGGGTCCAGGTGGGCAAGCGGATTCAAAGTGAGTCTACCAGCATCCTTCGCCGTCGAATCGCCCAGTTTGTAAGCCATCCAGCCGTGGGCGACCTCATGGACGATCATCGAAAAGAGCAGCGGGATTATCGCAAGAGCGATGTAGTAAATCTTGTTTCTATCCATTTTTATTAACTCCGAACTTGATATTCAAATCTCTGAACGCCTCGGCGACCTCGCAGACGGGAAGCCCGATAATGTTCGAATAGGAACCGTTCGCCGAACGGATCATGAAGCCGGCCGTTCCCTGTATCGCGTAGGCTCCGGCCTTGTCGTAGGGCTCTTTCAGATCACAGTAGGATTCGATCTCGTCTTGAGTAAGGTCCCGGAAAACGACCTCGCTGCGCACAAAAAAATTTTTGATCCTATCCTTATAAAAAATTGCAACGCCGGTAAAAACTTCATGGCTCCTGCCGGAAAGACGCGAGATCATCCTGACAGCGTCGGCACGGTCCGCGGGCTTGCCGAGGATCTCACCCGATTCGACTACGATCGTGTCGGCACTTAAGACAGGGTCATCAGTACTGCCGAGCTTTTTAACAACGGCCTCTCCCTTTTGCATCGCCAGAGATTTTACTATTTCGCCTGGATTCAGATTTTTGTCAATTACTTCCGATATTTGCGGCTTCACGACTTCGATGTCGAAATCAAAGACTGAAAGCAGTTCAAGCCTTCTCGGCGAACCTGAAGCCAAAATCAAGCGGGTCATTTTCTATCCTCTCGAGCCGGTTTACCCTTTAATAGTAGGGATTTTATTATTTTCTGCAACAAAGCTTGACCGGTAAAGGTCGGTCACTGAGAGTAAATTTCTTTTATTTGCGTTTATGCGTATCATTCCGACCAGTTAGTTTTTTTTCGGAGGGAAATATGTCATCACGCGGTAACTGGGGAGGCAGGATCGGCTTCATTCTGGCGGCGGCGGGAAGCGCTGTCGGGCTGGGAAACATCTGGAAATTCCCTTACGTCGTCGGCAGGAACGGCGGCGGAGCCTTCTATCTCATCTACATTGCGGCCGTTCTTTTGGCGGGTATCCCGCTGATGATCGCCGAAATTTATATCGGACATAAAACTGAAAAAAGTCCGATTTCCGCCTTTAAAGCGCTGCAGAACGGCAGGATCCCCTTCTCGCCTGTGGGTTTTGCAGGAGTTCTGACCGGCGCTCTGATCCTTTCGTTCTACTCAGTCATCACAGGGTGGATCTTTCACTACTTTTTCCTGAGCCTCGGCGGTTTTTCCGGTTCCGACGAATCGGTCAAAGGACTCTTCGGCGAACTTGCTTCGAGCCCGTGGATCAATATCGGCTGGCACACGCTCGTCATGCTGATTGTCGTCCTCGTCATCATAAAAGGTGTCGAGAAGGGCATTGAAAAGGTCAGCAAGATCCTGATGCCGGCGCTCGGCATTCTGATGATCCTGCTTGTAGTCCATTCGCTGTTCTCGAAAGGCTTCGGTCAGGCAGCCGAGTTCATGTTCTATCCCGATTTTTCAAAAGTTACCGGACACACTTTGCTCGAAGCTCTCGGAACTGCCTTTTTCACCCTCTCCCTCGGAATGGGCGCCATGATAACTTACGGCAGCTATATAAAGGAAAGCCGTGTCTCATACCTGAAGACATCCGTTCAGATCGCGGCGATCGATACGATCATCGCAACCATGGCAGGGCTCATCATCTTCCCGATCGTATTTTCAAACGGGCTCGAGCCGGGCTCGGGTCCCAGCCTGATTTTCGAGACGCTTCCGGTCCTTTTCTCCAAGATGACGGGCGGTCGCGTCGTGGCCGTATTGTTCTTTTTATTAGTCATTTTCGCAGCTCTCACCAGCGCGATCTCTCTTCTCGAGGTCTGTGTCTCGTCGTGTGTAGACGAGTTTAACTGGTCACGTACGAAATCGACTGTCGTCTTCGGGATCATTGTCTGGCTTCTCGGAATTTTGTCCGCCGTATCTTCGCTGAATGTCGGAGGAAGGGGGTTCCTTGATATTTTTGACGCTCTGACATCCCACTATCTGATGCCGATAGGCGGTCTTGCAACTATCATCATTTTCGCATGGGGCATCCCGACATCCGCCAAGGAGGGCTGTTTCGGGAATACTAAAAATTTCAAAACCCTTCTTTTCATCACCAGATTCGTGACACCCGTACTGTTGACGATTGTCATCCTCAAAGAGATAGGGATCTTCTAGAGACTTTTCACTGACCTCCGGCTTCTACCGGGATTAATATTCAATAAATTCAGACAATTGTAATGTCGTGGAGATCTGAGTTATTTTGTGGATGATTCCGGAACTACAACGTGAACAAGGCGGCTCGAAAGGTATCCGCCGTTTCCGAGGACCGAAACGCTTGCTTCGTATTCAGCCCATTTGTCGGTCGGATTGAGACAGAAATCGTTATAGAAATGGACGTCGAAAGTTACCTCTGCATCCTGCGGGACCGAGAAGAATGTCGTTTCGTTGTGGTCGAGCTCCGGATCTGAAGAGAGCGTCGTCGAAGACTTTACGAACTCGGCAGCACTGACATCACCGCAGTACTCGTCGCTGAGCTTGCCGGTCGTGACATCCATGTCGAGCCAGGTCGTAAGCTGCTTGACAGCAAGCGCGATCTGACCGCCGATACCGGTTCCGTCAGCACTTTCCGTGTGGTAAAGGAAGGGTTTGCCTTCACCGTCAAGGCTTCCGGTGAATTCGGAGAATACCTGGAAGAAGCCGTCGTAAGCCTGGTAGGTCGGCTGCGGAGTTGACGATGAACCGCTTCCGCTGCCGCTGCTGTCCGGTTTTGTAAAGCCGGAATCGATACCGATGAACTTCGCGCCGATGCCGCCGAGTGCGCCGAGTGCCTGCTCGACGGTGATTTTCTTGGCTCCTGCGTCATACATGCACTGCGTGCTGAAACCGACTCCCTGTGCGGGGAGACCTACGAAATCGATGCAGTCGTCATACTCCTCATCCGTGATCGTGATAAGGATCGGCATGGATTTCTTTCTGAAACAGAGACCTCCGACATTTCCCAGCTCGCCGTTGCAGTCTGCCTTGGCAACGTTGTAAGTTGTCGATTTCAGCATTCCCATCGCAACGGATTCATCGCATTTTCCCATCGCACACGGATAGATCTTCGTGTTGTATGCCTCGCCTGTCGCTGCAAGATAAGCGGCATGCATGAAGAGCTCGTTACCCTGATTGCCCTTCAGCTGACCTATAGCAGACTTGACTGAATCCGCGTCAAAGGTCATCGTCCGTTCGACGACGTAGGGTTTTTCCCAGCCGAAACGTACAAGCCCGTATGCTGCGAACTGATTTGAACCAAACTCTTCGGCGATCGCATCAATGACGGATGACTTGACCTCCTCCTTGAGGTTGCCGATCTCGTCACTCATCGAGCCGGAATCATCGAACATGATCGCGATATCGACCGCTTCGATTTTTGTCGAGAAGGTCAGGACCCTTGTAACATCTTCAGGTGCGTTGTAAGGCAGAACGACGTAGAAAATACCTGCCGGGATCGTATCTGCCGGATCGAGCGGGTTCGAACCGTAAGCTATTTCGGCAAGGTCGTCCGAGCCGTCGCCGTCGGTATCCTTCAGGAGCGGATCAGTGCCTGTATCCTTCTCCTTTTTGTCCGGATGACCGTCGTTGTCGCTGTCACGGTCGAAGTAATCCGCAACGCCGTCGCCGTCGGTATCTCTGCATGGCATCTCTGGACATTCCTGATTGTCCGGAATACCGTCGCCGTCACTGTCGGTATCAATGCAGTTGAGAAGACCGTCGCCGTCAAAGTCGTCGCAGCCCTCTACACCGTTCGGGATGCCGTCGCCGTCCGGGTCGAGATCGTCGGCTCCGCACGGGCATACGAAGGGTTCGTCGGAATCGCCTGAATCAGGTTCGCCGTCAGGACCGGAATTGCCTGAATCCGGAGCTGTGTCGGCACCGGAATCTGAGCCTGAGTCTGAGCCTGAGTCTGAGCCGGAATCGGAACCGGAGTCGGCAGAACCGCTATCGGAAACGGAATCTCCGGTATCGGTCGCAACAGGTTCATCCTCCTCTTCGCCGCATGAAACTAAAAAAAGCGCCGCAATGAGCGCACAAATCAGCCAAAATCTCTTCATTTTGTCACCTCCAAAAAAAATGAACTCTGCGATAATACTAATTAAGGAATAATAACAAGAAAAAAACGTACACGAATTGTTGTAAAATGATAATTCAAAGGTATAAACGGACGATTGTTCTTTAACTTTTTACCGGAGAAAAAAAACATGATCAAAAAGATGCTCGCAGTTGTTTTTTGTGCGTGCCTTGTCGCTGCCTGCGGAAACGGACAGGACGCGATGAAGCAGAAAATGGAAGAGACAGCGAAGATGAATCAGGCTTTCAAGGAGGCTGAAGAGGCCAAAAAGAAGGAAAAACCGAAGTTCGTCGATGACCAGGTCAAGGAAGAACTTCCCGCAATCGTCGACGCGGCGGCAAAGGGCAACCTTACGACCGTAAAGTCAGAAATCGGCAAGGGAACTCTTGTTGACACGAAAGACGAACGTAGCAGGACTCCGCTCTATATGGCGGCAAGCGAAGGCAGAAAAGACGTTGTTGAATACCTCATCGAAGAGGGCGCTAACGTCAACACGAAACGCGATGACGGCGACACCCCTCTGATGGCTGCGGCAAGAAAGGGAAACCTTGAGATCGTCACCGCTCTCGTCGAGCACGGTGCGGATGTAAGCCAGGCTGACAACTTCGGCAGGACTCCCCTTATGATGGCTGCTCAAAGCGGTTCCAAAGAGACTGTTGACTTCATTCTCGGCAAAGGCGCAGACATCAATGCGACAGACAAATACGACCTTTCGGCTCTCATCTTTGCGATGAAGGCCAACAAAATGGATCTCGCGAAGTACATTTTGAGCAAAGGTGCAAAGGTCTGGAAACCGAAACCTCTCAAAATCGATGAAAAACCGCTCGTTCTGAAAATCGAAGGAAAAGTTCAGCCCGGAATGGAAGAGGTCATCGAAAATCTCGACAAAAAAGATGTTACCCTTCACCAGAAGACCGAGCTTTTCTACGCAGTCGAAAAGGGCGATCTCGATCTTGTAAAACTGCTTGTCCAGAAGGGTTCTCCGATCCTTATCGATGACGTTGAGCAGAGCCGCGAGACGATAATTTATGTTTTCGGACAGAAGGAGGAGGAGCGCGACATGCTCTTCCAGCGCAAAGTTACGAGGACTTCATACGACCGCGATCAGAAGAACCTTCTTCACTATGCGGCAGAGGGCGGATACGTCGATATCATGAAGTTCCTCATCTCGAAAGGCGCGAGACTTGAAGAGACCGACGGCGAAAACGTAAGAGGTCCCCTCTTCTACGTCGTTGCCCAGGAGGTCGACCCGAAGGATCCCGGCAAAGAGAAGAGGCTTGTTGAAACAGCCGACTACATCATCGAAGAGGGCAAAAAGACCTGGACGAAGCGCGTAAGGCTCTCGAAAAAGGAACTCGACAAGCTCAGAGAGGCTGAAAAGCACAAAAACTGGTGGGAAAGGAACCCCTTCGACACAGAGTGGAAAGATATCACCGCTCCGAAGGTCGATATCGAAGAGTACGATTACGAAGGCTGGCATGTCCTTGCTCTCGCAGCAAAGTACGGCCACACCGACATTGTCAAGCTTCTCATCCAGAAGGGCGCCAACATCAACCACAAAGAGAGAAAGATGGGCAACACGGCTCTCATCTACTCAAGAGTCGGCAAATTCAAAGAGATGGAGCAGTTCCTTCTTGCCAACTGCGCTAAGGAGGGCATCAACTTCGACCACGAAGAGCTTGCAAAACAGGGTTGGAAATGCGTTGACGGCAAAGAGGTTTTTGAAAAACCCGCCGAGTAGTTCTCCCCTTACCTATTTTTTTCAAAAACATTTCATAATTTAGGAAAATCATGAAAAAACAGTTAGTTACAATATTCATAGTCGTTTTGACGGCACTTTTATTCGTTTCATGCGGCGAAGATCCCGATGTTCCGTTCGACAGCGAAAACGTCAATGACGAAAACGCTCAGGGCAACGATTCCGACGGCAACGGCGGTAAAGAAAACCAGGATACGGACAATGATCCGAACGGCCAAAACACAGGTGACGATTCCGACAATGCGGAAACCGAAGAGCCCGATTCCGATGATATGCCTCAAGATGCCGAGTGCGGAAACGGCATCCGTGAAGGCGGCGAAACTTGCGACAAGGAGACGATCGGATGTTCGGAGCTCGACTCCCGTTTTACCGGCGGGACCGCTGAATGCCGCGCTGAGTGCAACGGCTGGCTCACGGACAACTGCGAGGCGAAATCGAATGTTCCCGCGATCGGCACGGTAGAGGCTGTGATCCAGACGCTCGGTTACCTTTACAACGGTCAGTCAGCTCTTGACGAAGCCGCGAACATGGATAACGAACTTTACCAGATCGCACTCTTCGAGGGTTCGGTCCCGCTCAACAACGGCGAGACCTACTACATCCCGAGCCAGCAGGCCAACACTCACTGGATCGCAGCTGCCTACGACGATTCATCCCTTCAAATTTTCCAAAATTCCTTTTATTGCAACGGCAACTATGAGGACTGCCAGATCACGGAGCCGTTTGTCACATTCGGATTCGACATTGCCGAAGCTAAAGCCGGAAAGACGCTTAATATAGGAATAAAAGATGGAAATCATGCGAACTTCCTTGTTCAGAGTTTTACGTCGAATGGAGAAGACTGTGTACTGCTTGTCGGCTACGGCACGGTAACAATCAATTCGGTCACGATCGCGCCGGCGGCTTCCGGAAGCGTCAAATTTACGACAAGCGATATAGATCTCTATCTGGTAGCAAACACACCTGAAGGAGATATGACTTCAGAAATCGAAGCAGCGGGGTTCAAAGTATGTACAGAATAATCAAAAACTTAACATTTTCAGTGCTTTGCATTTTTATTGCAGTCGGTTTCACAGCTTGCGGCAGCTCGTCTGAGAACAAAAACGATGAAGAACAGACGCCGGTGAACGATAACGATACGGACGAAGAAACCGATGATTCCGATACGCCGGGTGAACCGCAAAATTCAGTAAAATCAATAACGTTTGACATTCCCGAGGAGGCTGTGACAGTAGCCGGGTCTTCCGGGCACTTCGCCTTCCCCGATGTCATAAAGCTCAAAAACGGCAGACTTATGACGGTCTACCGCAACGGCAGCACCCACGCTGATAAAAGCGGCGCGATCATTGCAAGCTTTTCCGATGACGGTACTGTCTGGGACGATCCGGACATCCTCATCAACGATTCGAGTATCGATGACCGCGACCCTTCGATAGTCCTCTTTTCGGACGGCAGGGTCGGCATCAACTGGTTCCAGTACCGCTATCCTGATGACTACAGCGAGCCTTGGGTCCACCACATCCTTTTCGCGACATCATCCGATAACGGCGCAAGTTTCAGCGAACCGGTCCAGGTCGACGACGGCGTTTTCGACTACTCCGGCCACTCGGAAATGAATGAAGATGGCATCTGGGTCGATGACAACGGCGACCCGGTAATGCTTGCCGCGACATCTAGCTGCATGATCGAGCATGACGGAAAGATCATAATCCCAGCCTACTACGGCTACGCGCTCAACTGGTCGAATTTCGCCAAGACTCCAAAGACGAAAATAGTCTTCTACGAAAGTCCGGACAGCGGCAGAACATGGGTCCGGACTCCGGTAAATGCAGGCGGAGCCGATGAAATATGGCTTCAGGAACCCGCACTGATCAAAGTCGATGAAAACCGCTGGATTCTTCAGGTCCGTTCGGCAAAAGGATCCTCTCCGAGCAGCAAAGGCGACCTTCTCCAGAGCGTTTCGACGGATGCCGGCAAAACCTGGTCCGATTACCGCTCACTTGGTTTCGTTGCCCACGCTCCTGAACTTTTGAAGCTTGAGAACGGTGTCCTCATCAGCGCATTCCGCTGGCTTGACTGGGAGGGTTCACAGGCAAAACGCGAAGCCGTTTCCATGGTCTATTCGCTCGATAACGGCGAAACTTGGTCCGACCTCATTGAAATCCAGGACTGCGGCGCAGTCGAGTGCGGATATCCGGGACTCGCAGAACTCGACAACAACCGTTTCATCGTTGTTTACTACACTCCCGGCGGCAAAGGGATCGACTCTAAAATCATAAGCTTCACCACGGAAGAATAAAAATTTCGGAGCTGTTTAAGTAAAATCAAGGATTTTCTAAATAATATCAGATCCCAAGCAAAAAACGGAAAACCATTTTTTTCGATTCTTGTCGAGTGCGATCGACAAAATTCACATATTTTTGTCGAACATAATCGACAACGATCACATCTCAGTTCAGTTCCTTGACCAGATTTTTGATCCATTTTTTCGAGATGTAGCGTTTGAAGCCCCAGCCGAATTTTATGGCTTCCTCGATTTTTCCGAGGAGGAGGACCCAGTAAAGCGGGAGCTGGAATACGACCGCTCCGACAAAAGAAACGGGAACCGAGACAAGCCAGAGTGCGCCGACATCGATGAGAAAGGCCGCCTTTGTATCTCCGCCGCTGCGTAAGATGCCGACAATATTGAGATTATTGAATGCGACTACCGGAAGGAAAAGTATCCAGACGAGTGTGCTTTTGTAAGCCAGATCGCGGACGCTTTCCGAAATGTTGTAGACTGAAAGTATCGGGTCGGTAAAAAGAAAAACGAGGAGCGAGAGAAAAACGCCGGTCGAAATCGCGAGTTTTACAAGTCTTTTCGAGGTTTTCCACACTTTTTCGCTTTCGATCCCGGCTCCGATATCATGCCCTAAAACGACTGCGCCCGAATTGCCGATCCCGATGAAAGCGGCGAAGAAAAGTTTTGTAACGCTGTCTGAAATATTGATCGCGGCGATCGATTCAGTCCCCAGTTTCGCATAAACCCAGTTTAGAGCCAGAATACCCAGAGCCCATGTGATCTCATTGAAAAAAACAGGAGTGGCCGTGACTAAAAGCTGCTTTAATAAATCCTTTTTCGCGCTCACAAGTTCATCGAATTTAGCCGCCGCGGCAAGTTTTCTGATGTAGGCGTAAGCCAACGTGAACGCGGTTTCGGCGATTCTTGCGATAAATGTCGCAAGTGCCGCACCCTGGATCCCCATCGCCGGAAAACCGAGGTGTCCGAAAATCAAAACCCAGTTGAAAAAGATATTGATGACAAGCGCCATGGCGCATGAATAGACGGGAAGACGCGGACTGTCGGTACTTCGCAGAACGACCTGATAAATGAATGAAACCGCCGTAAAAATGTAGCTCCACGAGACGATTTTCAGGTATTCGCAAGCAAGAGTGATAACTTTTTCGTCATGAGAAAAGAGCCCGACAATAAATTCCGGGAAAAAGCGCGCCCCGGTAAAAGCGGCAAGAGAAACAAAGATCCCGAGAGTCAGGATAACCCCCATTACGCGCCGCAGATTGAGAAGATCGCCCTTGCCGTAGAACTGCGAAACGAAGATCTGGCCTCCGCTACCCATTCCGAAAAGGAAAAGAATGAGAAGAAACATCAGCTGGTTGCTTATCCCGAGCGCCGCGATCGCCTCTTCTCCCAGCTGCCCCACCATAAAGACATCCGCCATGTTTATCGCGGAGATCATTAAATTGTGGATCGCTATCGGAACTGCGATTCCAAGCACACGTCTGTAAAAACCTGATTCCATCGGAAAAATGCCTGCCAACAGTTAATTCCGCGGCATAATATTAACTTTTCTGGGAAAATCCATCTGCCGTGCAAGAAACGGAAAAATCCTTAAAGTCATAGAGTTCAGCAAAACGCCACCGGTTGAAAATATCTTTTTTTTTGTTACCTTCCCCTGTTATTTTTTTAATTGCTTTGAGTAAAAAAATGAAAAAGAAAAACGTTGCATTGACTCTGGGTAGCGGCGGAGCACGCGGACTAGCGCACATCGGTGCGATCGAGGAGCTTGAACGCCGCGGTTATAAAATCACCTCGCTTTCGGGCTGCTCCATCGGCAGTCTCATAGGCGGGATCTACGCTGCGGGAAAGCTTGGCGAGGCGCGCAAGTGGTTCTCGTCGCTTACCCGCAAGCAGATGCTTTCTCTGACGGATTTTTCGATCGGGCTTTCACATCTCGTGAAGGGCGACAAGGTCATGGAGGCGATCAAAGAGTGGGTCCCGGACCGCCTCATCGAGGATCTTCCGATCCCGGTTGCGCTGATCGCTTCGGATATGACCACATCCAGGGAAGTCGTTTTCCGCTCCGGATGGCTCTTCAACGCGATCAGGGCATCGATTTCGATCCCTCTCTGCTTTGAGCCTGTCCGTGCCGGAGAGAGCCTGCTTGTTGACGGCGGACTTGTGAATCCCCTGCCTCTCAACCGTGTCGAAAGAACGGAAAACGATATTTTGATCGGGATCAACATTTCGGCGGAATGCAGCATGGAGACACAGTGGAGACTGCCAGGCGCCCCTGCCGTTTTGGATAAATACGAAAAGATCGGAGAGAAAGTCGAAAAGGTCTGGAACACTCTTTCACACGCTTTGAACAAGGAGATCCCGCCGCATGTCAACTATCTAAGCATGGTCATACGCACGATCGATATGCAGATCCAGTCGAACAGCCGCATAATGAGCGGATTCATGCACCCCGACGTGCTTGTCGAGTTGCCGATGGACAGCTACATGGTCTTCGATTTCGACAAAGCCGAAGAGATCATAGACCACGGCGAAAGGCTGATGGCCGAGGCTCTTGACAAGTATGAAAACAGCTGAAATTAATTAATTTTATTTCTTTTTCAGGAATTTTTCGGAAGCATCCATAAACTTATCGATATCAAGTTTTATAAGTTCCAGAGAGTTGAGCCAGAACTTGATGTCGTTGAGCTCGATATCCATGATTTTCGCGACATCACGGACGCTCCTTCTGCCCGTTTCGGAAAGCAGGAAGTCGTATTTTTCAGTGAAACGCTCCCCCGTTTCGAGATATTTGGCGTAAAGTCCTTTCGCGAAAAGCATTCCGAAAGCGTACGGGAAGTTGTAAAATGTCCACTTGGGCTCGTAGTAGTGCGGTTTTATAAGCCAGAGATACGGGTGAAGGTAATTTTCGTCCAAAGCTCCGCCGTATGCTATCTTCTGCGCATACGCCATCTCTTTTTTGAGCTCCTCGACAGAGAGCTGCCCCTTTGCACGCTTCTCGAAAAGAGCCGATTCAAAGAGGTATCTGCTGTAGATATCGACGATCGTCTGTCCGGCAGCCGAAATGATCGACTCGAGGATCGTAAAAGCGCTTTCGCTGTCCGCGTCCTCAAGAGCCGCGTTTTTTACTATCGTTTCACAGAAAATCGATGCCGTTTCAGCAAGTGGAGCCGGATATCTGAAGTTGAGATAACCCATTCCGTAGAGATTTTTTCCGTGGAACGCATGTCCGATCTCGTGTGCCATCGTCATCACATCGTTGAATGTCCCGCTGAAATTCACAAGGATCCTGCTTTGTGAAACCGAATAGATATTTTCGCAGAAACCCCCGCCGACTTTCCCGTAACGGATCTCCGCATCCATCCATTTTTCTGCGAACACCTTCTTCGCGAAATTGCCGAGTTCGCAGCTGAACTTCATGAACTTCCCGATGATGTACTGCTGAGCCTCTTCAAATGTGAAAGAGCTCTTCGATTTAACGCCGATCGGTGCAAACATGTTATAGTAAGGCAGACCGTTTTTATCGCCCAGAAGCTCGGCCTTTCTTCTGTAATATTTTGCAAAAGCCGGAAGATACTGCCTGATCGCCTCTATCATGGCGTCAAGAGTCTCACGCTCCATCCTGTTGAAGGCAAGAACGCTGGCAAGCGGCGAATCCCAGCCGCGCATCCTGCAGATGTTGATCGTTTCGCCCTTGAGCCCGTTGATGCAGGCAGCAACTGACTTTTCGACCTTTTTGTATGCAGCCAGCTCTGCCTCGAAAGCCCTTTTCCGCGTCTCGACATCGTTTGAAAAGGCAAGATTCCTGACATAATTTATGGATTTTTCCTCGCACCTGCCCGATTTGTCGCAGTAATCGGCCGTGAGCAGACCGGTAAGTTTTTTATAGAGGTCCCTCCATGCGACGGAACTCGTCTCCTGCATTGTTGCAACAGCCGTTTCTACCTTCTCGTCGAGCAAGAAACGCCCTTTCCCGGCAAGCTCTTCAAAATGGAAGGCATATTCGCGAATGGCAGGATCATCAAAAAGCTTCTCGTCTATTTTCTGTCCGGCAAGCCACATGACGAACCTGGAATCGATGATTTCGATTTGCTGGAACTTCGACTCGAAGAGGCTCAGATAATGCGATGCGTCGGAATTTTCGGTTTCTGCGGAAAAGACCAGATCTGCAAAATCCTTCAAACGTTCGAGCAGTTTGCCGATAGTCTCTCTTTTTTCGATATATATCTTGAGGTTTTTCGCGCAGCATCTCTTTTTATCAAGAGAATCGATCCACTGCTTATAATCGCAAATCCCCTCTTCCAGACTCTTAAAGTCCTCAACAAAATCCTTGGTTTTAAATCCGCGGTAAACCGCATCAAGATTCCATCTCATCCGAGATTCCCCACAAACATATATAAAAAAACAGTAAATTATACATAAAACGCATATATTTTATAAAGTTTGTATTAATTTTGCAATATTTATCTGTGATTTTTTTCCTTTTTTTGTCATTTTTTTCATTTTACAAAAATCCATTGATAGCTATAATTCTATAAGGGTTTGTCTACGACTTCGCTTTCGGAGGAAAAATGTTGTTGCCCTTTACGACGGTGATTTCATCGTTGACGGATTTTGAAGGTCGTTTTTTTCCGACTTTAATTAACGATACGATTCGTGATCATAAGGTTTCCCGTGCCCTGTTTACGGGTGTTTCCGATAAAAAGATAGGATATATTCTGTGTTCCGAAGGTTCTGTAACGGCCTCTGCTCTTTTCTGCTTTGACGACAACGGAAAGGTAACGCAGTCGGACGACCTTGCGCCTCTTTTTTCAGAGAAACTCCGGATATATCTCCTTAACGCCGATGACGAACAGATCTATCTGATCCTGCAGCATTTCCTTTCTTCCGGCATGTCCGAGAATTCCGAATGCGGCGCTTCGGAACTCTTCAATCTTCTCGCGGAGATCGCCGGACATACGGAACGTGAAGATCTGATCTGCTTCCGGCACGGGCTCGTCATGAATACTGTCCGCTTTACAAACGGCAGTTTTACAGATTTTGTCTATTACAATCCTGATTTAAAAACTTATGTTACAGAACAGGATCCGGTGGTTTTTGGTTCGTATTTGAGCTCTCTTGACGTGACAAAGCCGCAGATCTTTCACAAGACGTCAAATCTGAATTCTGCCGAACATACAGACGATCCTTCAGTTTTTGAGAAAATAGATCCTGTGATTTCATCGGCTTATATTTATTTCGATATCCTGTCGCTCATTGTAAAATCTCTGGCGGACGCACTTGGAGACGAGCAGACGAAAAATCTTTCCGGACAGCTTTTCGGTTTTCTGCAGAAAAAGTATCACCCGCTTTTTTCCGAACTTCGCTACTCCGAAGAGACTCACGGTGTCAACTGGAGGTCGATAATAGGTGAAAGAAGATACATATCCGAGCAATACCGTTATGAAAGCTACCACTGCTATCTCGACGAACTTCTGAAACTTTTCTTCAAATCCGCTCTGGAACTGCTTGAGACCGAGGTCGTTCAAAACACGCTCATCGCGATCGACGCGGTTCTGAAGGAGAGAAACGACAAAGATACATCAAAGCAGATCAGAAAACTTTTAAATCAGCAGATTAAAAGCATGAGGTGACGAAAGTGATTAAATTGATTGTTGAAAATGACAAAAACGAGCTATCGATTCACGATTTTGTCGGGAATTTGGTTACGGTCGGCAGAGCTCCGAGCAATGATCTTGTTCTCGAAGAACGAAACATTTCCAGACATCACTTTCAGCTCGAACTGGTTGACAACCGGATCGTCATAACAGACAGCGGAAGCTACAATTCGACCTTCGTCAATGACCGGGAGATCGAGGAAGCCACCGAGATCTTTATCGGCGATATAATATCTGCCGGCGACTACAATATCTACCTGGAAGAGGACGATGAAAACTCGCTTTTGAAGACGACTCCTCTCGCAGTTGAAACGACTATTTCGATCGCAACGGCCAAAGTTGCCGAAGACAACCTGCTGCTCGCCAAAAACAACTATATCGGCGGTAAGGTCTTCCCGCTGACGACGAACGAAACCGTTATCGGCTCGCACGCAAGCGCCGACGTCTATATTTTCGGCCCGGAAATACCGCCGCTCCACTCGAAGATCATTTTCGACGGCAATATGTATCTTCTGGTCAAGGGCGATTATCAGGGCGACTACTCTCTTGTAGTAAACGATATGGAGATCAACTCCGTTGACCTTAGAAACGGCGACGAGATCACGATCGGAGACTTCCTCTTCGAGTTCATCGAAAAGGGAGAGGAATACGATCCGACTCCGTATCAGGCGATTGCCGAAGAGACAAGAAAGGAAAAGCTCAGAAAAGATATGGACAGCAACCGAATCAAAAGTATCCGCGACGATGAAGTCCTGGAAATAGAGGAAGAGGTCACGGACATCAAGCCGATCGTCATGCAGCCTCCGGCAAAGAGCAAATCGATCAACCTGATACCGATAATCATTGTAATCGCCGTCGCCCTAGCCATCGCCGGATTCTTCATTTTCTCGCATTTCAAAGGATAGTTATGGCAGCCGTTCAAATGCCTCAGACCGCATTTTGGCAGGGTGATTCCTACTTTGTTCTGGATCAGCTGCTACTGCCGCACCGGACGGCCTACATAGAATGCAGAACCCCTGAAGACGTTGAAGCCGCAATAATAAATATGAATCTGCGCGGAGCACCGTTGATCGGAGCTGCCGCCTCGGCCGGAACAGCCCTATACTTTCTGAATGCAGCTCCCCCCTACTCTTTTGACGAGTTGATCGAGAAGCTCCTTGCAACCAGACCTACAGCAGTGAACCTTCGGAATGTTTTGCAGGAGTCGAAAGAACTGTACCTTCAGAACAGTGCTAAAAGTCGTGAAGAACTCTTTGCTGTTTTTCTTAATTTTTCCAAACAGGTCCATCTTCGCGATGCCGAAAGAAATATCAAAATGGGCGAAACCGGTGCCGATTTCGTAAAAAAAAGAGTTTATAAAGGCAGAAAACTGAAAATCCTGACCCACTGCAACGCAGGAGCTTTGGCGACATGCGGCTCGGGAACGGCGCTTTCGGTTATCCGCGCCCTGAACCGGCAGGATCTTGTCGAAAAGGTCTGGGTCGATGAGACCCGCCCTTACCTTCAGGGTGCAAGGCTGACTGCATTCGAGATGCTCTGTGAAGAGATCCCGCACGAAATCATTACGGACAGCACTGCCGGCTGGCTCATGCATGAAAACGAGGTCGATCTTATAATCATCGGTGCCGACAGAGTTGCGGCGAACGGAGATCTGGCGAACAAAATCGGCTCATACTCTCTTGCCGTGCTCGCCAGCTTCCATAAGATCCCTTTTATATCGGCGATGCCGCTTGAAACTTTTGATTTGAATATACCGGACGGCAGATCGATAATAATAGAAAAACGTAGTGATTCCGAATTATTATCGTTGAACGGTGTTAGGATAGCGCACTCCGGATGCCGCGGTCTGCATCTGGGTTTTGATGTCGTTCCGGCAGAGTTGCTTTTTGCTCTTGTAACAGAAAACGGTGTAGTCTCAGACGGTATTTCCGCAGAAAAAATCAGCCGATTATTTAAATAACTCATGCGTTTTTATACCTTATTTCTTTTTGTCGTTTTTTTATCCTTCTCTTTTGCGTGCAGTTCAGACGAATCCGCTCTGAGAAGCCTCGGATATGAGCCTGACGGCATCGGGTTCATAGAATCCATTGAAGATGAGAACAAGGCTGCATTTGAAATTTTTCTTAAAAATCAATCACTTGTCAATTTCAAGGATAAATCCGGCAAGACTCCTCTGATGGCTGCTTCGGCGAAGAAAAACGGATATTTCCTTTCATCGCTTTTGAACTCGGGCGCCAACATCAAAGATTTCGACAACTCTAAGAGGACACCGCTTCACTACGCAGTCAAAGGCAATGCAGCGGAGAATATTGAACTTCTGATAGGTCTTGGCTGTGACCCGAACTGGCAGGACAACCTCAAAAGAGATGCCCTGAGCAGCTTGATCTTGCAAAAAGATGCTGAAAATATTAAACTTTTTGATTTGATCATATCTCATATATCTGATGTGAACAGGAGAGATTTTGAATTGAAAACGCCGCTGATTTTAGCCGTCGGAATGAACAAAACCGCATACGCAGAAAGACTTATCGAGCTTAAAGCCTCTCCGCTTGCCAAGGATTTCAAAGGAAAGACAGCTTATGATTACGCGGCAGAACTGAACGAAAAGGGATCTATAGATCCGCATTTGTTTGAAATTATCAGGGATTATACGCAAGATATAAAAGACAAACTGTAAGAAGAGGAAGAAATGGTAAAGTTGATTGCTGCATTTTCGCCTAAAGGCGGAGCCGGAACATCATCGATCATTGCGAATCTGGCGATTTATCTGGCTCAAAAAGGAAAAAAAGTCCTGCTGATCGATGCCGCTCCGAATGAAGGCACCCTACACACCTATCTCGGGCTTCCCACGTTCGCTGTCAGCAATGAAGCTACTGAACACTTTTCCATCCTTCCTCTGATCGAGACGAAATACCAGAATCTCCGCTTTTTCAGCAACCTCAGGACGGCCTCTTCAAACGGCAAGATAACCGATTATATCAACCGCTGGCTGACAGAGATCAAGCACGGGCAGTTCGATTTCCTGTTTATCGACATGGGCTCGGTGATAAATGAGGATCTCTTTGACATTATCGGGATCGTTGACTACTCGCTGATGTTTACGACGCCTGATTTCATTGCGACCGAAAAGTGCAATTTCTTTTTCAAGGAGCTCACTGCATACCGTTTAAGGAATGTCGAATCCAAACACGATATCACCTATTCGCTCCAGATGATAAAAAAGACAAAAAAGGACTGGCTTTTTACATTCAGGAACCTTCTTCTGCTGCTCTCCCAGACCGTTCCGAAATTTTCGACTCAATTTGCCGAAGTTGTTGGCGATTTGAAAATAGGAGTTGTCTACAACTGTATGAGGAGTTCTCTGGAGCATGAGCTGCCCTCTGCCTATCAGTTCCTTATCAAATCGAATTTCGGCATCGATCTCAACCATGTCTGCGAATTCGCCTTTTCCGAGGCGATAATGAACTCGATAGTCTCGATGAAACCGGCGGTCACCGATGAAAAGAACAGCGAGTTCGTCGACACTCTGGACAGTTTTACAAGCAATCTCTCCCATTTTCTCTTTCAAAAGAACAACATGGAGAAAAAAGTCCAAAAGCTGTCTGTCTTCAACTACTACGAGTTTCTGGGGCTTGAACGCGGTTGCTCGAACCTTGAAATAAACAACCGGTGCCACTATCTGAAACAGCTATACGTCAACGAGAACCCGATACTCAGAAATATTTATCAGGATAGCGACATCTTTATTCTGAATACGCTTATCGACTGTATCCACAAGGAGCTTAACGATATCGAGATCAGACGTGAATACGATATCGAGATCGATTCCCACACAATGACCCTAGAATCCTCTGTTCCCGATATTTTTATCCTGAACGAGGTAATAAAAAAGTACAACCGCAGCAAAAAGGGAAATATCGAGCTTGTAAAAAAGGACATGTTCGACCGGGATGCTGAGCAGACAATATCTCAAATCAGCGATATCGATGAAGATTTTATTGATGTCAACAAGATTTTTACTGACTTCCGCGCAACCCGTGCCGTAAACGGAGCCCTTCTGAAAAAGATCAGAGAAGAGCTTAATATTTCGCAGAAATCGGTTATTTCCGAAACAAAGATCTCGAATTTCGTAATAAATGCTATCGAAAACGACGACTATTCTAAGCTCCCTGCAGACATATACATCCGCGGGTTCCTCAAGCTTTACTGCCAGTCGCTGAAACTTGACAGCGAAAATACAGAGATCGTGATTTCGGAATTTATCGCCAATAAACACCATCCGAAATCTGCGGATAAAACACCACGGGAAGAAGAGGCGCGACAGCAGTAAATGTACTCGGATATCTTTAAACCGCTTTGCGACTTCCTGCATATCCCGCACGTCGGAGCGTATATGGGCTTTCTTATAATCTCGCTCATAATCTCTCTGCCGCTTTTTTATTTCAGCGCGAAAAAGATCGGTTTAACTCCATGGAAACAGCTGCTGGTCTCGCCGTTCGGGATCATGATCGCGCTTGTTTTCTCAAGAATTTTCCATATTTTATTTGAAGGGAAGCTCGATTATTACCTTACCAGGCTGCGTGAAACCGGGATCAGTTATCTTTTTACGGAAATGCTTAACATCATACGGCCGGGTCAGGTTTTTTACGGAGGGATGGTCGGCGGATATCTCTCGATATTCCTGTTTACGGCAATTTTTTATCCTAAAGACAGATCCGCACTCATCAAAAATTTTGACTCTCTCTCTCTTGCCGGCTTGAACGGGCTTTGGATCACGAGACTTGGTTGTTTTTTTGAAGGCTGCTGCTTCGGCAGACCGTCAAGGCTTTTCGGAATAAGATTCCCGCAAAATTCGACAACGATGTTTGCGCTTTACCGGATGGATCCGGATCATACGAGTCTTTTCGCACCTACTCAGCCGCTGATCCCGACACAGCTGATCCATTCGGCATCGAACCTGATTATCTTTATCATTCTGCTGAAAATGTTGAATTCTGAAAAGTACAGACCCGGACTTATCACATCGACATCGATGATCCTCTACTCCATAACACGTTTTTTTATAGAATTTCTGAGATACGATACACGTGGCGGATTCGGGCCGCTCTCGACAAGCCAGTGGATATCAATTCCTCTGCTCCTTTTGGGACTCTATCTTCGTAAAAAATACCAACAAGACAGTGAGGTCGGTAAAAAATGATAAAAAACAGTTACTGGGTCGTTCCTGGAGAGATAATGGCTGGTCCCTTCCCCGGAAGCGATGAAGAGTTCAGCGCGAAATTAAGGCTTAGGACACTTTTTGATGACGGGATCAGAGCCTTCATAAACCTTCAGGTCGAAGGTGAAATGGCTGCAAGCCGCAGAAACTACAACGAAAACTATTCGGACATTTACCGTAAATTCTTGAAAATAAACGGTGAAACGGAAATTCCTGACGGACTGCTGCACCGTTTTTCAATTCCGGACAAAACCGTTCCAGACGAAAGTCTGATGATAGAAATATTGAACAGGATCGATGACTTGCACTCGAAACACGTTCCTCTTTACATCCACTGCTGGGGCGGTATAGGCAGAACAGCCACTGTTGTCGGCTGCTGGCTCATGCGGCACGGGATGGCAACCAGAGAAAATGTAGTCGATGAACTTTTCAGACTCAGAAAGGCATGTGTGGATCCGATGTTTTTATCGCTTAAATCACCGGAAACTGATGAACAGGAACGTTTTGTACTGGCATGGAGCAAAGGAAAATAATGGAAGATAAGATCGAACTTATAAAAAAGGTCTATTCGGCAATTCAGATCGCTGCAGAAAATTCAGGCAGACAAAGTGAAGACGTCAGACTGGTCGCCGTATCAAAAACCAAACCAGTTGAAGACATCATTGCCTTCAGACGTGCCGGGCTTCGTGAATTCGGAGAAAATTATGTACAGGAATTTATTGAAAAATTCGAACAGTTGAAAGATTACGGCATCGTCTGGCATTTCATAGGACACCTTCAGCGCAACAAGGTCAAGTATATAATTGACAAGGCCTTCATGATTCATACTGTCGACTCTTTTGAACTTGCCGAAGAGATTCAAAGACAGGCTGTAAAAAAGGAGCTTCCTCAAATCAATGTCCTTCTGCAGGTAAATATAGGCCGAGAGCCGCAAAAGGGCGGTATAGATCCGGATCGTGTAATAGACACATACAGCAAAATCAAGCAGCTGGACCGTTTGAAAATCCACGGGCTGATGAGTATCCCGCCTTTTCTGGATGCAGAAAGCTTAAGAATTTATCACAGACATCTCAGAGAACTGAGAGACGAGATCCTCCTGAAGACCGATGCCGATCCGCAGATTTTCAAGGAGCTCTCCATGGGGATGTCTGAAGATTTTGATGTTGCTGTCGAAGAGGGTGCGACAATCATCCGGCTCGGTTCAATTCTTTTCGGGAAACGTGAAAAAAAAGAGACTCAGAGCCAAATATCGAACTGATCCGTTCTTGCATTTTTATACCTTATAGATAACATTCTCAGATTTTGTATTTTACAGGATGTATATAGAGGAATGCTATGTCTTACCCGAACATCAGATTCATTTTTCTTGCATTACTTATTTCGCTGTTTTCTCTGCTCTCTGCTCAGGAAACACCTGCTCCGGCAGATCCCGACACAGTAGGACAGGAGGCACCTGCCGAGGCTAAACCTGCAGAGCAGGAGGCACCTGCCGAAGCTAAGCCTGCAGAGCAGGAGGCACCTGCCGAAGCTAAGCCTGCAGAGCCGGAGACACCCGTCGAAGCTAAGCCTGCAGAGCAGGAGGCACCTGCCGAAGCTAAGCCTGCTGAGCCGGAGACACCTGCCGAAGCTAAGCCCGCTGAGCAGGAGGCACCTGCCGAAGCTAAGCCTGCAGAGCAGGAGCCGCAAGGTGATGATAATGACGTCAAAGATGATGAACCGTACGGAAGCGTAAGCAAGATCCGGGAAATAGAAAAGACCTTCTGGAAAGGTGAAATAGCAAACATCGGATCGAACGAAATCATATCCCCCTACAACTCAGCCGGTCTCGCTGCCGGTGTTAAGTTTATCGATAAGGAACTTTATCTCGTTATCGATCCAAAGCTTTCGATGCAGTTTCAGAAGATCGGTCATGTCGGAGAGCAGGATCTTGATCTTATCTTCGGCATCCATGTCCCTCTAAATGTCGTTCTTGTCAGTACGGACATCAGCAAAAACGATCAGGGAGTCCATTTCAAAAAAGAGGACTGGGATGAGTGGCAGGATTATCTGAAAATCCTCAGATACATAAAAATAGGCAATTCCGAAGACAATTTTTACTTTTCGATCGGCAGCAACCTCGCCGAAACGATCGGTCACGGAACTATTCTCCGCAGGTACATCCCGAACCACGATGCGACATTTTCGACACTCTCTACAAAGCTCAACTATTATTTCGATTACGGCGGCTTTGAAGCACTGCTCGGCGATGTGGCAAGAGGCAACATATTCGGCGGTCTGGTCTTTATAAAGCCATTCTCGGCGATAGATAATTACTGGGCGAGAAGCGTCTCCTTCGGTTACACTTTCGTCGCCGACAGAAATGCTCCGACAGGTCTGAAATATGTAAAATATTACGACTATGATGCCGAGGATTACGCAGCAGGAAAGGATGAAAGGGTTCCGAGAATAGCAAGTGACTCGAAAGGAAGACCGATCGTCGCCGATGATGAATTCCTCTATATGCAGGGCATTGACTTCGAGATCAAACTTTTCAAAAATGAAAAGACCGATCTCAAAATCTTTACAGACTACTCGTGGTTTAAAACCAACATCGAAAAAGGCGGATTCACATTCGGATTACTGGGCAGATTCAACCTTGATAAAAACAATCAGCACGCGATAAGGATCCAGCTTGAAGGAAGAGCGCATCATGATTCGTATATGCCTTCATTCTTTGATACATTCTACGATATCGAACGTATCGAAATGATGACGAATATTTTCGGACGCAGCAACTTCCAGCCTGACGGTCGTTCAAAATATTACCACCTGATGCATGATTCATCAGATAAATTCGTAGGTTCGTTCTACGGTGAAATCAGCTACAGCTTCAAAACATGGATCGCGGTATCGCTTGGATACGAGCAGCTGCGCAAATCAGGCTCTCTTTTCGCGCACCTAGAACTTCCTGACCTGTGGATCTTCAAGATGATGCTCACCTACTACAAACGCGGATTCGGCAAGCCGTCAGAGCTCTTCTCAGACAGTAAGGTCAGTTCGCTGTTCAGGGCGGTTGTCAGGTTGCAGATCCTGCCCATCCTCTATATCAACGGCTATGCAGGAAAGCACTGGTCATTCTGGAGCGCAGACAACCCGAGAGGCGGAGACAACCTCGAAGGTCATTATGTCTCATCCTGGGATCTAGGTGCAGACGTAGAATTCGGATGGGAATGGGGTCGTGCAGGCAAGGAAAAGAAAAAGAAAGTCGGTAAGACCGATAATGCTGATAAGACAGATAACCCGCAGGAAGAAAAAAATACTGACAAAAAATGATTAATATTAAACAATTAGCTCCATTTATCGCAGCCGTTGCGGCACTCTTCATACTGGCATGTTCTTCAGCCGATAAAAAACCTGAAGTCGAAGTCGATGAACAAAAGAGCAACAGCCATTACCAACTCGGACTTGCTGCTTTGCGGCAGGGCGATTACATCAAGGCCAAACGTGAAATCAGCCATGCTATAGAGTATGCGCCACACCTTCCGCAGTATTACAACCATCTTGGATTGGTTTTTCTGCTTGAGCATGACTACGCGAACGCGGAGAAAAATTTCAGAAAAACTCTGAGTGTCGATAAGAGCTATACAGATGCACACAACAACTTGGGGATGCTTTACCTTGAAAGCGGCGACCTTGATAAGGCTCTGGAAGAGTTCAATACCGTTCTCAGCGATACGATGTATCCCTATCCCCACTATGCCGAAACCAATATAGGCGCAGTTTACCGCCTGAAAAGGAACTACGACGAGGCAAAAAAGCATCTTGACGCGGCTCTGAAAATGCGCGGAACACACTGCGAAGCCTACAAGCAGATGGGGTTGCTTTACGATGAACAGCGTTTGGACGATATGGCTCTGGAAAACTACAAAAAGACGCTGGAATACTGCTCTTACAACGTTGAGATAATTTACCGTGCTGCACAAAAACTTTACATGAAGCAAAAAGAAAAATCTGCCAGGAACTACCTTCGCAGATGTCTGGAGGTCGAAGCAGCCAACAAAAGTCAGGTCACGATCCCCTTTTTGCCTGAATGTCTCGATTTCGCAAATCAGCTCGGTGTAGTTTTGGATGAACCGAAACAGGACAGACCTAAACAACAGATCGAAGATGCGCAGTAACCGGATAATAAAAGGGACTATTGTCTATAAAAGATCTCACAACTCTGGATATTATCATACCATTTCGACTCTCGGTGAAACCGTTCGTTTTTTTTCTAAAAACAAGAACATTTCACTGTTCGAAAACTGCGAAGTCGCACTTGTAAAAAAAAACAGTACATATTTTCTCGAGGACTTTGTCTCTTTGGGAGATGATGCTCCGTTGAAGAAAAATCCCAGCAATATCATAGCGGCATCGTGGCTGGCGGAACTTTCGAAAAGTTTTTTCTTCCCCGAAACGGAGGAGATATCATTTATTGAAAAATGCCGTTCGTCTCTAATGTCTAAAGAATTCAACTATAACACGCTGAAATCATTGGAACGAGACTACTGTGAAATTTCCGGTTACGGCACGGATACAGATTTGAATCAGATTTTGCACGACTGCTTTCCTAACTCGATCAGTATCAGGAAAGCATTGATAACTCAACTAAAAATAAGAGGTGACAATGATTGCTCTTCCAAAACCGAACTTTGAGTTGATAAAGCTCCAAACGGACAACTTTATAAAAAATGAAATCTCCAAAACAGGAAAAACCAAGGCTGTCCTCGGGCTTTCCGGCGGGATCGACAGTGCGCTGGTAGCGGCGCTGGTTGCAGACGCCATCGGCAAAAGCAATGTCACCGGCATACTGATGCCCTACAAATCATCAAGCAGACAAAGCATCGAAGATGCGATGAAGGTCGTAGAATCGACCGGAATAAATCACATCAAAATTGAGATATCAGCGGCAGTCGACGCCTTTGCAGAGAACAACATGACAAAGAAGGATATGCCGCTTAATGCAAGACTCGGAAACGTCATGGCAAGAATGCGGATGATCACTCTTTTTGATTTTTCCGCAGCCAATGACGCGATCGTCTTCGGTACAAGCAATAAAAGCGAAATCGAGCTCGGATACTACACGATGTTCGGCGATTCTGCATCGGCAATAAATCCGATCGGAAGCCTCTACAAAACCGATATTTTTGAATTTTCAAGATTTATGAAGCTTCCGCAAAGCGTGATCGACAAGGCGCCGAGCGCCGATCTTTTTGAAGGGCAGACTGATGAGGGTGAGATGGGCTTTTCATATAAAAACATGGATCCTGTCATCCACGCGCTGGTCGATCTCAATATGTCCGTTGACGAAATAGTTTCAGCCGGACATGATGAAAAGCTTGTAAGATATGTAAACAACAGAATAAAATCGAATTCGTATAAAAGACATGTTCCTGTAATTGCAAAACTTTCGTGAGGAAGAAATGAGAAATCTTATTCTTAAAATGGTTCAGGAAGAGGTTATTTCAAGTGAAAATGCTGCTCAGCTCCTGAAGATAAAAAAGGGAGTTGATCCTATCTGGCGCGGGCTCTCTGCCGGTCAGATCGATGAAAAGAAGCTCATAAAATTCTACGAAAATGAGGGGTACTCGATCTTCTACGACGACAATTCGAGTTTTGTACGCGAGGATTTCTTCTCACGCTTTTTTACGCCGGATGTTATAATGAAGTATCTCTGCATACCGATTTCTTTCAAAAAAGAGAGCAAAGATATCATTCTCGGATTTATAAATCCTGTACTGATTCCGCAGATAAAAGAGGCGATATTAAAGATCTTCCCTGAATTTAACACAACATTTGTTCACATCCCCTACTCGATTCTGAAAAAGATCGTCGCGAAAAGCTACCTTTTCGATATCGATAAGTTTGCGGCGGTCCTGATACAGAAGGAACAAAAGGGCGAGATCTACTCGAATAAAGACGTTTCGATCGCTACTTCCAAAAAGAAGATCCATGAAATTTGCGACCAGGTTTTCATTCTTGACCTCTCGACAAACGGTTCCGTTGTTCTGAAAAACGACAATTCATCCGGGATAAGCAGATTTCCGCTTCACTCGCTGCCTACTTTCAAAGACGGATTCAACCGCGGTTATCTCGAGATCATTCCAAATGAACTGCTTTCAACAATGAGCTATACGGAAAGGATCCT
>Ga0310690_10000168_pt1 | contig 152652 bp, 130 predicted proteins | sample AusTroGonzalo_MG_2_FD_207661 | JGI IMG/M metagenome (GOLD analysis project Ga0310690, IMG submission 207661) | Bovine rumen microbial communities from tropical cattle in Woodstock, Queensland, Australia - Gonzalo_04 (v2) (version 2) | ecosystem: Host-associated > Mammals > Digestive system >...
GGCGAGACCCTTAGCGGCGAGGGTCGTGCAGATTGCAGCGGTGAGGGTGGTCTTGCCGTGGTCAACGTGGCCGATGGTGCCGATGTTGCAGTGCGGCTTGCTTCTGTCAAAATGTTCTTTTGCCATTTTTTCCTCTTCTTCAGCAGAAGGTTTATCGCTTCAAGTTCAAGGAATCACCGGGGATTCCCGTAATCCGGAGAGCATAGGAAGCGGTACTCTTCGAAATTGGACCACAAATTTAGTAAATGAGGATTTTTTTTCAAGCGTTTTTTCTTCGATTTTTTGCGAAAACGCCAAAAAATGGACTTATTCACATTATAAAGAGCGTCATCGCAATGCACCTAGGCGCATTTTTGCACGCCAGCACTAAATGGCGTTTTTGTTCAAATTTCAAAGGTTAAACATTTTTCATCTCAACGAATTTCCATTTTATATACAATCTATCAACACACGCGCCGGTCGCACCCCCGACACGCCCCTTTGTAATTGTAAAATCTTGTTTACATACTAAATTTTACAAAACTTTACATTTCTTTTTTCCCTCTCAGTCCCCTTCCATGCCAACGCATCTTCCCAACTGTTGGCTACATCACACCCTATATTGACTAATCTTCCATAATTTCACTATCTTTGCACGTCACAAACCACTCGGATTTTTTTACATATATTTTCGGGGGATGGGCGAAAGAGGTAAACATGAAGTGCTTTAATCTAAAAACAGCATTCCTGCCGTTCGCGACTCTTGCCACCCTCCTGGCATTTGCCTGCTCGGATCACGAGGCGGCCTCTGCGCCAACTACGCCCACATGCCCTGTCGCAGAAGTCACCTGCTTTTTCGATTCAACCAATACCTACGTCCTTTACGGCAATGCGTACGTGTACCCCAACAGCAGCATGGGCGACCTGCTTATTTATAAGGACAGCCGTCTTGTCACCGACGCCGAAGGAAACCCCGTAGGCTCGCTCAACAATTCCGGAACCGCCATTGTCGATTTGGCCGGCGAACCGATTGTACAAATGCTCAAGCTGGGCGAACTCGAAATTGTAACTCCGTATATCCCCGATACTCCCGCATCCACCGACACTCCCGAACCCGCTCCGGAGAACAAGTACAAGATGCTCCACGACGCGGCGTGGCTACTCCATGCCGGCCAGGACTACCTCATCTACGGCAACGGCGAAGTCTCCGACGTAAACTGCAATATCGTCGGTTCCATCACTAACCTTCTCGGCGGGGACATCGTGGACAAAAACGGCAAAGAGCTCGTGAAATCCGTAAACACCGCAGAACTCGACTATATCAAGGTGGAAAACAATATCGCCTGCCCAGTCAAGGCGGCAAGCTCCAGTTCATCAAAGCCGGCAAGCTCCTCGAGCAGTTCCAAGAAAACCGCATCCAGCAGTTCCCGCGGCAATAACGGAGGCAGCGCCCCTGCAGGCTGCCCAGAAATAAAGACCAAGGGTGGCGGTGGCAGCGGCTGGGCCACACGCTACTGGGACTGCTGCAAACCGCACTGTTCCTGGAAAGAACACGCAAACGGCAAATACTCTAGGCAGTGCACGAATAAAGGCAGGACCAACGATACCAACTGGGATAACGGCAGTGTCTGCGACGGCGGCGGTTCCGCCATGTCCTGCATCAGCCAAATACCCTTCACTGTCAGCGGCTGCTCCGACATGGGATTCGCCTTCGCGGCTGTCCCCGCATCTAACGGCGGGCAATGCGGCAAGTGCTTCCAGCTCACCTTCACTGGGGCAGGCCACTACAACTCCACGAACTCGAACACCAATGCCATCAAGGGCAAAAAACTCATCATCATGGTGACAAACGTTGGTACTGACGTGGAACAGGGCCAGTTCGATATCATGATCCCGGGCGGTGGCGTAGGAATCTTCAACGGATGTTCCAGCATGGGCTGGGGCCACCAGGGCCAGCAATACGGCGGACTCCTTAGCGATTGCGAAACCGAAAGCAATTACGATGCCGGTACGTACCAGGAATGCCTCAAGAACAAGTGCAACAGCGTGTTCAGCGGCGATAGCGATGCCAAAAAAGGCTGCCTTTTCCTCGCCGAATTCATGCACGCGGCAGGCAATCCCGAACACAACTATGTCGAAGTGGAATGCCCCAGCATACTCACAGAAAAATACTAAACCTCTAGGTGCAGAAACCACCCAAAAAAAACAAAAAAAGTATTTTGTATCACATTTTGCAACGTTCGTTACCCCTGAACGTTGCTTTTTGTTTACGCTTATACCGTTTTTTATTGACCCCTTTCACACCTTACAAAAATTTACACTTTTTTTGTAAATACAAATCTATCTTTGACTTGGGTGAAATTTGTTGAGGCTTTAAGGGAGGTCTCACGGTAATTTTATACGAGGAAAAAATTATGAAGCATATGTTCATCAAGTCCATGGCGATTGCGGCCACGTTGATGTTAGCATGGAACTGTACCGAAGATTCTGACGAATCTTCCCCAAATACCGCGAACAACTTGCCAGAATATACTGTTATGGCCAACAGCTGGTGGATTAATACGGACCTAACAAACTTCATTATCCAGCAACCGAACGAGAACGGAGTCCAAGTTGTCACCGACAGCTGGAGCAATCCGGTGGGTGTCTATGACGCCAATACCGGCGTCATCTACGACAACCAGAACAACGTCATCCTCACCAACGTGAAACTAGCGGAACTTCCCGTCATTACGCCCGAAAGAACAGTCATCGGCCTCGACGGCTCCATCACCAGCATCGACGACAAGACCGTCATCAAAGGCCCCGATCAAGCTCCCGCGTCGGACGCTACGGCATCAACTTCCAGTTCAAGCGAAGCACAGGGAAATGCATTATCTTCTGATACCGCACCTACAAGCTCCGCACCCAGTTCCAGCTCAGAAATGAAGGTTACTTCGGCATCCAAGGACAGTGTCTCGTCCAGCAGTGCAAAATCTAGCTCCAGCAGCGCGAAGTCCAGTTCCAGCAGCGAACAGAAGTCTTCCAGCAGCAAGGAACCGGAAGCAGAACCGATTAAGTACGTACAAGGTGGCCACAGCGGTTCCGGCTGGGCAACCCGTTACTGGGACTGCTGCATGCCTCACTGCGCATGGCCCGAAAACGCCGGCGGCAACCCGACCAAGACTTGCGACGCCAAGGGCAAGAACTTTGTACAGGGTGGCCAGAACATTTGTGCCAATGGTCAGAACACCACTTGCACGAGCCAGATTCCGTTCGCAGTTACCAAAAATATTGCTTACGCCTTCGCAGCCGTTCCTGCATCCGACGGTGGTAAGTGCGGCAAGTGCTTCGCTCTCGAATTCACCGGCGAAGGAAAGTACGAGACCAAGGCGAACCACCAGGCACTCAGGGGCAAGACCCTCATCGTGATGGCTTCCAACATCGGTGGCGACGTGCAAGGCGGTCAGTTCGACGTGATGATTCCGGGCGGTGGAAAGGGCGCCTTCGACGGTTGCAGCCAGATGGGCTGGGGCAGCCAGGGAGAACAGTACGGCGGCCTCCTCTCCGACTGCGAAAAGGAAGTCGGCTACGACGGCGACCTCCTGACCAAGCGCAAGGAATGCCTCTCCAGAAAGTGCAACGAAGTCTTCAAGAACGACGAACAAGCCAAGGATGGCTGCATGTTCCTCGCCACATGGATGGAAGCCGCAGGCAACCCGAACCACAACTTCAAGGAAGTGGAATGCCCGCAGGCACTCAAGGCCAAGTGGTAATAAATTTTCCTCGATAAAAAAAATGGGCATCCCGGAACTTTTCCGGGATGTCTTTTTTATGATACGCTGAATATATGACACGCCATTGTATCATATATATTTTTCATTTCTATAATCGCAAAAAGTTGTGAAATTTATTGCAAAAAGGCAAGTTTTGTATTATTTTATGCATCATGAGGCCGATTGTCGAGTATAACGATTACCGCCAATACATGCGCGATTTTTACGAAGAACGAAAAAGGGTATCGTATTTCACTTGGCGCAAGTTCGCAAGCCTCGCCGGTTTTGTCTCGCCGACCTACCTCAAGCTGGTATGCGACGGGAAAACGCGCCTGAGCAGGCCCGGAATAGGAAAGGTCGCGAGAGCCATGGAGTTAAGGGGGTTCGACTTCACCTATTTCGGGCTGCTCGTTAAATTCGCAGACGCCAAGGACGACACCGAAAAAGAAGCGGTGCTCCGTGAACTCGGTCGCGAAACGAGAATGAATAAAATCCGCGTCATTGACGCCGATGCGTTCCGCTACTACGAAACGCCCACCTGCCCCATTGTGCGGGAACTCGCCCCAATCATGCCAGAAGCAGAACCAGGCGAAATCGCATCGAAAATCAGGGAAAAAACCTCCGCGTTCGATGTCCACGAAGTCCTGGGATTCCTGGTCAAGGCAGGCCTGCTCACCAAAACAGGCAAAGACACCTACGAACAGACGGAAAAATCCGTGAAAGGTTCCAAGGAAGCCATCCCGCTCGCCATCCGATCCATGAACAAGAAGATGGCCGCCCTTGCCGAACAGTCCATCGAAAGGGACTCCGTCGAAGAGCGTAACTTTTCGGGCGTCACCATGGGCATAAACGAAACGGCCTATGCACGCATTGTCGAAGAAATAGATTCCTGCCGCAAGAAGGTTATCGACATCGCGCGCGAATGTCAGAACATCAATCAGGTCTACCGCCTGAACCTGCAACTTTTTCCACTTACAGACAAAGTAAGTGATAAAGGTGAGAAAAAAGGAGACTAGCAATGAGCAAGATGAAATTCCTACTACTCGCATGCTTCATTGCGTTTTTAGCATGCTCCTGTTCAGAGAAGGTTACGGGCACCACCGAAGACGAGAACACGGTCATTGCACAGGGTGGAACTTCATCGAGCACGGACGAAACGCAAGTACCCGAGCCGACATCTTCAAATGTTTCATCTAGTTCCATTGCACCTACCACAAGTTCCTCGAGCCAAGAACATATCTCGGCACCGGGCTCTCTGGGAGCCGGCAATATCTACCTCGACACGACTCTCTACTTGAGCGGTGATGGGTACGGAGGAGCAGCGGGTGGCCTAGGAGGCTTCGGTTGCGGCGGTGGCAGCTGGAACGGTCCTGACACCACCGCCGTCGGGGAAATCAACCTCATCACGCTCGACAGCGTTCTTGCAGGCCGTATCGCGACACTCATTGGGCAAGGCAAATCCGAAGCCGAAGCCGACACCATCGCCAAGTGGGAACTCTTCGCCGCGCTCGGCATCGATACGCTGCTCAAGGACCATCCCGAAGTTCCTCCCACGCATATCGACTACATGCTTGACGACATCTTCGGCGGAACGACAAAATCCGAATTCTTCAAGGAAGTAACAGAGGCCTTCGCAAAGACCGGAACGCTCGAGACAAAGCACTACTGCAACTTCAGCAACCTGGCCCAGTTCAGACAGACCGGAAACCCTCTTACCACCAACCTGTACCCGGCAAGAACGTTCCCGAACTACATGCTCTACGACAATACCGCATACATCCCCAAGGGTTGTGCCGGCATTTCGCGCCCCATGCCCACAGGGCTCATAAACAATGTGGCACGCAAGTGCTTCAGCCTCCCCTACTGTACCAAGGAATTGCTCGATTCCATCATCTGGGCAGAACACAAAGGCACCGATGTGACTATCGGAAACATTCCCTTTATATGCAAGGAAACCGGCTGGAGCACACCGAACGACCTGGAAGTCTACACCTATAAGGAAACATGCGACAAGGAAGGCAAGTACATAAAAGGAGGGCGCATCGATACCCTCTTTGTATGCAGCCTCGATTCAGGCTGGTACAAGGCCGAAGCCATCGACGCGGAAACTTTCGACGTGCCCTGCGACAAGCACGGCAAACTGTACACGAGCCCGAACGATTCGACCAAGACTTACGTGTGCCGCAAGGAACACTTCTGCAGGCAATACGACACATACACACCCAACGCCCCCTGCATGGACGAAGGCTGGGATTACGCAGATAAGAACGACCTCGAAATGTCGGAAGCGGAAGAGTGCGGCACCGAAGGCGAAATTCTCCGGAGTGAAAATGACCCAAACATGTACTACGTTTGCCAAAAAGGGAGATGGAGCGAGTTCTACAACAGGCCCTGCGACAACGACAACGAGCGCATAAAAATCCAGGACAAGAACATCACCGGGTACATCGAATACATCTGCTACGACAAGACATGGCGCCCCACGTACGAATGGCATACCGACTATCCGGCGGAATACTACTTCAACCCCGAAATCGATTACGGGAGCTTTACAGACCCGCGGGACAACTACGAATACAAGACCACCGTTTTCAAGAACAAAACCTGGATGGCCGAAAACATGAAGTACGACCCAGGCATGGAGGGAGCGACAGCATGTCTCGAAGACAGTTGCAAAAACGTCGGACGGTTCTATAACATCACTGTCGCAGGTGAAATCTGTCCCGACGGCTGGCGCCTCCCTAACGCCAACGACATCAAGGATCTCGGATACAACCCAGCGGACTTCATGGAACTTTATTCACAACTCGGCGGTACAGGAAGTCACTATTCCGCTCCCGATACATACGGCATGAGCTTTATATTGAGCGGACAGATTATCCCGCCATCCGTCCAAAATGATCCCTACAGTGGCGTTTTACCTTGGCAGGGCTACACCACGTTCCTTTGGATGGGCGAAACCGATAGCGACAACCGTCGCAGATTCGCAAAAATCAGTACAAGCAAAGCCGAAACCGTCTGGGGAACAGAATACGCCAAAGATTCGCCATGGGCAGGCGAATACGATTACTACTCTATCCGCTGCGTGAAGAAGTAAGTTGGTCTGTTAATCGCTGGTTGATTCCTTTTTAGGGTTGACCTTATTTATGCGTATAACTATATTTATGCATAAATAGAACAATGGGGTGCGAAAACACTCCCAAAAGGAATTATTATGGAATATAAAATCAAGGATATCAACCTCGCGATCGAAGGCCGCAAGGAACTCGACCTCGCCGAAACCGAAATGCCGGGCCTCATGGCTCTCCGCAAGGAATACGCCGGCAAGAAGCCGCTCGCCGGTGCCCGCATCATGGGCAGCCTCCACATGACCGTGCAGACCGCCATCCTCATCGAGACGCTCGTGGACCTCGGTGCCGACGTCCGCTGGGTCTCCTGCAACATCTTCAGCACGCAGGACAACGCTGCCGCCGCCGTCGTGGTGGGCAAGAAGGGCACTGTGGAAAACCCGCAGGGCGTGCCCGTGTTCGCCTGGAAGGGTGAATCCTTGGAAGAATACTGGGAAAACACCGCCCGCGCCCTCGTGTGGCCAGACGGCAAGACCGCAGACCTCATCGTCGATGACGGTGGCGACGCCACCATGCTCGTAACCTGCGGCGCCGAATTCGAAGACGCCGGCAAGGTGCCCGAATTCAACCCCGCTACCGACAGCGAAGAATGGGGCGTGTTCCTCGCCACCTGCAAGAAGATTTTCGAGAAGGACCCGAAGCAGTGGACCCGCGCCCGCGAAACTCTCCGCGGCGTTTCCGAAGAAACCACCACCGGCGTGCATCGCCTGTACCAGATGGCACAAGCTGGCCGCCTGAAGTTCCCAGCAATCAACGTGAACGATTCCGTGACCAAGTCCAAGTTCGACAACCTCTACGGCTGCCGCCACTCCCTCATCGACGGCATCAACCGCGCCACCGACGTGATGATGGCCGGCAAGATCGCAGTCGTGTGCGGCTACGGCGACGTGGGTAAGGGCTGCGCCCAGTCCCTCCGCGGCCAGGGCGCCCGCGTGATCATCACCGAAATCGACCCGATTTGCGCGCTCCAGGCCGCCATGGAAGGCTACGAAGTCAAGACCCTCGACGAAGTCGTTGGCTACGCCGACATCTTCGTGACCACCACCGGCAACACCGGCATCATCTCCGCCGCGCAGATGAGCAAGATGAAGCACCGCGCCATTGTGGGCAACATCGGCCACTTCGACAACGAAATCGACATGGCCGGCCTCAAGAAGATTCCGGGCATCAAGAGGAACGAAATCAAGCCGCAGTACGACGAATGGATTTTCCCCGATGGCCACAGCATCCTCGTGCTCGCCGAAGGCCGCCTGCTGAACCTCGGCTGCGCTACCGGTCACCCGAGCTTCGTGATGAGTGCAAGCTTCACGAACCAGACCATCGCGCAGATCGACCTCTGGCTCAACGCGCAGGGCAAGCAGACCGTCGCCGGCATCAAGTACGAAAGCGGCGTTGTGTACACGCTCCCGAAGATTCTCGACGAGAAGGTCGCACGCCTCCACCTCGAAAAGCTCGGCGTCCACCTGACCACGCTTACCAAGGCCCAGGCCGACTACATCGGCGTGCCGGTCGAAGGCCCGTACAAGGCGGATCATTATAGGTATTAGTAGACGGTAGGAAGTAGACAGTAGGAAGTGTTTTCCCTGAAACACTCGACTTGTCATTGCGAGGGGCCAACGGACCCGAAGCAATCTCAATATAAATTCTAACGACAATCCCCCGGTCAACACCGAGGGATTTTTTTTCATGCGTTCGCTGAATCGAAAATGTTTATATATATTTTAGGGCGAAGAATCGACAAAATGTCATTTTTTCGCCCAAACTGATTTTTCTTAACCCCGTACAAGGCGAATCACTACAGGTATTAATGAGGTCGCGCTTCGCGCTTTGGGGTCGCTGCGCTCTGAGGCGTGAGCACGGCACTTCGTGCCTCTGAGCAATAAAATTACAAAGCGTTCCTGCTGCAGGCTCCCTTGTCATTGCGAGGGGCGAATAACCCCGAAGCAATCTCTATTCAAATTTTAACGACAATCCTTAGAACGGAATCCAGGGAATATTCCACTGGAAATTGAGGCCCCAGCCTCCAGTAATCAGCGTATCATCTGAACCTGGATTGGCATGCCAGTCACAAGTCAGCATCTGATAATTTGCAACCAACGAAATCTGCAATTGATTCGTTATGCGATACCCCAGTCGATATCCATATTTAAAGTCACCATGGTGTTGAATAGAACCATTTTCCATATCATCAACGAGCGCAGGATTAAAATTATTCATTGAAAAAACATATCCAAAACCAACGTAGGCTTCAAACATAATCTGCTTTATCGTCACGGACCAAACTAATGGTTTGATATAAATATCCCACGCGGACACGCTCACATCGCCATCGGAATGGGAATAACCAAAACGGCTGATTCCTACAGCAAGAGTATAGTCCACCATATTTTCCGGCTCGTTGAATACACCGAATTCAGCAGCAAAGCCAAATATTCCACCAGGCTTATAAACAGAATTATCAGTCTGGAGACGACTGTCCTTGAAATCAATATCTAAAAAGGCGGCGCTAGCAAAACCACAAACAAAAAGGACGAGTGTCAAAATCCTTTGCATACATCCCATCCTTTTGTAGAAAAGATTTCTTCTGACTCATCTATCTCAACCGTCAATTTTCTATAAGTACCATCTCTTGAAAACACTCCATCTCTGAGTATTGATGAAGCGTTCATTTCAAAACTTCCTGTATGATAAGTCGGTTTATCTGTATAAAGATTAACAGGGAAATTCGTCATAATGTTGGTGTGAAAAACGCCGTCTTCCATTGGTTTCAAAAAAAACACCGGAAACCTTTCCCTAGAAACAGTATCCTCTGATTCCCGTATAGTGTGCACTTCCACATCGTCTCTATAAGTTATAGTTACCCCCTTAAGAGTATAAGGGATGGTGTCCTCAACAAATTGGCCCGTGATATCATAAGTCAAAGCAAAGCCACGAACAACGACCGTTGCACTATCGCCTTCAACGCAAACTTCCTTACAAAGAATCCTGTCAAAACGTTTTTCCCGTCCCTGAGCCGGATACTCACCTTCTACATTAGGGAGTTTTCTATCTACATAAATATCTTCATCAATTAGTTCACTATAATAGCATCCTTGAACATCTTCGGCAGTCACCAGTTCCGGCGCATCTGAAGAATCATGAGCGATATAGGGGCACCCCTGTAAATACAAGGTTCCCAAGACAAGTAATAATTTAGAGCACCATTTTGTCATGAATGCAATTTTTTTGAAATGATACGAAAAATCAATTTATAAAAGTTCCAGCTCACGGGTCTACTCATCAGCAAGCCAATAACCATAGTTGAAACGGAATGTAGAATCTCTGTAGGTGCACAGAGTATCGCCCCGAGCAGTGCAATCTGCCAAAATCGAATCCCTCGGCGTATACTTCCAACTGTAAGAAGACACTTCAGCAAGTGTTCCTGTCTGAGTCGTAGACGCACCGACAATCGTCGTCCCGCGCCACTCAAAGCATATAAAGCTCGTATCCTGCAACATAAAGCGCTGATTAGCCTTAGTCGAATCACATTCTCCAAAAACAAAAAGCAGTTTTTCTTCCATAGTCGGATTAGACCAAAGCAGATTCCTGCAAACGTAATAGTTAGAATCCACCGCGGCCATTTCCCCATCGTTGTCTTTAGTACACTTACTTAAAGATTCAAATAGCGTATTCTTATCACTTACGCAACGGACATGCAAACCCGAACCGGTATAAACGTCATTGGAATACCAAGTTGTACTCGTTTCGAACCGATAATACAAAGCATAACCATCACGGTCTTTGGGCGACTGAGTCCAAAAACCAACTACACTTCCCTCATAACGGCAAATGCCGTCCCTCCAAATTCCAGTAGGTTCCGCATTGAAGCCCAAAATATCACCACCGTTACCGCTCACAATTTTCCCATCGAGTGTATCGTTATTCCAGCCACTTTTAGACTTTAAGGCCCAACCCGCAGAATCTCCGTAAACATTTTCAATGGTGGTAAGAAGAGTAGACCATTCACTCGGTAAAGGCAAATGCCACCCTTCAGGACAAGCTATCTGCGCCTCAGCCCAAGAATAGTTTTCATCTTCACGAGGATCATGTTCTCTAATAGACTCAGCAGCAAGACTTAATGAATAAAGCTGCCAAAACATCGGATCAGCATCTTCAGCAGGAGGTTGTTGCTTAGGATACTCAATAATATAGGCCAGGTTTTCAGACATCCATGTCTGATCGCCTATGGTAATCGTACGGTAGCTTTTACCGTCACGAGGATCCTCGAAGCTACCTCTAGAAACTTCAGTGACTCTTTGTTGACCATTTTCATCGATGTACGAAAGATTGCTAGGACCTGATGAAGAATCATCACCACAAGCAAGCAGCAATAACGACGCCGTTACAAATAAAAATCCAATTACCTTTTTCACGCAGACCTCCAAAGCCTACCCCAATAATAAAAAAAATCCACCAACATCCCAATAAAATTCAAAATTTGCTACTACCTGTTTTTTATACAGATTGGCTTGACAGAGCCTTTGAAATAGCGTATATTCGTGCAAGAATCAACCCTTTGCTTTTTTTTCGCCTGTAAGCGAAGGAATCAATATGATAGAGTCATATTCTGTGCCGATACCGGCAGCAAAGATTATTTCCCTTCACATTATGGTATTGACAAGTTGTAACCGATTGGCTACATTGTGGGAGGGGGGAATAAATGAAAAAAAATGATGCTAAAGTTTCTGACTTGGACATAGCAGAACTCCTTGATTCGGAGGAGGTCGTAAAGCTCTATTTAGAAGAAGCGCTCGCAGAAAACGATCCCATATTGTGGCAACGGGCCCTCGGTTATGCGGCACGATCTGCTGGAATGGCGAAGATTGCTAAAAGGGCGGGTTTAAATCGCGAAAGTCTCTACAAGGCTCTAAAAGAAGACGCCCATCCACGATTTGATACTGTTATGCGCGTGCTCAATGCGATGGGCTTAAAGCTTACTATAACGCCTTGCGTTGCTGAAAAACAGGCAAAGTATTCTGCAAAATAAATCGGTATATTTGTCACACATTTTCCGGTCCAGTTTATTAAAACTTTGCAACGCGGGGATTTTTATTACCTGTTCCACCCTGAATGCCCGTCGCCGTAATAGAGGGCGGCATCTTCGGGGCCAAAGTCATCGGCCACGGTATCGCGTGGAGAAAGCCACCCGCGCATTTTCTTGATGCGTGCAGCATGTTCCGCAGATTTTTTCGCATCGAGTTTCTGTTGCGAATCAGGTGATTCGCTGTTGTCAGGTACGGTGGACATATTATCTCTCCGCATTAACAATAGAAAATTTTCCAGGCTCTGCTACAAGTTCAAGGGTATCCTTTTTATAAATATTCAAACGAACTTCGGAGGGGCCTTTTAATAACAGAGCCAAGCTCATCGGAATCTGTAAATTTGACGCTCCTTCTTTCTTTATTTCAAGAGTCAATTCTGGTGTTTGAACCACACCGTTATCAACCTCGACCTTAACAGTATAAAAACCTGCATCAACAGCGCGATCCACTTTCAGCGCGAAATATACTCCGAAAAACAACGGATTTTTCCATCGATTTTCCTGTGGAATGTTATTTTCAATAACATCCGTACCGAACACACCAAGAAGTATGAACTTACCCGTGTTTTCCTGACGAATCTGTTCACATAACACAAAGGATTTTACTTGCATCTTACACCTCCATCAGTGCAGGTTGAATAAAGGAAGTCAACTCAGTTTTTTCATCATCAGTGGCATTATTAAAGGCCATGATTCCGGCAGCCTTGAAAACGTTCGTATTCAAGTAGAACGACCTTACTGACGAATCTACCGCCTTTATTTTATCCACTGTTTTTTTAAGAATTACGGCCCGTGCATAGGATTCATCAAAACCAGCTTCCGCAACAAGGGTCAACTCAGGCAAAATCGAGACGAATCGAGACAAAGCAATCGCAGCAGCAGACACTTGAGCCCCCTGCTTCCATCGATTGATAGTATGTGGAGCTAGTCCCAAAGCACGTTCTAAACGGCTGTCAGAATAGCCACTCTCGTTCACCCTTTTCAGCAAGGCAGGAACACTCTCCTTTGCCCGTTCAAGAATCCGGTTTTGCACAGCCTTTCTCGGTTCAGAATCTAACAAGATATCCGACAAGCAATCCTTGCAATGGCATACGGAAATTTCTTGCTGAATAGGTTCCGCTAGAGGAACAATCAACGTCCTATAGTCCTTCTTTATTTCAATATTTTCTGAATCACAAACAGGGCATTTTGTAATCATAAGAACCTCTATAAAATCGGAAAACGGTTATCCATTTTAAGTGACTTGATAAACATTATCGTGATAACCTTCTCTGCCTTTTGATTTACCTTTTCGCATACAGCCAAATAGTAGCGCTGATCTTCATAAGAAATACTGTAAGCATACACTGGCGTCCCAAGTACACCAACTTCCGGCCTACGTAACGGTTTCACATCCAGACATTCAGGTGTTTCCTTGATTTCCAAGAGCCATCGGCAAATATCCTCGCGTGGATTGATAATATTCAACCGGTAACTCACCTCTTCCGTAGGAGCCTTGGCATACAGTTGGATTAAAGCACGTTTCTTTTTGCAATAATTCAGTAGCTGTAACCATATCTCAACAGGATCCTTTGGAGGCGAAGAAAAAGCAACAATTTCGTCAATTTGCGTTTCCATACGCCTCCTATTTACACATTATGTGTAAATAATATACATTTTTGGCAACAAAAAGACAAGTCCAGAGGGTATAAAATCTACCGAAATAGCGTTCTCTTGATAATAACGGAGCAAAAGGCCAGCCGTGGATGATCCCGTTTAAATTTGGTCTTTGAGAAAGATATATTTCAAATATGTCCCAGCTACATTCCATATTTTTAGTGGCGCTCCTGTGCGGAGTTGTTGGAGCGAACGCCGCGGGAGCCGTGAAAGTCATCGGCTACGATTTGGCCGTCCTCGGGAATGCGGGCCTCGATTCCCTCGAAAAGTGGAAGTTGGAATCAAGCGTAGAACCGATAACCGGAATTGCGGCAACCCGCGAAAACCGAGAAAACCGCCGCGCATCCAATGCCCGCGACGAAAAATCGCAAAAACTGTTCCTGAACGGCCGCATACAAATCAACCGCTCCCTGAACGAAAACTCGCAATACTTCAAGGCGAACGGTGCGAAGGCTAAACAGAATTAACGCTCACTTCACGCACCTAAGGCTATACATTCCATACAACTCACAGACCCACAGAAGTACATACTCATCTATTCCGGAACCACCCCAGCAAGACATGTAATCCGAATTTCTTGAAGATGTCCAATAGCGAGCGCCCCACATTTCCACAGAAAAATACCATGATCCAGTTTTATCACGTGTCGCACCGCCAGAGGGCAACATGGTAAATCCAGACTCATTCGTATACTTCCTTTGAGCGACAAACCTGTTTTCATTCACAGCATACCACTTATGCGGACTCAAAAGGTATTCAGCCACATAGGACATGTGGTTGTTCGTTTCGACATTGTATTCATGACCAAAATAGCGTCCCAGCTCGATAAAGTCCGAATCCGTCGGCACATGGTATCCAGCGGGGCAAATTCCTGCCACATGTTTCTTATCGTCAATGTAATCTGCCGACAAATCGCATTCCGAAGAATCCTGAGGGCATTCTTCCAAAGTTTTTCCCACCGCCACATACCACGGATAAAGTCTTCCGTACACATCGCAATTCGCGGGATCATTGCCTAGACAGTAACTGGAATCTGCCGCATAGTTCAGGTTTTGCGCCATCCAAACCTGGTCACCCAATTTCAAGGTGCGGTACACGTGATTATCGCGATCATCGAACAGTTCGCCGTATTCCACATCCGGATTCAACAGGCTCACATCTTGGCAATCGTACTTTGAACAGTCATACTGTTTAGAGGGAATCTTTGCAGGCTCAAAGAATTCAGACAAGGTGTAGTCCGAAAGAGAATCCGTCCCTATATACAATTTCGTCAATTCTACGATATTGACATTCTGGTATTCATCTTCCACCTTCACGCGAATCTGGTAATAATCCGTATCGCCCCAGCGGATATCATCAAGAGTCGTATCCAAGACATTCAACAGGTAATTGGTCGTATCTTTTTTCAAGACAACAGAATCAGAATAAATCGTCTCGTATTTATCCGAATCAAATTCGGCGGCTTCCAGATAAATCTTCGCAAACCTTTCTGCGCTATACACAGACTGAATCAAGTCGAAAGACAACTTGAACTGTGTCATGTATTTGTCGCTGACCCTATAAATCGATGCCGCATAATCTTTCGGCATGTTCACAATTTCAGGAGCATCGCGATCGATAACTAAAGAAGTATCCCTGACCGTTCCAAGAAAACCCTTTCGAACATTCAAATTTTCATCAATGGCCCAAGCAAGTTTTTGATCAACCCCACTATCTACAGTATCAGGCATCAACAGTTGCCGATACATGCTCGTATCAGGAGCCACACTGCCAGAAATCGCCATAAAACGCATGGTGTACTGCCCTTCGGGCAACACGCGCCAAAGCGAATCTATGGAATACGAAAGCCACGGAGTAAACGTATCGGGCTTGTAGAATTGCTTAATGGTATCGCCTTTAGAATCCAACAATATCATCTTGTAGATATAATTTTTAAAACGGCAACCCTCGCATAACACCTCTACGTTCTTATGTTCTTCGGTCATGTCGAATTTCCAAGCAATATCGCCTAACGCGCGAGTCAATACAAATTCAATATTGTAAGATTCGCCGTAAAACTCTAACACGATTTTATAATAGCCATCAACCAGTTCAGACTTTTTATTCAATTCTTTTAGATTATAGCTCAAGTGCCATAGGCGCGAATTAGCCGTATCCTGGACCACTTTCACTTTAAACGAGCCCACTTCCTTGTACGATGTAGGAGCACCGTACTTTCTGCGAGTTCCTTCAACGGATTCATCGTAATACAAGGTCCCTGTTTCAAGCTTAATTTTCTTGTCGCAGCTAATGGTGTTGATATTTGCCGTAAAATCAAAATCAAGATCTGCAATATAAGAACCATCTCGCGGCCAAATCAGGTTCATCACAGGCGGCACGCTACAGGGGGTTTCGTACACAGACCCACTGCTACTTGAACTGTTTTCGCTGCTGCTCGATTCTTCCGGTGCACTGGAGCTGTTATCGTCTCCGCATGCACAAAGGCCTACACAAAATACAATAGCCAGCAAGCAATCGAATAAAATGGAATGATTCTTCATTTTTCCCTAACATATTGAATTTGTATTACAATATAACAAAAGCCCCCGATCTATCGGTCGGGGAGAGTAAATCAGGTAGGATTCTTCTACTTGAAAAACAGCTTCTTCAGCTTCTGGAAATAGAACTTGGTTTCTTCCACATCGACAAAGAACGTGGCGATGCACACTACGAAGAACGTGTTGAAGACAAGCCCGACAATTGCATTGCCGATATAGAAGCCGCCAAACATATGCTCGCGGACATACGCGAAGGTGTTCCACAGAATCTGCACGAACGCAATCAGCGCATAGACTTTCAAAATGAGCGAATTCTTCTTGGTCATCGCAAATATACCCACCGCAATCGAAACGATAACCAACACAATAGAAAACCAGGAAAGCGGCTGCACAAAGCCACTTTCAGTTTTCATAAAGTAGCTCAACAGAATCTTGAGCAAATCGTTCGCGCCATCGACAATAAAGATGACCGCGCAGAAACGGAGCAGGCCAAGGTTCAGGCCGCGTTCTTCAATCGCCGTCTTCTTCAAACCGATAAAAAACGTCGCGATGCACAGGACAAGGGAAAGGTTCACGAAATTATTGACGAGCGCATTCAGAATCGCACCGATTCCCAAGCCACTTGACGAATAGGTATAAGGAATTGCCACAGCACCAAAGAGCCGCATCGCAATCGAAAGCACGGAGAGAATCATCAGAAAAATAGGCGTCTTTTTAACAAGCGAGGCGATACCCGCAGCAATGCCAAGCACACCCATCACAATTGAGCCCATATAGCCCGCCATGAGCGACTCGTTCGGCATCCCGGCCGTAAGCAGCCGCAACAACAGCCCTGCAATAGTATTCAGCCCGCTCACGATAAACAAGGCGGAGCAAACACGAAGCAATGATTGGTTCATAAGCAGGACTCCTTTCTATGCGAAATACTAGAATAAATATGACATTGAGAAAGTTGTTTGCCAATGCAATTTATCGGAATAGGGCGTATAAAAGACTGTTTCTCCAGCACTAAATTGAACATGCTCAAGGATAATAAATGATGCACCAGCATATTGCAATAAGAAGAATGGAAGGGAAAAATCAATATCATAATCGTGATTTGAAGAAGGGACATTCTCTAAATAAATTGTATTTTTAAACAACCAAGGCTGATAGAATCCCGTCGAAAAATTCAGAAATAAAGTCTTTGTAACAAAAAAACTTGAATATGCATATAATCCATAACTTACATTATTGCTTGAATGTTCCTCTTGAAAATCGCCTTTTTCTTCATCCATACATCCATCAATAGTACATGGTACATATACATACTGGCCAAAATAGCGCACATCATCCTTGGAATAACCTAATCGTAAGCCCAAACCAAATTCTCCAGATAAACCATTCATTCCCACAAAGATAATTCCAGAAGGATAGGGTTCCAAAACTAAACGTCCACCCCATTCACAAGAAAATTTTTTATAAAAAACATCTATTGATCCACTAAATGGTTTCCCCGGTATAGTATACTTAATATCCCTATCATCTTTTGATTTGCTTTCAGAATCTCTCTTTTCGATATCTTTTAAAGGAAGCGATTCCTTATCCTCAAGAGTATATGAAATAGTACCCCTAACATATAACTTATCCGAAGTAGTGTAAATACCCGGTCCCCAAAATGGTTTGGGAAGATTGACATCAAAAGAACCATCTTTTATATTGGCTGTATACGAAGTGCATCCATACAATAAAATAGACAATCCCAAAAGAATTGCGACACGCCATATTGAACCTATTTTAACTCTAGACAATTCCACCAACATATAAACTATATAAATTTTTTCCTTTCGCAAGAAAAAACACCCCCGGCCAAATGGTCGGGGGCGATAATTGCAAGGGAGATCCCCGCCTGCGCGGGGATGACATCCGTCGATTACTTCACGAAGGCGTTGTAGATGGCCTTGATGGCCTTCTCGGTATCGGCTTCGTCAACACCGGTGATGATGTTGATCTGCGAAGAACCCTGGTCGATGATGCGGACGTTCACCTTGTTCTCGGCGAGAGCGGTAAACAGCTTCGCGGCAACACCGATCTTGTTCGTCATGCCGTGACCGACTGTCGCGATGAGGGCGATACCCGGGAACACCTTGATACGGTCGGGGCGCATCTGCTGCGTGATGTCTTCGAGGACCACGTCCTGCACGGCGTCGAGGGCCTTGGAATCCACCACGATGCTCATGGAGTCGATGGCGCTCGGGCACAGTTCGTAGGAGAGGCCTTCGCTTTCGAGCACGGCGAGCACGCGGCGGCCGAAACCGACTTCCTTGTTCATCATGGACTTCTCGATGTAAATCATGGAGAAGCCCTTGCGGCCCGCGACACCCGTAATCGGGAGCTTCGCTTCTTCCGGAGTGGGGCCGATGATGGTGCCAGCGTCTTCGGGGCGGTTCGTGTTGCGGATGTTGATAGGAATCTTCTTCGCGCGGCACGGGGCGATGGATTCGTCGTGGAGCACAGAAGCGCCGGAGTAGGCGAGTTCGCGGATTTCGCGGTAGCTCACGTATTCGATGGGCAGCGGATTTTCGACGATGCGCGGGTCAGCCATGAGCATGCCCGAGACGTCGGTCCAGTTTTCGTACTTGGCGGCATCGATGCCGTTAGCGAGGATGGCGCCCGTGATGTCGGAACCGCCACGGCTGAAGGTCTTGACTTCGCCACGGAGGTTTGCACCGTAGAAGCCCGGCAGCACGTAGAGCTGGTTCTCGTCGGAGAGCGTCTTCGCGATGTCTTCGTAGGTCTTCGGGACAATGCGATACTTGTCGTCGAAGGTGATCAGCGGGAAGGTGTCGACGAAGTTTGCGCCCAGGTACTTGGCCATGAGGCGTGCGCACAGGAATTCGCCACGGCTCACGAGGAAGTCCGTGCTCACGGATTCGGGCTGGTTCTTCAGCTTGTCTTCGAGGCTGTCGAGGTCTTCGGTCAGCTTGTCTTCGAGACCCAGGTCCTTGCAGATTTCGTCATAGCGCTGACGGATCAGGTTCCACGGGGTCGAAAAGTCGAGGCCCTTGGAGGCGAGGTCGTAGGTGCTGTAGAGGAGGTCGGTAAGCTTCGTCTCTTTGGGATTACGCTTGCCGGGGGCGGAAACGACGATGACCTTGCGGTTCTTGTCGGATTCAACGATGGCCTTGATCTTCTTGAACTGGCCGGCATCGGCGACAGAGCTGCCGCCGAACTTGCATACGATTCTTTGACTCATTTTTTCCTTTCGGGCCACCAAACCTCTCAGCTTCGAGCGCAATCGCTTTCCTCGCGACCGTCGTGCCCAAGCCTACCCATCTGGCCAGCCACTTTGGTTTCCGGCGCCCACCAAAAATTCATTTTCAGAAATTTGGCTGCGACTCTTCGTGCATTTTCGTCACTCGAAGTGGTAAAGACTTCCAGTATTCACCACTTCTCGTTCCTGCCTGCACTCGGTCTCGCTCAAATTTCTTTTTCAAAGCAATTTTTTGCGGGCGCCTTATTGTGTCTATGTCTGCCACAGTAATTAACTGTTGCGGGGCGAAATTTAGAAAAAATGACAAATCACGGCAAGGTTTTACCCCAAAACGCCCAAATCGGGCCGGATTGGCAAAGCCCCTGCACAAATTGTCATGTATTCTTATGCACTTTAGATAGTTTTATGTTATATTAACAAAAACGATTTTAAGAAGGATTTTTTCCCATGAAAAAGGCCCTGTTCGCCATTACAATTTCACTTGCCTTTGCCGCTTGCGGCGACGACAGTTCTTCCAATGCCGACGACAATTCCGGCTATAGCATCTCCAATGACGGCAACCGAATCACCACAACCGGTCCACTTTTTGTTGACGAAGCTCAGCAAATAATTGCAATAACCCAAGATGCTAAAACCAATGACGTCTGCGTTCAGGAAAACGATTCCTGGGTCTGGAAAAGCGTGTCGATTCCAAGCGAAACGGATTCTTATAAATATGAATTCCGGGGAGATTCCCTGTTACTATACCGCATGTACAGCGATACATCAACCTCGAACTATGGCTCTATATATATCGGAAAACCAGATGGAAAACTTTATCAAACATGGACATATACCCAATGTGATTACGACAAAGAGGAAGATTCTACGGATTGTTACGAAAGAAACCTGAAATATATTTCGCAAACTATCACTTTTTCGCCAGGAAAATATTCTTCGGTTACCGACCTTTTTCCTGACCAATTTTACGCTGACCAACCATCCATAAATTACATGAATTCTTTTTTTATGGACGAGTTGTATAAAGCCCTGAACTTAGACGAAGCCGACCTTGATGCAGGCAATATTCTCAGAGAAAAAAAAGAAGCTGGCATTCCAGAAAAATACGGCATAAATATCATAGAAAATTCCAGAATGAGCCAAATATTTACCTCAGGAGGAAAACAATACACCGTTGCTGTAAAAAAATTAGAGAGAACGTTTCTTCAAGGCACGATTGATAACGATATCAGCATTGACGTAACTGATGGAGAGTCGACCTGCAATAATTTTTACAAAGTCATTTGGATAACAGAAAGAGAGAAATGCTCCGAAGAATATTCCACACTCTTTTATAAAGATAAAATAACCGATATCAATGGCAATGAAATCACGATGACGAGCGTATACCGAGATTACAATCATTATGAATTTAAAAATTGTATTCGTGGAATAGCCGCGGAAAACGAAGGACTGGTCAACAGCACCGCTCTTTCCAGAAAAGCCGCGGCTCGTCATGGATCCATTCGTAAAAAAACAGATTCGGGCGTAAACTTGTCCTCTCCATTCTAAAAACCATCCGGATATTCTATCATGAAAAAACTTCTCCTTGCTATCACAATTTCACTTGCGCTTATCGCCTGCGGGGATGATTCCTCTTCCAACGCAAATGACGGATCCAGCGGACTAGAAGACGATGCCTTTTCAAGGACAACAGCGCTTTATGTCAACGAATCGGAACATACCCTGATAATGGCGCTTGAAGACTACGAAACCATGATGTGCGTCGTAGAAGAGCAAGGCTATACCTGGAAAACAGTACACATCGCCGACGAACCGGAATCCATGATGTACGAATTCCGCAACGACACGCTGATACTCTACAACATTTACAATGGCCAACCAGAAATAGATGACGGCGACATACTGGTCGGCGGCACTGCGGGGAACCTCTACGACACGTGGACATACACCGGATGCGATTATAACAAAAATAATAACACGACTATATGCCGTGAAAATAAACTGCGGTACACTCACCGCACCATAACCTTCTCCAAGGGAAAGGCCGAAATCTACTACAAGATCTACTACGACCGATACCTAGAAGACAACAGCGACTTCATGAATTCCTATTTCATGTCGCAACTTATCCACACACTCAGCGGCAATTATCCCGAAATCTACCTGTCCGAAATTGACTACATGGATTCCTCGAGCGTGCAAGCCACGGCGGAAAAGAATGGTGTAGTATTTACATCAAAGACAAAGACGAACGCCACCTTCGGGCTGGGTGGCAAAACATATTCCGTCAACGTGACGCATGTGGACATGCACCTGAACCGGGAAGGTTTCTTTATCGCGAACGAGAACAAGGATATCCAGGTGGAAGTGAGCGACGGCATTACAACCTGTACGGGCGAATATGTCATCCACTACATGGACGCCGACTACTGCAAGGTGGAATACAAGGACAACCTCCGCATGCATGAATGGGAATACTCCAACCACGAGAAGTTTACCATGGCCGAGAAGTACAATCGCAACAACGAAGATGAATTCAAGCAGTGCATCGTGGGTATCGCATACAAGACGTACAACCCTCTCGATGGGTATTCCTCCCCCGAAGTCGCAAAAGCCCTCAAGAAATTTCAAAAGAAGCAGTTGCGCCCCTATAGCTTATTGTAAAAATTTCAATGCGATTGTAAAAAACTTAATTTTTTTAGGACAAATGTTCTTATAAAAACGTCATATAACGTAGAAGTTATATGAACTCGCACGAATCCATGTTACGCATTGCGGCAGACTCCGATATTTCGGTGCTTTTGCTTGGGGAATCCGGCTCCGGCAAGGAAGTCGCAGCGCAATTTATCCATAATCACAGCAAGAGGGCAAGCGGCCCTTTTGTTGCGCTTAACTGTGGCGCTATCGCGAAAGGACTTGCCGAAAGCATCTTGGAAGGGTACCGCAAAGGCGCATTCACCGGAGCTTCCGAAGAACGCCTCGGTATCGTGCGTTCGGCAGACCATGGCACGCTTTTCCTGGACGAAATCGGCGAGATGCCGCTCGAAACACAATGCAAGCTCCTACGAATATTGCAAGAAAGGACGGTCATGCCTATTGGCGACTACGAAGCTTTCCCTGTAGATTTCCGGCTCATCTGCGCCACAAATCGGGACCTACGTTCAGATATCTGTGCGGGCAAATTCCGCGAAGATCTCTTTTTCAGGATAAACGTTTTCCCCGTAACGATCCCACCTCTCCGAGAGCGTGCCGATTTTGAAAACATTGCCAATGACTTATGGTACGACGCCCAAAAGATTTATTCCACTATCCCTGACGCATCAAAACAAAGTAGGCATTTTGACGAATTCGAAATGTTCCTGCTCAAATCTAAGCAATGGCCCGGTAATATTCGCCAACTAAAAAACATCATACAGCGTTATGCATTGCTCAAGCCGCACGGTTATTCACTCACGGGAATCCTCGACGACGAATTCTCAAAACGGGCCGCAGGAGAAAAGGGGCAACCTTACGATGCACGGATGCACGCCCCGGAATGGGAAATTATCGAAAAGGCGATCAAGTGCTGTGGGGGCAACAAGAGCCAAGCCGCACAGGTGCTCGGCATAAGCAGGGGAAGCCTCTCTTACCAAATAAAAAAGCGCGTCACCGACGCGCCGCAAACAGATTCCGCGAGGAATTAGAACTTCATGCCGAGCGTGAAGAGATGGTTTCCGCCATTGTAGGCTTTCCGCGGACTATAACCGTAGTCGAAGACAATCGCGCCAAACGCAAGGCCCAAACCCGCACTAATCGCGTCTTCGGTATCCGGGCGAATGGCATAACCGCCACGCAAGAACAATATTTCGTAGAACGAGAGTTCGCCTCCAAACAACCACTGCGGATCGGTATCGGAACGGCGGTAAGCATCAGCCGAAAGGCTCAGAATCCAGTTTTCATTGAACGGAATCGTCCCCGTCAAGCCGGCCTGCAAAGCCATCGGCGTGTAATTCCGTTCTTCCATGTACTTGGTCGCATAACCCGCATTCGTGAGCGTCGTGGCAAAAGCGAGATAGCGATTCACGCGGAACGATCCGCCCAAATCACCCGCAAAGAGGAAACCCGTTTCGTCTTCGATGGTCTGGCTTGCAAAACGGCCAGAAAAGGCCCAGTTGAATATCTTGTTGTGGCTACCCAAACCCGCCTGCAATGCCCAGGCGTAAGCGCCGAACTCGGATGTCGCGTTACCTTCGTCATCATAGCCTTGCAAATCATCGTAGCCCAGGTACTCAATGGCAAAAGAGGTCGCGTACTTATCACAAAACGGGAGCCCGTAATAGACAGAGGTGTAGCTCCCCGCGTTGGCCTCGTCAAAGACAATCTGGTTGAGTCCAATTTCGGCTTTGTCGGCAATGCTCATGGCGAGCGGGTTGCGCGATACTTCGGACACGCGCCCGGCATCGGCGACACCGGCACCGGACATGGCCGCAGACCTTGCCGACGCCGACATAGAAAGGAACTTCATCGTAACATCGTCATTATGCCAGTATTCCCCGGCAAAAGCGAGGGAACCAGCAACGAGAGCAAGTGCGAGGGATCTCTTGAACATACGGGGAATAAGATACAAAAAATAGTGGTTAGTGGTTAGTGGTTGGTGGTTAGGAGAGTATTGTACTTGGGCACTAATCACTAAAAGCTATGAGCTATGAGCGATGAGGTATGAGGTATCTAGCCTCACTGCTCGGGCCTCGAGCCTAAAGTGGTTAAGGATTGTCATTGCGAGGGGTGAATAACCCCGAAGCAATCTCTGTTAGAGAATCTAGAGGTTAGAATCTAGGGGCTATGAGGTAGTAGAAAGTAGACAGTAGGAAGTAGGAAGTGGTTAGGGAAATAGACGAGAGAACGCCGCTGCGCGGCTACAGACGAGAGACGAGAGATAAAGTAGGCAGTAGGAAGTAGGAAGTGGTAATCTCCGGGTTTGACTTTTTACTGCTTACTAATCATCTGAATCCTCATACCTCAGAGTGCGAAGCACGACCTCATCGCTCATTGCTCACGGCTCATCGCTCACTGCTCGGGCCTCGAGCCTAAAGTGGTTAAGGATTGTCATTGCGAGGGGTGAATAACCCCGAAGCAATCTCCGTTAGAGAATCTAGAGGTTAGAATCTAGGGGCTATGAGGTCGGGGCTGAAGCCCCTTTGAGCTATGAGGTATGAGGCGCGACCTTCGGTCGCTTTGAGCTATGAGGTATCTAGCCTCACCGCTCACTGCTCACAGCCCACTGCTATTTCCTCCACCCTTCCATGATTTTCATGCAGCCGGAGAGGAGTTCGGCGGAGCGGTCCTTCGACTCAGTTTCCACGTAGCAGCGGAACTCGGGAGCGTTGCCGCTCGGGCGCAGGTGAACGATATCGCCGGAGTCGAATTCCATGCGGTAGCCGTCGGTTTCGTCGATGGAAACAACTTCGCCGTGGAACGGCTGCGGTACCGGGCCATCCTTGGGCCTGAACTTGGAAGGTACCGCGGTAAGCGCTCCGAACAACTTCGCGCCAAGCTTCTGCTCGCGGATTTCGGCAAGCTTCGCCTTCGAGACTTCGGTCGGGAATTCCTTGAGGCGGTCGCTGAGCGTAAAGCGCTTCGGGAGCTTCTTGAGCAGGTCGACCACGCACATCTTCTGTTCGCGGACCATCACCATCACGGCAAGCATCGGGAGGAGCGCGTCGCGTGTCGGGAGTGCCGGCAGCGTGCGGGTGCCGTCTTCAAATTTGCGCGTGAGGTCGGTCTGCAGCAGGAATCCGCCGTTCGCCTCGTAGCCCGCGACAGAAACACTCGGATCATTCGCGTCGACCAGGCTTTCCATGCCGGCAATCACGTAGGGGCTACCGATGCGGGTGCGGCAGATCTTCTCGAAGCTGCCGGACTTTTCGAGCGACGTGTTGCAACTCACCGGAGTTGCAATGCGCTTGATGTGAAGCGCCTGGGCAGCGAGGATGCCCAGCACGTCGCCACGCAGCCACATGCCAACATCGTCTGCCAAAAGCGGGCGGTCGCTGTCGCCGTCCGTGCTGAAAATCGCGTCCACAAAGTCCTTGTGCGCGAAGTCGCGGGCAAGGTCTTCGTCTTCCTTGCGGATAGCCTCGGTATCGACCGGGATAAACGTTTCGCTACGCGCGAAGGGCTTCACCGTAGCACCCAGGCTTTCGAGCACCTTCACCACAATATCGCGGCCCACGGCAGAATGCTGGTACACGCCGATGGTGAGGCCCGAGAGCGCCTTCGTGCCAAAAAATTCCGGATAGCGTTTGCAGTAATTTTCTTCGGCTTCCGCTTCGACTGCCGGGAGCGCGGGCGCATTTTTCAGCATGCCAGCCGCGTCAAAAATATTCTCGTCGAAATCCACCGCCTGCGAAACGATTCCCTGTTCGTCCTTCTTGGAAATTTCGCCCTGCGGGTGATTGAACTTAATGCCATTGCGATCGGCCGGGATGTGGCTACCCGTGACCATGATGGTCGGGAGCGCCTTGTCGATGCCATACAGCGCAATCGCCGGGCTCGGGATGCGGCCACAGTACACGACCTTCCATGCACTGTCCTCACCCGCCTTCACGAGCGCTTTCAAGATGCGTTCGGTACTCGGGCGCAGGTCACCCGCAATCGCAATCGTGTGCTCGCACTTGTAGCTTGCTTCGCAGTACTTGATAAAGCAACGCGCATACACATAGCAAACGCGGTCCGTCATCGCAGTCACCAAGCCACGGGCACCGCTCGTGCCGAAAGACACGCCGGACTGTTTCATCACTTCTTGCATCGAAACGCTCATATAAACCTCAAGATATAGTAGCCAGTGGTCAGAGTCGCGACCACTGGACCTGTTGTTTTACGAGCTAAAAGATATAAAATTGGGTACCGGATTACGGAGCGTCATTCTTGATGCAACGGACGTAGGCACCGGTTATCTTGTGGCCATTGTCAGCCCCTACGACTTTATCCGCATGGAAATACCAAAGCCAAGCAAATTCATTGTAGTATCCAGAATTCGTGTATTCCGTTGAACTCCAGAAGAGTGATTCTTCTTCCAAGGATCTGTAAGATCCTTGATAATCATACGCACCACCCATCTGATTCATAAAATATGATTTGTACTCGGAGTGATCGTTGATAAAATCAAAAAGTTTTGTCCATTCCTTATAACTCGGAAGATGTGTACCAACGGGACAAATTCCCTGATATGGTAAGGGAATTTCACCTAACCCCTCCTTGTTGTACTTCTCATCGATACCCATCGCCTGAGCCCAAGTGTAAAGGCGGCCATATTTCTCGCAGTTGGCAGGATCGTCGTTATAGCACCTGCTCCCTTCCACGAATACGTCTAAATCCCTTTTCATCCAATACTGAGAATTAATCTCTACAAATTCATAATCTTCAATTGAGGCGACAACGACCTGTTTACTCGAAGACGACTGTTTTTTCCCAGAACTCGAAGATTTTTTCTTGTCATCGGACTTTTTGCTAGAAGAACTAGACTCTGCATCGGATTTGCCTACGCGATAATAAACATCCCCGTCTTCTTCTTTGCAAAGGCACCTATCCATAGTCCAATAACCCATACCCGCAATCACGGAACTGTAGACCCCATCAGTAGTCAGTTTGAAATTACATTCCGAAATTTCGATGCCAAAATCCCATTCATGGTCATCTTCTTTCAATGTGACTACAAAATGGTCCAGTCCTGAATCATACCTTACGGATGTACAAGTCATCTCAACATCGTAAATACCAAAGAAAGCTACAGCGTAGTCACAAATTTGAGTTTTTATATAACTGTCTTCCGAAGGCGAGGTAGACCAAACATCACCCTCGACATCGTACTTTTCAAGGCAACGTTCATCACTGGATCCTTCGTGAGATTCTTTTTTAGAATTTAAAAAAAATGCATCACCGGAAGAATCTTCTCCACACCCCGAAAATAGAATTAATATAAACGAAGCCATAATAATAAAGATGCGCTTCATATCTACATTTCCTCCAAATAAAGAGAAATACTTTGTCTTAATATATAAACGTTTTAACAAAAAATAAAAGACAAGATTAAAAAAAACTTTACCAGCAAAAAACTAGGGAAAAATCCCTTTTTTTTCTTCTAAGAGGCTTTTTTCGCGCTATTAACCGGCGGTGATGATGGCCGAGGCGACGACGCCTGCATCGGCATAGAGCACCAACACCTGGCCCGGGGCCGAGGCGAACTGCGGTTCGTCAAAACGGACGCGGATAAGGCCCTTCTGCGTGTCGAGAGATTCGATATGGGCGGGAGCGCCCTTGTGGCCGAGGCGGATGTGCGCCGTCAGTTCGCCCTGAAGCAGCGGAGAATTTTCCGACACCATCAAGTTCAGGTCCACACCGGAAACTTCAGTGCAGTTCAGCGCGCTGCGGGGTCCAAGAATCACCTGGTTCTTTTTCACGTCAATCGCCACCACAAAGAGGGGTTCAGGCTGACCGCCAATGTTCAAACCCTTGCGCTGGCCGATAGTGTAGTGGATGATTCCCTTGTGCTTGCCGAGCACCTTGCCCTGCATGTCCACGAAGTCGCCGGGAACGTTGTCGGATTCGTCGAAAAGAACGGAATAGTCCCCGCATTCGAGGAAGTCCATGCTCTCCTTCTTGGTGGCAAAATCGATCCAGCCGATCTGCTTGGCAAGTTCCTTCACCTCGACCTTCGTCATGCCGCCTAGCGGGAAGATGACTGTCGAAAGCTGTTCTGCGGTAAGGCGAGAGAGGAAGTATGTCTGGTCCTTGCCGTGGTCGAGCGCGGCGTACAAAAAGGGAACGTCGGGGTTCTTGAATTCGAGACGGGCGTAGTGGCCGGTGGCGAAGTAGTCGAAGTCGATTCCCATGCGGCGGGCCGCCGTCTGGAGCGCACCGAACTTGATGTACTGATTGCAGCGCACGCACGGGTTGGGGGTGCGCCCGGCGCGGTATTCCGCACGGAAGTAATCAAGGACCTGGCGCTTGTATTCCTCGGAAATGCGCACCACGTGATGCGGAATTCCGAGCCGGTCGGCGACCATCTTCGCTTCGGCAATGCTCGCATCTTCACCGGGGCCAAAACAGCCCTCGCGGCCTTCCACGTGCGGCATGTTGATGGAACCGTCCCACGTGGCCATCGTCATGCCGATGACCTCGTAGCCCTGCTGTTTTAGTAGGAAAGCGGCGAGGGCGGAGTCCACTCCGCCGGAAAGTCCGACTGCTACCTTCTTTGTCATGCTCTTGCCTGCTTTCTTTCGCGGGTTGGAATTTTTCGCCTAGAGGTTTGCGTAATGGAACATCGCGTCGATGCACTTCTTGGCCTTCACGCGGATGTCTTCGTCGAGTTCCACGCGGTTCGCCTGTTCAGGGTGGCGCAGCGTCTCGAGGATGTTTTCAAGAGAATTGGACTTCATGTACTTGCACATGCTGCAGCTGCCGATGAATTCCATGTCGGGGTGCTCGTAGTGCATGCGGGCATTGAGGCCGCATTCCGTAAGGAGAAGCACCTTGCTCTTGGGCGGGAGACCGTCGATGTACTTGACCATCTGGCCGGTACTGCCCACAAAATCGCTGTAGAACGCGGCGGACGGGTTGCATTCGGGGTGGCTCACCACCTTGAGACCCGGATTCTGACTGCGGAAGAACTGGATGAGCTCGGCATCGTAGGTTTCGTGCACGTAGCAGCTGCCCGTGTAAAGCACGATATCCTTCTTCACGCCACGGCATTCCATTTCGGTAATGATGTTCTGGCCCATGAGCTTGTCCGGGACAAAGCAAATCTTGTCGTTCGGATAGGCTTCCACAATCTTCATCACGTTGCCGCTCGTAACGCACACGTCGCAAGCCGCCTTCACGTCGGCGGTGGTGTTGATGTAGCAGATGAAGGCATGGTCCGGGTACTTTTCGCGGAGCGCCATCACGTCTTTGCCGGTAATGGAATCGGCAAGGCTACAGCCGGTGAGCTTGCCCGGGATGAGCACATCCTTTTCGGGGCTCAAGATTTTGGCCGTTTCGCCCATGAAACGCACCGCAGAGAACAAAATCGTCTTTTGCGGAACCTTCGTCGCATCTTCGCTGAGCTTGTAGCTGTCGCCCGTGTAGTCGGCAACGCCGAGCACGATTTCGGGAGCGCAATAGCTGTGTGCGAGGATGACAGTATCCTGGTCCTTTTTGCGCTCGTTGATTTCGTTGATCAGCGGGAGCATCTGATCGACCTTTTCCCTGGTGTAGTGGCAAAGGACGGCACCCGGCTGGATCTTGTTCAGTCTGTTGAAGAGTTCGTCTGCGGTCATAATCCAAATATAAAAATTAGGGCCCCGAGCGTAAAGCCCGGAGCCCTTGGAGATATATTCCACTATTCGGCGAACAAGGCCGTAGAGAGGTAGCGGTCGCCGGTATCCGGGAGGAGCGCGACGATCGTCTTGCCCTTGTTTTCCGGACGCTTGGCGAGTTCCTTGGCGGCCCAGAGGGCAGCACCGGAAGAAATACCCACGAGAACGCCTTCCTTCTTGCCGATTTCGCGACCAGCTTCGAAAGCGGCCTCGTTTTCAACAGCGATGATTTCGTCGTAAACCTTGGTGTTCAGGGTGTCAGGAACAAAGCCTGCGCCAATACCCTGGATCTTGTGGGAGCCGGCAGTACCCTTAGAAAGCACCGGAGAGCTTGCCGGTTCAACAGCCACGACCTTCACGTTCGGGTTCTTTTCCTTGAGGTATTCACCCACGCCAGAAACAGTACCACCCGTACCGACACCGGCCACGAAGATGTCGACCTTGCCGTCAGTGTCTTCCCAAATTTCGGGACCCGTGGTGGCCTTGTGGGCAGCCGGGTTGGCCGGGTTCACGAACTGGCCCGGGATGAAGCTGTTCGGGATTTCCTTGGCTAGTTCGTCAGCCTTGGCAATAGCGCCCTTCATGCCCTTCGCACCTTCGGTGAGCACGAGTTCGGCACCATAGGCCTTCATCAACTGGCGGCGTTCCACGCTCATGGTCTCGGGCATCACGATGATGATGCGGTAACCGCGGGCAGCGGCCACAGAGGCAAGGCCAATGCCGGTGTTACCGGAAGTCGGTTCAATGATGACTGCACCCGGCTTGAGCTTGCCACTCTTTTCGGCATCGTCGAGCATCGCCTTCGCGATACGGTCCTTCACGGAACCGGCGGGGTTGAAGTATTCGAGCTTCGCGACGATTTTGGCGCCAAGGCCTTCTTCGATGTGAGTGAGCTCGAGGAGCGGGGTGTGACCGATGAGCTGGTCGGCAGAGGTGTAGATTTTAGACATTTTGAAATTCCTTTTGTTAAAGTTGTGGGGTCGGGCCTTACGGCCCTTTGAGGCATGAGCTCGGTCGCCTACGGCTCCCTTTGAGTTTTTTTTTCGCGCCCTTGGCGCCCTATTTTAACTCATGGCCCATAGCTCATAGCTCAGTGCTAAATAGCGTTTAATGCCTGGTCAAGATCAGCAATGATATCTTCGTAGTGTTCAGTACCGATGGAGAGGCGGATCGTTGCCGGAGAAATTCCCGCGGCAGCGAGTTCCTCCGGAGTGAGTTCCGAGTGGGTCGTCGTGTACGGATGCACCACCAAGCTCTTCACGTCGGCAACGTTTGCGAGCAGACTGAAAATCTTGAGGCTGTCAATGAACTTGAAGGCTTCTTCCTGGCCGCCCTTCACGTCGAACGTGAAGATGGAACCGCCGCCGTTCGGGAAGTAGCGTTCGTAAAGCTTGTGGTCCGGATGGTCCTTGAAGCTCGGGTGGTTGACTTTTGCCACCTTCGGGTGCTTCGAGAGGAATTCGAGAACCTTCTTGGTATTTTCCACATGGCGGTCGAGGCGGAGAGAAAGCGTTTCCGTGCCCTGGAGCAGGAGGAAGGCGTTGAACGGGGAAATCGCAGCACCTTCGTCACGGAGGAGAATGGCGCGGATATAGACGATGTAGGCAGCAGCGCCAGCAGCGGCTGTGAAGGGCACGCCGTAGCTCGGGTTGACTTCGGTGAACTGCGGGAACTTGCCAGATGCAGCCCAGTCAAACTTGCCGCCGTCAACAATCACGCCGCCGAGCGTGGTACCGTGGCCGCCGATGAACTTAGTGGCGGAATGAATCACGATGTCGGCACCGTGTTCCAGCGGGCGAATCAGGTAAGGAGTACCGAAGGTATTGTCGATAAGCACCGGAATCTTGTGCTTGTGGGCGATTTCAGAAATCGCTTCGATGTCCGGGATATCGGAATGCGGGTTGCCAAGCGTTTCGATAAGCACGAGCTTCGTGTTTTCCTTGATGGCACCTTCGACTTCCTTCAAGTCGCGGGTGTTCACGAACGTGGTATCAACACCGAACGGGCGGAGCGTATGCTGCAAGAGGTTGTAGGTACCGCCGTAAATCGTACGCTGCGCCACCACATGGTCACCCTGGCGGGCGAGAGCGGTGATGGCATAGGTAAGGGCTGCCGCACCGGATGCGACTGCGAGGGCCGCGATACCGCCTTCGAGGGCGGCTATGCGTTTTTCAAAGACATCCTGCGTCGTGTTGGTGAGACGGCCATAAATATTGCCTGCATCTTTCAGATGGAAGCGGTCAGAAGCATGCTGAGCGCTGTGGAAAACATAAGAGGTGGTCTGGTATATAGGAACCGCGCGGGAATCGGTGGCGGGATCGGCCTGTTCCTGGCCAACGTGGAGCTGAAGCGTTTCGAAGTGGAGTTTGTTCTGTGTTGTCATTTTCGAAATCCTTTTCGCGCCTTCGGCGCAGTGGTTGGTAAACTTGTGCCCCATTTTTACAAGCCGGGGCCCAGCCAGGCGGATTTAAGCTCCGCAAGCCTCATTACTGTTACACATTCGAACTTTCATAAGCTATCCTGCCTTTGTTGGGCGTCGTTTTTGCCCGACAGGGGGTAAATTAGAAGTTTAAACCTACTACTTCAATAGGAAATGACGGCAAACACCCAAAATATTGCTTACATTTTGCTTACTAATAGTTTTTGACTATAACTAATTCGCGAAAAAAACTATCTCAGGGCCATTTTTCGCCACTTTTCACTTTTGTCCGATGCAAAATCCACACCACCACCACTCCTTGACTATATTTAGCGCATGGATAACAAATTTGTTTACACCGCTCGTATCGAAGTCCGCTATGCCGAAACGGACGCCATGGGAATTGTCCACCACGCCACCTACCCTATCTGGTTTGAGCAGGCGCGCACCGAATTTTTCCGCGTTGCAGGCGCCCCCTACGCCGAAATGGAAAAAGAAGGGTTCGCAAGCCCTGTCCTGGAACTTGGCGTAGAGTACAAGCGACCCTGCCACTATGGTGACTTTGTCGATGTGGAAACCACGCTGGAAATCCTCGACAAGCTCCGCTGCCGCTTCAACTACAAGGTGTTTGTCAACGGGGAACTTTGCACCTCGGGCCACACCGTGCATATTTTCACGAAAAACGGAAGGCCCACGCGCGAACGCCCGGCCACGTTCAGCGCCATCGAGGCAAAAATTTTCGGCAAGCCAGAAAATAGCTAGATTTTTTCCTGTATGGACCAGCCCCTAGCAGAACGACTCCGCCCCCAGACTCTCGACGAGCTCCTCGGCCAGAACAAGATTCTAGGCGAACAGAGCATGTTACGCAAGAGCCTGGAAAAAGACTCCGTCCCCAGCATGATTTTCTGGGGCCCGCCCGGCTGTGGCAAGACGAGCCTCGCCCACATTATCCAGCAAAAGACGCGCAAGCGCTTTGTCGCGCTTTCTGCTGTATCGAGCGGAGTCAAAGACGTGAAGGAAGTTCTCAGTGAAGCGCGCAAAATGAAAAACGCCTTCATGGACACTATCCTGTTCATTGACGAAATCCACCGGTTCAACAAGGGCCAGCAAGATGCGCTCCTCGGTGCCGTGGAAGACGGCACAGTGACGCTCATTGGCGCCACAACCGAAAATCCAGGATTCGAAGTGAACGGGGCACTCCTCAGTCGCTGCCAGCTTATTTTATTCGCACCCTTGAGCAAGGATGACTTGCGCACTCTCGTCTACAGCGCATTGCGCGACCACCCGCGGGGCCTGCAACTCAAGGATGTCGAAATCGAAGATTCTGTTGTAGACAAACTGATTGCACAATCCGAAGGCGATGCGCGATTCCTGCTGAACCAAATTGAATGGATTGGCAATAGCCTTGGCGACCGCAAAAAAATCGATGAGAAACTGCTCGAGGAATTCCAGTACAAAAAGCCTTTGCGTTACGACAAGAGCGGCGAGGAACACTACAACCTGATTTCGGCGCTGCACAAGTCCGTGCGCGGCTCGGACCCCGATGCTGCGCTCTACTGGTTGCACCGCATGATCCAGGGCGGCGAAGACCCGCGATTCATTTTGCGCCGTCTCATGCGCATGAGCATGGAAGACATCGGCCTTGCCGACCCGAACGCCTTGCTGCTTGCAACCAGCGCCCGCGAAGCCTACGACTTCATGGGAATCCCCGAAGGGCTCATCGCGCTCGACGAACTGGCCATCTACCTCTCGCTTGCGCCCAAGAGCAACAGCGTGGAACTCGCCGGCATGGCCGCCGACAGCATCATCAAGCAGACCGGGACTCTGCCCGTGCCGCGCGCCTTCCGCAATTCCGTGACCCGCGTAGGCAAGCAACTCGGCTACGGCAACGACTACCAGTACGACCACGACAGCCCAGGTGCTTATTCCGCACAGGAACACTTGCCCAAACAACTGATTGGCACAGAAATTTACCACCCCAAGCCCTACGGCAAAGAAAAGCAACTCGGCGAACGCCTTGCACAGCTAAAGCAAATCCGCAAGGAAAAAAACGAATCGGAAAAGTAAAACGGGTCGGCAAAGCCGGCCCGTTTCTGGATTGATCTAGGTCAGGGGTATTAATTTTCGGTAGCTTCCTCGTCACTGTTCTTGACGCAGCGGACCACATTCAAGCGTTCTGCCTTAGGTGCTTTGTACTGGTCAAATTCAGAAGAAGTATAATAGCCGTACAATACACTGCCATCGTTTTCAACATCTTCCGTAGAAGACCAGAGATAGAGGCTGTTAATGGAATACGTGTGCAACCCATCCGTATATTCGCCCCATATTTTGGAAGCCTTGGCATCAGAAACGAGCGCATAGGGGTACTCGGCCAATTCGTCGATACTCGGCAAGTGCCAGCCGTCCGGGCAAACTCCCTTAACAGGGTCGCTAAACTTGCAAATCGCTTCACCATTGCCGCAATACGTACCATTGGCCTCGAGGCCAGCCGAGTCAATAGCAGCGCTCCAAAGATAGAGACGGCCGCTCACCTTGCATTTTTCAGGATCATTGTCGAGGCAGAAGCTGCTGGAATCCAGTTCCTCTGTCTTCTGATCGTTGTTATAGTTCAGGTTCTGCGTCATCCAGGTCGTGCCATCGACAGTCACGGTATTGTAGATCTGGTAATCGCGGGTATCGCAAAGCTGGCTGGTATTGTCATCCACGCTTTCTTCCGACATATAGCGGATATCGATATTGAACTGGTCAGCCTTGGCAGGCTTCTTGGCACAAATCGATTTCTTGCCAAGGACACCCGTGCTCTTCTTGCAAAAATGGGTCACCGGGCTGTATTTCTTCGCGCTGTTTCCGTTACCGCAAACCGGCATTTCGGCAGTCTGCATCTTGGGATTGTCGTTTGTGGTAAAGCAGTATTCCGTCGGCTTCCTCATGTACTTGCTGCCTTCGGCACAGGCGACCTTCTTTGCGATCTTCTTGTTGATAAGGTCGCAGTATTCCTTTTCCGGGTCGTATTTCTTGGTGACGAGGTTGCCATCTTCGTCTTCCCAATGGCACATCGGCTGCAGGACGCTATTTTCGTCGCAGAAATATTCACTCGGATCGTAAGTCCAGTTCGAGTTGTCGTCTTCCTCGGTATACCAGGTATAAGCCTTGCTCCAGTCCTTGCAACGCTGGATTGGGCCGTAAACATAGCTCTTGGTCTTGCTATCATAATAGGAGGCGCAAAGCTGCGTCACCGGGTCATAGGAACCGGTACCGCAAACAGCCTTGAACAGCGTGGCAGATTTTTCGCCGCAAGTCACAGTGACTTCGCCATTCTCGCCTTCCACGAGCTTACAATCTTCGCCATCATCACCGTCGCCACCGTCCTTGCCGTCGCTTCCGTTCTTGATGGTACCGATTGTCTTGCCCGCGCAAATGATATCGTAGCCCTTCTTATCCTTGTTTTCCTTTGCGGAGCAGCTTTCGCCATCCTTGCCGTCAGCACCGTTCTTGATGGAGCCGACCTTCTTGCCGTCGCACTTCACGTTGAAATCGCCGTTATCGGCTTTAGTCACCGAGCAAGTTGAACCGGAATTGGCCTGGCCGTCCTTACCGGCTTCACCATCCTTACCCTTCTCGCCATCCTTGCCGTTCAGCTGAAACCAACCATCACCGGTACAGGCGAACACCTTCGCGGAGTCCTTCACATAAACAAGCGACCCCTCGATTTCAGTTTCGCACTTCGGCAACTGCTTGAACTTTTCGACTTGGTCCAGCGAGGCCGTCTCGCTCACATTGGTCACTTCGGTAACATCGTCACCGCAAGCCGTAAAGAGAGAGAGCGTTGCGGCAATGCATGCGGCATAAGTGTAATTCTTGATCATTGTTTTCTCCTAGTGTTGAGTTTTACACTGTTTTGTTGTGTTTGTCTGTAATTATAAATTCGTTTTTAAAAAATGTCAATTATTTAGAACACAATTCCTTGCTAAATATGATTTATTTCACACTTTTTGCAGAACACAAGAAATTCTAAAGATATTCTAGAATACAAGAAAAACAGGAGTTTTGTTTCGTTTTGGGCAAATTTCGGTCATAATTTGCCTAAAATTCCTAGTTTGTATAAAAGTTTTTACAAACAGATTTGGCTATCTTTTGGTTTTGAATATGCGTTTGATGACGGCCGGGAAGAATAAGACCCGGGCCTAGAATTGTTCCAGTAATTTTATGCGTTCGGGAGTGTCCGGGTGTGTACAGAACACCAGATTCACCTTCGCGACAAGGCCTGTAAGCCCGCCATCGTCTTCTTCGTCGGGATGGACAATATAGAGTTGAGCCACGTCTTCGCGCCTTACCTGACCAAGGCCCGGCGCAGAAGATATCTTCCGCAAAGCAGAGGCAAGCGCCACCGGATTTCCGCAGAGTTCGGCCCCACCTGCATCGGCCACATATTCACGCCTGCGTGAAATAGCAAGCCTCGTAAGTGTGCCAAAGAAGAACGCGACAGATGAACATATAAGCAAAAGCAGCGCAGCAGCGACAACAATCAAGATGCCGCCACCTCCCTTGTTGCGGCGATCGCGACCCACAGCCACCACACGCCCTATGTTTGCAAGTATCTTCACAGAAATGGTCATGAGCGTCGAGAAAATCCCGACAAACACAATGCACACCACCAGCAAGCGCGTATCGCGGTTCTTTATGTGGGTAAGCTCGTGAGCGACTACAGCAGCGAGTTCATCGTCATCCAAAGCATCGATAATCCCTGTCGTGAGCGTAACCGTATAGGACTTGTCGTCAATGCCGCTCGCAAAGGCATTCATGCCCGGATCGTCGATGATGTTGATTTTGGGCATATAGATATTGCCCGCTATGCAAAGGTTCTCGACAATATTGTAGACACGCAAGTTCTCTTTGCGTTCCAAAGGGCGGGCACCCGTGGCTTTGCGGATAATCGCCGTATTCGCAAAATACGCAATAATAAACCACACAGCAGTCACGCCAAGCGCATAAGGCAACGCATCCACAAAAAACGCCCAAATCAGTGGCCAGTGCAACACATCGGTCGAGAGATTGTCGACACACAGGTGGGAATACTGATTCTGCGAATAACAAAATACACCACAGAGATCAAGCCCCGCAATGACCATCAACACCATCGCAAGTAAAATGACCGGGAACAGGAACAACAAAATGACCGTGTTCCGGTTGTTTCGCCAAATCTGGGTCTGGATACCGACGTATTTCATTACAGGTCGCTCGCGTAGCTCGCTTTGAGCAATGAGGTCGCTTCGCTTTGAGGCACGGGCTCGATTGCTTACGCAATCTTCGAGGTATGAGTTTTTATAATCGCGCCAAAGGCGCCATACTTTAGCTCAGAGGCTTGCATCGCAAGCCGACCTCAAAGGGCAAAGCCCGCCCTCGCACCTCACAGCTCTAAAACTTCACCTCGGGGGCTTTGTTCAGGGTTTCGCGGCCTTCGCTAGCCTCGTACATGGGAGCACGGCTGAAATGGAACATCCCGGCGATAATGTTGGAGGGGAACACTTCGCAGGCGTTGTTGAATTCGCGCGTCGCAGAATTGAAGAAACGGCGAGCGGCAGAAAGCTTGTTCTCAATGTCGGCAAGTTCCGTCTGCAACTGCAAGAAGCCTTGGTTCGCCTTGAGTTCCGGGTAGGCCTCGAGCGAGACCTTGAGCCCGGCAAGCGCACCGGTCAGCGCCTTGTCGGCAGCGACCTTTTCGTCGACCGTTCTTGCCCCCATCGCGGCGGCACGGGCAGCAGTCACCCTCTCAAGAGTCTCCTTTTCGTGAGTCGCATAGCCCTTGACCGTATTTACCAGCTGCGGCACCAAGTCGTAGCGCTGCTTAAGCTGCACTTCGATGTTCGAAAACGCGTTCTCGCGGTTGTTGCGGAGCTTCACGAGACCATTATACATGGTAATGGCCAATACGACCAGAATGACTACAACGACAGCGACAACAATTCCTACTGTCATAAAAACTCCTCTGCTAAGGTTTGCTTAAATACATTATAGAAAATAGAAGTTATTTCTTCTTTTTCTTGCGGGCGGCCTTGGCATCTTGAACGGCAGCCTTCAAGGCATCCTTCTTGGCCTGCTCTTCTTCGGGCGTGGGCTTGGTGTCTTCGAGCAGGCGGTCGGCCCATTCGTCCCAGAACTTGCAACGTTCGCCCTCGAGCTTCATCTTGGCAAACTTCACCGGTTCAGTTTCAACGGCAAGGTTCACCATAGATTCCTTGTAAGCCTGCGGGAGGCCTGCCACATGCGCCATGCGCTGCTTGAGCTCGGCAACGGTTGCATCCAGAATGTCCACCTCGAAACGGCGTTCCACGTAGCGGCGGGTAATGAACCCAAGCCCCATGAAGTAGTCACCTTGGTTGCCTTCGGCAAGGTAATTCTTGCCTCGCAGTTCCTTGAGTGCAAGCACCGCTTCCTCGTAGGGCGGGAGTCTGGGAGCAGCGCCCTTCTTCGCAAATTTCTTGTGCAAGAACCAGCCGAGGAACACGAGCAATACTACACCCACGACAATCAGCACGATATAGAGCCACTGCGGCAGGCGCGGGTCGTCCATGGGGTCTTCCGCTTCCAAAATATCCGTCTCTTCGCCGGTCGTGCGCGGCGAGACCTTCACGGCCACGGGGTCGGTATTCGTCTTCACGGTATCGCTGCCAACAATGGCGCTCACCTGCTGCGGAGCAATCATAAAATCACCACTCACGAAGGTATTGAGCGTTGCGAGCCAAACGAACTTGGCAGTACCCTTGGGCATGCCATCGGTCAGCTTCTCGTTCTTCATCTCCTTGACTTCGAAACTGCCCAAGTTACCGACAAAGCTCGGCAGGTCCACAGTAGCGCTCTCGGGAGCCACCACCTGAATTTCGTAGTTGAACATGTCGCCCACGAACACTTGGGCATTGTCGACATTCGCCTTCACAGAAACATCGAAAGCGAAAGCAGAAATGGCGCAAAAAACAAAAAATGCAAAAATGAAAATCCTTGACATAGAATCCTCTTTGCCGAAGAATATACAAAAATTGCATTGTCGGTATTTCTATATTTTGATTGTAAAATAGCCGTAGGAAAAGTGAGGATTTGATGGAGTCTCTCCTTAAACCTTTTATGAACTCCCGCAAGGTGTATGTACCGGGAAAGATTTACCCGGACATCCGCGTGGGAATGCGCGAAATTTTGACTGAAGACCCCGAAACGCCCGTCGTGACGGTGTATGATACAAGTGGCCCTTACAGCGATGTCGATGCCAAGCTCGACGTAACAAAGGGGATTGAACGTTTTCGCGAACCATGGATTATGGAGCGTGGCGATGCCGAACAGCTCGACGACATGACGTCGGCATACGGACGTGCACGCCGCGAAAATCACGAGCTCGACCATCTGCGCTTTAATGCGGAGCACCACCCGCTCCGTGCCAAGGCGGGGCATCACCTGACGCAACTCGATTACGCCCGCAAGGGAATCGTCACCAAGGAAATGGAATACGTGGCCATCCGCGAAAACCAGCGCCTTGACGAACTCATGGCCCAGGGCAAAATCCAGGTGGCAGGCTCCCCCATTACGCCGGAATTCGTGCGCGACGAAATCGCCGCGGGCCGTGCGATTCTGCCGGGGAACATCAACCACCCCGAATGTGAACCGATGATTATCGGTACGAATTTCCTCACGAAAATCAACAGCAACATCGGCAATTCCGCCATTACTTCTTCTATCGAAGAAGAAGTCGAGAAAATGGCCTGGTCCGTGCGCTGGGGTGCCGACACCGTGATGGACCTTTCCACCGGCAAGCACATCCACGAGACGCGCGAATGGATTATCCGCAACAGCCCCGTGCCTATAGGGACTGTGCCTATCTACCAGGCGCTCGAAAAGGTGAACGGCAAGGCCGAAGAACTCACGTGGGAACTGTACCGCGACACGCTCATCGAGCAGGCGGAACAGGGCGTGGACTACTTCACGATTCATGCGGGCCTCTTGCTGGAACACATCCCGCTCACCGCCAAGCGCACCACGGGCATCGTGAGCCGCGGCGGTTCCATCCTTGCCTTGTGGCAGATGCGCCATCACCAGCAGAACTTCCTCTACACGCACTTCCGCGAAATCTGCGAGATTCTCGCCGCATACGACGTGGCCGTTTCGCTCGGCGACGGGCTTCGCCCGGGGTCGTTAGCGGACGCTAACGACGCGGCCCAGTTCGGAGAACTGGACACGCTCGGCGAGCTCACGAAGATTGCCTGGGAATACGGCGTGCAGGTGATTATCGAAGGCCCGGGCCACGTGCCCATGCACAAGATCCAAGACAACATGGCGCGCCAGCTCGAAAAGTGCCACGGCGCTCCGTTCTACACGCTCGGCCCCCTCACCACCGACATCGCCCCCGGCTACGACCACATCACGTCGGCCATCGGCGCAGCCCAGATCGGCTGGTACGGCACCGCCATGCTCTGCTATGTGACACCCAAGGAACACCTGGGGCTCCCCAACCGCGACGACGTGCGCGAAGGTGTGGTCACCTACAAGCTCGCCGCGCACGCGGCCGACCTCGCCAAGGGCCATTTCGCTGCGCAGTTCCGTGACGACGCCCTTTCCCGCGCCCGCTTCGACTTCCGCTGGAACGACCAGTTCGCGCTTTCCCTTGACCCCGAAAAGGCGATGGAATTCCACGACAAGACGCTCCCCGGCAGCCAGGCGAAGAGCAGCCACTTCTGCAGCATGTGTGGGCCGAATTTCTGTTCAATGCGTATAACAAGAGCAATCCGTAACTTCATCGCCACCGGCGAAGTGGGTGACGTATAATTAAGACCATTCAAAAAAATTCGGCAACAGGTACTAACCTGTTGCCTTTTTTAATGTCAATCCAAGAAAGCTATTAGTAGTTGATGGCTACGTAGAAGCTGCCGGCACCGAAGCGGCGATCAAAGCTCTCGAAGCCGTCCCAAAGGGCATCCCATGCACCACCCACTTCAAGTTGGACTGCGGAATTGCGGAAGAAGATGATACCGAGTTCGACACCGCCGGCAAGACCTATTGCAAAACCTTCGTCGCTATCGTAGTAGTGGTCGTCCGTCTGGATACCAAGACCAAGACCGGCACCGATAAACGGTGTCACGACTCCCGTACTCGGGAAGAAACGGCCACCGATGAGGAACGTTTCATGCCATTCCCAATCGTCACCGAAGGAGATGTTCATGTTGTTCACGATGGTAATGGCGGCTTGCGGGATAACCTCGAAAATACGTGCATAATGGAATACGAACGCCTGTTCCCAGGACATGTCGGTATCGTATTTTGCGTGACATTCGGAAATCCCTTTACAGTCTTTTTCGACATAATCGTAGTTGTGCCACATGGCCATACCCAGACCGTAGCTCACATAGTTGCGGGTGGGGCGCTTGCGGGCAAAGTTTTCGTCCGGATCTTCGCCGGAATCGCGGGAATGTTCGACCGGCACTACGTACACCACCTGCGGCTCGCTCGTGGAGCTCGGTTCGGGGGCGTATGCCTGCGAGGAACCGGATTCATCTTCGACATTGGCGAGCGCCTGCTTCGTCGCACGCTCGATAGCCACATCCAGATCGTCGACGGAAGGAGCTTTCTCCTTGCCCGTGCCGACGACAGTACCGTTCTTTACCTGCTCGCTGACAACCACGATGGACGAACCCATCGTCATCAGGGTCGTGCGGAGCTGGATTTCGGCACTGGATTCCACAGGGGTGTTACCCGTCTGGCCGACGGCAGCACGCACAATGGACTGCACCATGTTAGGCCCTTCGGTGGCAAAATCAGCACCGGAAGGCGGGAGGACTTGGATGTCGGCAGCCATGGAAAGGCTCACCAACGAAAGAATAGCGGCAAAAAAAGTTTTCTTCTTCATGCCATAAAGATATAAAAAAAGGGATAGAGGTTAGGATCTAGGGGCTAGGGGAAATGCCTCTTTTACATATTACTACTTTTTAGAGGCTCGAGGTTCGAGGCTCGAGGCTCCAGGCTTTCCTTCTCTCGTCTCTCGTCTCCCATCTCTCGTCTAATTATGAACAAAGCCGCCATTATCGTTGCCGTATCCATGCTCCTGAGCCGCGTGCTCGGGATTTTCCGCGAAATGTTGCTCGCACACGCGGCGGGGGTCTCACTCGAAAAGAACGCCCTCGACCTCGCGTTCATGATTCCGGACATTCTGAACCATGTGGTGAGTACAGGTTTCCTCTCGATTATCTTCATCCCGATTTTCACGGGCTACAAGGTGGCCGGTGACGAGAAGGGCGGGTGGAAATTCTTCAGCAACGTTCTGAACACGTTCGGCATCGCACTACTGATTTTGGTGGTTCCCGCATTTATCTGGATGAAGGAACTTTTACAGCTGCTAACGGTCGATGGCGCCACGCCGGAACTTATCGAGCGCGCCGCGTATTACGGTCGCATCATCTTGCCCGGCCAGGTGTTCATCTTCGTAGGGAGCATCCTCGTTGCCGTGCAGCACACCCGCAAGCAGTTCCTGATACCCTCGCTCACTGGCCTCATCTACAATGTAGCGATTGTCGGTGGTGGCGCGGCCGGGATCGCGCTCGGTAAGTACACCGGCACGGACTTCGGCCTCGAAGGCTTCGCCTGGGGCGTGCCGGTGGGCGCCTTCATCGGATTTTTTGCTCTGCAAATCCTCGGCGCCCGGCGTGGCGGCGTACACTACGAATTTATCGTCCAACCCAAGCATCCCGATATCGCACGTTACTTCAAGATGATGCTCCCGATGTCGTTGGGTGTGGGCTCCATGTTCGGCCTCGAATTCATCATCCGTAGTTTTGGCGCAAACTTCGGCACAAGCGGCATTTCAAGCCTCAACTACGCCTACCGCGTGATGTACACGCTTGTCGCGGTCTTCGGGTTCTCAGTTTCAGTCACGAGCTACCCTGATATGGCCCGCCTCGTCAAGGAAGGCGACTTCCCGCAGCTCAACCGCAAAATCTGGAAGAGCCTCTCGCGCATGTTCTGCATCTTGATTCCGGCCGTGGTCGCCGTATGGGCTCTCAGCTTCCCTGCCGTGCGCATCCTCTTTGAACGCGGCGCCTTCCAGCGCGAAACCACCGAAGCGATTTCCGAAATTCTCCGCTGGTACTTGCCCGTGAGCCTCGGGCTCTGCTTACAAGCGGTGCTCGTCCGCAGCTTCTACGCTTGCGAGCGCATGTGGGTGCCCACGCTCCTCAACACCGGCATCTTCGCCGCAACGATTCCCGCCTACATCTTGCTCGGTGCCCCAGAAGTCGGCTTGGGCATCAAGAGCGTGCCCATTATCGGTGCAACAGGCGCTATCCTCCAGGTACTCTCGATGATATTCATGTGGGCCAGGAAGAACGGCACCGACGGCATGAAGGACGCCCTCCTGAACATGTTCCGCGCACTTGTCGCATTCGGCATCATGATTGCTGCCGCCATTGGCCTCGACCATGTATCGGGAGAATTCGTGCGCAACGCAAGTTTCATCGTCCTCGTCATCTACGCCTGTGCCGCGGGCATTGCGCTGTTTACACTCACGCTGATTATCCAGCGCTACCTCGGCAGCAAGGACGCTAAAGACATATTGAACGAGCTGCTCGGAAAGGTGCTGCGCAAACTGCACCTCGCAAAATAAGCACTAAAGCACTACTTCACTATAAAATGCGCGACCCACATGTCGGCATCGGTGCCGACACGCACGGGTGGGCCCCAGCAATCGACACCAGCGCTCACAAGCCAAGGCACTCCGTCAAGTACACCTTCTCCGTAAACAAGGCGCCACACAAGATGGATAACGAAGTTCCCTGGGAAAAACTGGCCGTTGTGCGTATGGCCAGAGAATGCAAAGTCGGGCAAGCGCCCTGAATAACCATCCTCAATTCCTTTGGGTTGATGGTCGAGCAGAATCCAAGGACGGCTGGAATCTGTAGGCGCAAGTTCTGCAAGCGGGCGGCGTTCCATGTCGCGGCGACGAGCCACCTGGAAGTCGGTGCGGCCGGTAAAACATACGGGGCCGATACATTCCGTCGCGTCATCGAGGAAAACGAACCCTACTTTGCGCATCCAGGCGCCAGGATCTGAACCGGGGTGTTCCTGCATTCCTTCGTGGTTCCCGTTTACGGCAACGGCGGCCACTTTCGCCCCCGCAACAAGTTTCTTGAACAGGCTGTCGTAACCCCACTCGTCAAGCGTTCCTGTAGGCACATCGGTCAGGTCGCCGCCAAACAGCAAATAATCGGGCTTTATGGAATCCACGTCGGCAATCATGCGTTCGAGTTTCGTGCGGTCAAACAGCGGGTCCACGTGGACATCGCTGAAAAACACTGCCGTGAAATTCGCGAAAGCAGCCGAATCCCCGGCGACCGTCGCGGGAATTTCCACCATCGTCTCGCGCAACACGTAACGGGCATTGTGCGGCACACCATACGCTATCAACCCTAGCGTCACCGCGACCGTCGCCGCGAGCAGCACACGGCTTGCCACCAACACCGTATTTGCGTGCATCGGGCGGCGGATAACGCTCCGCCGGACTAGGCGGAAAATACCCCAAGAAATATAGAACAAGAGCGCTTGACACAGCCACACCGAAAAGAACGAAACAACGATGCTCCCCGCCAGCGTCCCGCGAAGCGACATCCCCGCAAAAATCGCGACAAGCACGCCAAGCGCCGCAAGTTTGCCCTTGCGACCGGGCGCCACCGCGCTCACATTGAAATAAATCAGGACAAGGCCCGACAGCAACAGAAAAAGGAAAATCGGCATAACCGAAATTTAGAACTATTGTCAACACCCCATAATTTCGGGGTTAATTCTCGCAACCGGCGCTCGGATTCTGCCAGCCGTCTTCTGCGGGAGCTTCACCCGCCTTCCAACAATGGAGCGTGTCGAGCACATCACCTTTCTTGTAAGTAGACCAGTCGGTCACTTTCTTGATGTTGTTGTCCTTGTTCGTATTGATACGAGTCAGGTAATGGTCGAGCAAGTACTGAGGGCATTCCACTTCTTCGATGTAGTAGGTCGGATTGTCCGCAGCCATGTACCAGTCGGCAAACCAGTGACAACCGCGCAGCAAGTTCGGGAACCCGGAATCGCCAAAGGCGGCATCGCACATGTCCTTGATGCAGGTCTGGTACGCGACGAGAGTGCTGTCGTAACCGAGCTTGTTCTGACATTCGGTCAGGAACCCGCCAAAACCTGCGCCCCAGTTAAAACCGGCACCCTTGTTCACCTGGAGCGTAAGCGCATCGAAGGCGCCCACGCCGCCACCCGGCACCATCAAGTCGAACTGGCCAGCAGGCAAATCGGCTTCACCGCCAGCCACATCCATACCGATGTTCGAGGCCATCACAATCATGTGCTTGCCCTTGAGCGCCAAATGCGTTTCCCTGGGCGGATTATTTTCCATTTCGTTCTTAAAGTGGCCGTCGTACTGCAAGTGATAGCACTTGCCGCACTTGCCGTCGGCAGTTCCGGCCACGTAAGCGTAAGAGAGGTTCTCGGTCACCTGAATCGGAGCCATGTCGGTACAGGTGAACACGCCCTTTTCCTTGACATCGGTGCAGGCGCTGTTCGTACCTTCGTAACCGAACCAGGACCTCGATACGTTGCCCAAAGTGTACGTGGGCACTTCGACATCGTGGATATTGCAGTTACGGGCGGTCGTCATGCCGGCCACGTAAGATTCCTGCGTAGTCGTATCGGTACGACCTTGTTCGCCTTTGCCAGGCCAGGAGCAGTGTGGCTTACAGGCATCCCAGTAGCGGGTATTCCAGCCACGCTTGGCCGTAGCGCTAATGTCCTTGGTGTATTCGGCCGGAGGCGGGCCATAAGATTCAAGAGTCGGGAACCCGTTCGCGTCGAGTTCCGGTTCCGTATTCACGGAACTGCTGGAGCTTCCGGGAACCACATTGGCACTGGAACCCGGAACGACAGAGCCGCTGGAGCCAACAAGAAAAGCGCTGCTCGATATCGGGTCATTCGGATTCTGGTTGATGCCACCGGCGCTAGAGGCCGGATTGTCCGGATTCTGGCCATTGCCGCCAGCACTAGAACTCGAATTGTTCGGATTATTCAGATTGCCCGCATCGCTGGAGCCAATCATCCCGGACGAAGAATTCGGGTTATCAATGACGCCTGTACCCGGGTCATTACTCACCGGATCGGTAGCGTTGTTCGAAGCTGCATCGTCGCCGCAAGCGCAAATCATGGCGACCGCACCGGCCGCAACTATCGACTTGAACAATTTACGTTTCATAAAACCTCGTTACGGGGCGCAACCAGCACCCTTGCCGTTGGGGTCTTTCGGATTTTCGCCGTCCTTCCAGCAATAAACCGTATCGAGCACGTCGCCCTTCTTGTAATCAGACCAGTCGTCATGCCAACGCCAACGGTTTTCCAAGGTCGTGTTGAAGGTCGTCAAATAGTGGTCGATCAAGTATTGCGGACATTCCACCTCTTCCCAGTTATACGTCGGGTTGTCGGCGGCCATGTACCATTCAGCATACCACTTGCAGCCACGCAGCAAATTCGGCCAGTCTTTGAACACTTCTTCGCACTTCTGGATGACGCAATTCTGGTAAGATTCAGCAGTATTGTCCCAACCAAGGCTCTGCTGGCATTCCGTGAGGAATCCGCCGCCGTTTGCACCGAGACCACTTGCGGGCACGCCAATCTGCGTAGAGAGGGCGTTGAATGCGCCCACACCACCGCCCGGCACGAGCATGTCGTACTGGCCCGCTTCCACGTCGTAGCCGATGTTGGAGGCCATCACGATCATGTGCTTGCCCTTGAGCGCCAAATGCGTTTCCTTCACGTCGTTCGCATGGTTGCCGCCATTGAATTGCAGGTGGAAGCACTTACCGCAACCACCACCGAACTGTGCACCCGGAGCAGCGACATAGCCATAAGAAAGATTATCGGTCACTTTAATCGGAGCCATGTCGGTACAAGTGTAGGTTCCGCCCGCGTTATTGTTAACACAAGCGCTATTCGTGCCCTCGTAGCCCATCCAGTAATCCTGAACAGCATGGCCAAGCGTAAATGCAGGAACTTCCACATCGTGGATATTGCAGTTACGGGCGACAGTCCCACCCGCCTGGTATGCGGCTTCGCTCGTAGTATCGACGCTGCTGAGCCAAGAACAGTGCGGCTTGCAAGCATCCCAATAACGGCTGCTCCATCCGGTCTTTCCGTTGCTCAAGATATCCTTGGTGTATGCCTCGGGAGGCGGGCCGTAAGATTCAAGAGTCGGGAAACCGTTCGCATCACGGGGAACATCGCTAGAGGAAGATTCCGCAGGAACGGAGCTCGAACTTGAAGCATCCGGATTCGAAGGGCCCTGCGGATTGCCCGAAGAACTGGAATTTGTAGGATTATCGCTAGAATTGGCTGGATTATTGCCGGAACTAGATGTACCGACAACGCCCGAACTCCCATTCACGGGATTGGAACCGGAAGTCGGTTGCGAAGTATTGCCCGGATCAGCAGAAGAGGAACTTTCCACAACCAGTTCGCCCGAAAGAGGGTCGTACACGGCATTTGCCTCGCAGAACGGGAGCAAGGTCATCTGCACGCCGGTTTGATAAACGGAACCATCACCCAACGTGATTGTACCGTCTACATCAGTATATATACCGAAATTTTGCCCATCCACAGTCCTGACAACATTGTCTGTACTGCCGATAAAAAGTTTCACCTCATCTTTAATGAACACATGGGACGGAACAGGAATCACGGCACCTTGGCAAATAAAATCACTGGTATTGCCCTGTTGTCCACCATTCGGCGAAGATTCAGATTCGTCGGAACAAGCCAAGACCAAAGCTACCGTGGCCAGGGCTGCCGCCATCCTGAAACAAAACATCCTCATAAAAACTCCTAAAATCCTTCCAATTCAGCTTATTCTAACCTTTGTAAAATAAACTAAATCTCCCTTATAAGACACAAAAAGCAGCATTTTATATTCATTAGCTATACATATGTCGCTTTCGTGTGACTTAAATCGCAAAATAACAAAATATTTTTTCGCTCTTTTGTTACGAAAAACTTACGCATCTGCCATATCGGGTGTGACACCTATCACTATCCGGCAGTCCTCCCCCGGAGGTCCCCCGAAAAGAAAAACGACCCAACAAGAAAAAGGCGGACCCTTCGGCCCGCCAAATTTCTCCCTAGATCCTAGTCTCTAGTCCCTAAACTTCACCTGCTTGGAACCAGCGACGACTTCGCCGACCTGCACCCACTTTTCGCCCTTGGCTTCGAGGTGAGCGACCACTTCGGCCTTGTCGGCCGGGTCGATGAAGACGAGCATGCCCATGCCCATGTTGAAGGTGTTGTACATCTCGTCCTTCTCCACGGAGCCGGCCTGCTGGATGAGCTTGAAGATCATCGGAGGATCCCACGTGGTACGGTCGATAATCACGTCAACGTTGTCCGGAAGGATACGCGGGATGTTGCCCTGGTAGCCCGAACCCGTGATGTGGGCAAGGCCCTGGATAATCTTCTTGTTGCAGAGGTCGATGAGGCTCGGATAGTAGCTACGGTGCGGCATAGCGAGCGCTTCGCCAATCGTCTTGTCCATGCCGTCCACCAGCGTATCCACCTTGTAGCCGGCCACGTCGAACAGCACCTTGCGAGCAAGCGAGTAACCGTTTGTATGGAGGCCTGTAGAAGGCAGACCAAGGATGATGGTACCCGGCTTGATTTTCTTCCCGTCAATGATGTTTTCGCGTTCCACGACACCGACGATAGTGCCAGAAATGTCGTAGTCACCCGGACCGTAGAAGCCCGGCATTTCGGCCGTTTCACCACCAATCAGGACAAGGTCGTTTTCGCGGCAGGCCTTGGCCATACCGGCAACGAGTTTGTCCATAACACCCGGTTCCAGGCGGCCGGTGGCCACATAGTCGAGGAAGAACAGCGGGCGAGCACCCTGCACGAGGATGTCGTCGCAGCAGTGGTTCACGATATCCTGGCCCGGCAGTTCGTGCGTGCCCATCTCGATATCGACTTTGAGCTTCGTGCCCACGCCGTCGACGGAGCTGACCAGCACCGGGTCCTTCATGCCCAGGTGGTTCAACGTGAAGAGGCCGCCGAAGTTGCCGACGTCACCGAGGACGCCTTGGTTGAATGTAGTACGTACGGATTTCTTGACACCGACCATCGCCTCGTCGGCCCTGGCCAGAGAAACTCCTGCGTCTGCGTAGTTCATCTTTTTTCCTTTGCCCTAGTATTGGGCACCTTGTTTTTCATCAATATTTCTCAATGCATCCAGAATGAGGCTCGTCGTATCGGACATCTGGTTGATGTTTACCGTCGTCGGCATCAGGTGCGTATCTAATTTGAAATAGGTCTCGTCGCCCCACGACAAAAGCTTCTCAAGGGCATCCGGCCCCGTCTGCTTGCCGCACTTGGCACAACAGATGCGCCCGTCCCGGAATGCGATAAATCCGCTCTCGCCGTTGCACTCGAACATCACGGTGCCGGTCACGCGGCTCTTCTCGAGCGTCTGCGCGAAGTCGATAAACGGCAGCACCTTCGCAGAAGCAAGCAGCGACAGGCGTTCAAATTCGTCGAATGCGAGGTTCTTCGCGCGGAGGCGGTCCGCGACCACCTTGTACAAGTAGACCATGATGTTCGGGTTCTTGTCGAGGAACTTCACGAACTCTTCGCGAGACACATGGAGCACAGTGCAGCCGTCTTCGGCCGCTATCACCGTATTGCTCGTGGGCTCGTTGCAAATAATGGACATTTCACCAAAGCAGGCGCCTGTCTCGATGTAGGCGATCACGCTGTAGTGGCCGTCCGGCAAAATCTGCCCACACACCTGGGCACGACCGCTCTGCAACACGCAGAACGACTCGCCAACGGAATTCCCGTTGATAATCACCTCTCCGGCATCATACTCGCGAATCTGCGCATTCAAGAGCAAATAGTCTGCACACTCGCGGGGAACCTGCTGTAAAAAGGGGAGGCCCTGTTCATAAGTTGCGGCTATCCAATCGCCAATACCTGTATGTGGTTTCATATACTCAAAATTTAAAAATATTCCTGTACCATCCGTAGGGGGGATTGCCCAAATCCGCCGTTTTCGACGACACGGAATCGGGATACATGTTCCCAATCACATTCGCAAGCAACTCGACCGGATGCGCCACGGCACTTTCGTAAAAGTCGTTGCCGCCACCGGGGCCCTTGATGCCGTCGTTCTGGTAAACGCGACCATCGCGGAACGCCCTGATATTCTTTACCCGCGGCTCGGCAGCGAGGATTTCGTCGGGGCTGGAGAATGCTCCGGGATTGATCCAGATATCGGCGCTATCCGCTTTGGCAAAGACCTCCTCGAGCGACAGTCTCATCTCGCGGGTCGTATCGCCCGCCCACAGGTAGCAGCCACCCGCATCCCGTATCAGCTGAGCCGTGTAGCTATGCCCGCCCGGGGCGTACCATACGCCGCCATAGGACATGCCTACAAGTACGCGGGGACATTTTGAGCCATGAGCGGTGAGGTCGCTCCCTGCGGTCGCTTTGAGGTCTGAGGTAGATGATTCAAGACTGGAATCAGTAACCTGATGGTTCACGACAGATAAATAATAATCCTTATTATTTTGTTCGAAAATTGTGTCGGGATTGACAGTGCAGGCCAAGTCTGCCGAATGCCCACAGAACAATGCCCCGAACAACTTAATCCATTCGAATTTTGCAAGGGGACTGTCTTCCTGCCATTCCGAGGTGAGCATCATGGGGATGCCCAGCGCCTGCAGGCGCTCGTAGTCGTCGTAACCGCCGCCCGTAGCAAACGTCATCACAAGCTCAGGCTTCTGGTCCAGCACCTTTTCGAGTACAAGTTCGTGCCCGTTACCGACGGTCGCCACCTCGCCCGCAGCCGTCTTTGCATACAAAGCGCTGTCCACGATATACTTCCCGTCGCCAACGCCCACGATCCGCCCGGCCACGCCGAGACGCAGCATATAACCTATCTGTGCCGACGAAAGGATTACCGCACGGCGGAGCGGCACGTGCAGCACCGCGGCACCCTTCCATGCTGCGCCACGGCTCACCTGCCCAAGATCGAGCCCTTGCCGGGCCAAGGCGGAATCGTCCACCAGCGCGAAGCTCTGTACCAGGGTGTCCCGCCCAATAACAGAGCGGATTTCGGCTATTCTCTGGCCGCACGACCTGCCCATCCGGAGCATCGCGCTATACTGCATCTCGTCAAAAATGACCTGGTTGGCACATTCAGGTACAGTCCCACCCGCTGTTTTTCCGCGAGAATCGCCACCGTCGCCACAGGCGCACAATGCGGCAATAATGGAACAGAAGAGGGCACCACGGCCCAACCGCACCCCTAGGACCGAGCTATTAGACCATCGTAAATGGTTGATTTTTAACATCTTATGAAAAAATTCCCTGCACAAGTCGCAAACATAATGTATTTTATATTGCGAAATCCTTTTTTGGAGTTCTTTTATGAAAACAAAAATAACCTCTTTTATCACATTTGCCGTCGCGAGCCTGCTGGCCTTTTCGGCTAGCGCCTTCGCCGAAGCCGAGGCCGGCTTCTACGAAAGTGACCATGTACGCGGGTTCATCTCCATAGGTGCTGACTACCGTGGCATGCGTTCCGAATTCCACGACTACGTAAACAACATTGCGTTCCGCAACGGCATCCACATGGAAGAGGCCTACGTCCAAGACAGCGACTCCTCCGTCAGGCTCGACACCCTGGCATTCGCAGGTAGCTTCAAGTATTCCAAGTTCAACGACTACTATCTCGGGCTGCACGTGAACTTCGGTGCCCAGTATAAGCAGTTCCTCACCTGGTTCGACGTCAACTTCATGCCGCCCCAGATTTCCGAACGCCCGGCCAAGACGTACTCCGCATCCGCCGGAGTCGAAGGCAGCGACGGAAGCATCGAAGAAGTCCGCACCAAGAAGTACCCCCTGTACGATGTCGAATGGTACTCCTACGGTATCGACTGGATGTTCGGCTGGAAACTCTTCGGCGAAAACACGATTATCAACCTGATTCCCTCCGTGGGCTTCGGCATGAACATCATCAACTTCCACTTCGCCTCCAACTTCGACCTTGTGTACATGGAGAATCCGAACAAGTGGGACACCATGAGAGACCGCGACTACAGCACGCTTGCCACCACGTTCAACTCCGAACTGGAACTCAGGCTTGAATTCAGCCGCTTTGCCATCGGTGGTTACGGTGGTTACCGTTTCATCCGCTACAACGAACTCAAGATTGAATCGCGCACCATGAACAACACCGTTCCCTACCAGAATACCGACGCTATCGGTGACACCTGGTTTGCAGGTCTGCGCATCACCTGGCTGTTCCTGAGCGACTGGCAGAAGAAGCAGCGCGACAGGCTATAATACGGCCATTTTGCACAAATTTCCGGAAGGTTCCACGGGAGCCTTCTTTTTTTTTCTGTAAACTCTGACCTAAAAGCTTATAGACAACATCGTCATGAGGCATCCCACATGGTTACTTTATCCGCAACCTTGCCCCGGAGGTAGCTCTTGACAAGATACCTTTCCTTTTGGAATATGCCGAACCGCAAGGGGTCACGCTCCGTCATCTCATCGACAATTTCTTCCATCGGCACGTAATATGACGCCCTGTCCTTGAGTGTTGGGTCTGTCTTCCAGGTGACAACCATATTGTTTTTCTTGTACGAGAAGTTCCAGCCCAGCAGGAGCACAGGGACTTTGTACGGCGCCACGCGATGCGGCAAGGTAGAATACTGCCCTTGCGTACTGAGCAGGACTATCGCATCCACCTTGTGGTAGCTTGCAAACATGACTGCGTCGTCCATCAGCGACATGTTCGGGTTGAACTGGCTCTCCAGATAGTTCTCGCTGTAGTGAATCTGCATACCGGCTTCTGCAATCTGTTGCTCGAAACGCAATATCCCGGGCGTATGCCAACCCCGCGTCTTCGGGTCTTTGTAAGGGTGGTAGTAATGCGCCTCCATCGACACGTTCCCCCATTGACGGAACACTTGAGCCGCTTCGGCCCTGACCCAGCTTTTCAATCCCTTGAAGTCAATTCGCGACTTGTACGGATGATAATATCGGTAATATTCGTTGACTCTCTTGAGTGTAAACCCGTCTATAAAGAACCCAATACGATATTCTTCCATTAAATGTTGCCGCTCCTTTTGTAGCGTCCAGAGTATGACAACTTTATAGACGAAATTGCGGCGATTTTTGTCCACCCCAATGCAAAAAAAATCGTAAAATCGAAGAAACAATCCACCAAGCAGGGGGCTTGGCCTAGTAAAGGTTACGATTCTTGAGGTCGTCCACCAGAGAACCCGGCATCCATTCCTTCAGGGATTCGTAGGCAGGGTCCTTCAGCTTGGCGCGCCATTCAGAGGCGCGGGCCTTGTCGCCTGCATCGTGGTAAATACGGATAAGGTTCAGCACCGAGCACCAGTAGCGGATAGACTTGCCCGTGCGTTTCAAATAATCGGCAGCGCTCGCCTCGTAAATCTGGGCAGCCTCGCCATAGCGCTTGAGCCTGTAAAGCATATCGGCCTTGATCTGCAACATCACCGGATGCGCAGGCGCCTTCGCAAGGCCGCGTTCGGCAAGCTTGAGGCCCGTCGCGAAATCCTCCTTGTCGTAATGCATCCAAATGAGCGGAGTCAGGAACAAAGGCCAGAACCGTGCCGAATTTTTGGAGGTGCTGTCAAGCACGGCAAGGTATTCCTTGCGGTGGTCCGACTTGAAGGGCACCCAGCTGAAACTCTTGTCGACATAGTAAGCGTATATCGCGTAGAAGGCGCGAGCTTCTTGGTCGTTTGAATTTTCGAAAATCTTCGCGGCGGAGCGCGTCTGCATGGCGCCCTTGATAGAATGTCCGGACTCGCTCTGCACGTAACCCAGCTCGAACTTGCGGAGAGCATCCCACATGCCGACGCTCCGGCAACTCTCGAGTTCCCGGCCGGCGCGCTTCAGCGCTGCCGTATCGCCGCGGTCGTCGTACATGCTGATGCGCACGACGTTTTCGAGCACGCAGCCCACTCCCTCGTCGGCCCCGCGGATACGCTTGGCCGCGGCGAGAGCGTCGTCATAGCGCAACGCCATCGTCAGGCGTGTCACGTCTACCGAAATTGCCATGAGTGAATCCGGAAGTGCAAGGGAAACAGGCCCGGCAAATGCCGAAAGCGAAAACAAAATTACAATGAGCAGGGCCCTAAAAAACATATTGTGTAAATATAGCATTTGCACCAATCCACAACGTATGCGCAATCCCTATTCACAATCCTTCCACGGTAGGGCCACCCCTGTGAAAAATTACAAAAAACTTGCAAATCAGCGCAAAAAGGGCAATTGCGTAGTCCAAGATGGAATAAAAAACGCGTGACAGGCGTACACCTGCAAATCAAGCATTCCGGCACGCTCTATTCCCTTATACGACAACGACTTAAGGCCCACCGACCACCCCCTTTTCGACGGTGTTTGGTACAAACTAACCAATCAAAAAAAAGAGACCCCCATCACATGTCATTTTCTTACGCACTTGCCTTGCATTTTTCAAATTTCTATAACTCTCCCTAGAGGCCGGGATTCTTTCCACAATCTATCCACCAAGCCTTTCGGGACTTGTCGACAATTGTGGAAAAAAATTAGGCCGGACGGAGGTTCCATGAAGCTGCTGCATAAAACATCTTCCATCCCGTTCTACATGATACACTCCGGATTCGTCGCGTTCAAGAGGCGCATCCGCGAGGAACTGGGTACTACGACCAGCGAAATCAACCTGGACGACGTCCTCAACGACGACGATCTTTACTCTTATTACAGAAACGGCGACTCGCCGGATTACGTCGTCGCCGCTATCGCTGGGTGCATGGCCGACTAACGGCCTACTTTTTTGACTTCTTTTCGGGGGCCGCCGGCTCCGGACAGCCGTTCAGCGTCTCGAACTTGCCCTTCTGGACAGTCACAATCTTGCTATTGACATTCACGCCGCGGCGGAACTTGATTTCGCCGTACACGCCTTGGTACGACCCCGTGTTGTTGATGGCGTTCGTCATGCTGTTCGGGGATTTCGCAAGCGTGCTGAACACGATGTTCGCGGCATCGTAGCTGAGGCCGCTCACCTTGTCTTCGCCCGGTTCGGAGCCCCACCTATCCTGGAACGCCTTCGCGAACTTCGCATAAGTTTCGCTCTTGCCCATGTCGAGGCCGGGCACGCTGAAGTACGAACTGTCTACCAGGCGCTTACCCTGCACTAAGAGTTCGCGGCCATACCAGCCGGAGGTACCGAGGAGCGTACCGGAAAGCTTGTTGAACGCAATCTGGCCTGCCATGAGGCCTGCATCGGAGGGGTTCGTGGCCGCAACAAAAATACCGGGGATGCGGAACGTGGAATCCTGCATGTAGAAACGGCGGTCCTTCGCATTCACGGCATCGAGGTTTTCCGCGCCGCGGGCGATGTTCCTGCGGCGGTTTTCCTGCTTGAAGCGCACATCGCGGATAAGGTCGAATTCCGTCTTGTAGTCGGGGCGGCCTTCTTCGTAGTTGCGGAAGGCGACGACTGTACCGCCACGGCGTTCAACCGCGGTGGTGAAGCTCTGCGACATGGAGCTGCCGTAGTCGCCCAGCGGGCTAAGTACGGCAAATTCGCGGATATTCAGGCACTTGATGGCAAAGTCGGCAATCTTGTTCGCGAGGTTTTCCATCGTGATGTTCACCTGGAAGATATTCGGGCCCATGCGCGCGATACCGTCGTCGGTCGCGGTCGGGGTAATCATCGGGATATGCTGGAAGTTACTGCCCATCCAGGCGCCGACCGTTGCTGCCGGACCGCTCATGATGGGGCCCACGACGGCGATAATGCTGTCCTGGTTGATAGCCTGTTGCGTACGCAAAAGCGCGATGGAGGCATCGGCACGGGTATCGGCGGTGCGGATATTCACCTTGCCCTTGAGGCCGGCCTGTTCAAAAGCGAGAATCACGCCCTGCACGGCGGCAGCGCCGAACTCGGCGAAATCACCGGAAAGCGGGGCAAGCACGAGAACCGTCGGCATGCCGGCACCGTAATCTTCAAGCGATTGGAGCCCCTTTTCGGCGGTATTGAGCAATTTTTCCGAGGCCCCGGAGTTCTGGACCTTCTTGTACCAATAGCGAGCGGCCTTGTAACGGCCAGCATTCTGGCACTCGCGGCCAATCTGCAGCTGCATCCAGCCGACCAGGTCCTTGTCCACCGGGTACTTTTCCAGGAGCGCCTGGAGCTGGTCCGCCGTCATGAGGGAGGCGGCAATCGTCTGCACGGCGACTTCCTTGGTACGGGCGCGGGCAGCAGGATTCTTGGAATAGGCGAGGATGCGCAACATGTCCTCGACACCTTCATACACGGCACCGCGTTCAATCAAGACGATGGCATGCGCCAGTTCCATACGTTCGCGGTACGGCGTCGATATGTAGTATTCGAGGAAGCGGCTGGAGACCTTGTCGGCCTCGTCGCGCTTGTGTTCGCGCAGGTAACATTCCGTGAGCATCACGGCGGCCTTCTCGCCGTTGCTGTTGCGGAAGCTGGACTTGTACACCTTGACCAGCGGGCCGATGGCGTCTGCGCAACGGCCGTCCTGGATCAGGGACATAGCCTGCGACAGGTCGCCCTGGGCGAAAATCATCGAAGAGAAGAAAGAAACAAAAAGGAAGGGAAGAAGACGTTTCATAGTAACCCTTTCTCGACGCTAGGCTTCCGCATTGGCCGCCTGGACGACGTCGTGATCTTTTTTGATTTGCTTTTGCAGAGATTCAGGCAACTTGGCCCAGTCGATAATGTCGACGCGGAACGGGAGCTCGCTTTCGACAAATGCCTTCTCGACGGCCGTCATGTCCTCGAAGGAAATCGGCTTTTCCGAAATGACGACAAGTTCAAGGTCCATATCGGGCGGGCAATCCGTGCCGTTGACCCTCGGACCGTACGCCCAGACTTCGACACCTTCAAAATGGAGATTCAAAATCCGCTGTACAGTTTCCAGCTGTTCTGTATCTAAGCAAAGAGCCATAGTCCGTCAAATATAGATAATTAAACGAGCCGCTCCTTCACGAGCCTGTACAAATCGGCGAAAACAGCCTCCGGGCTGCGGTCGGCATCGATAGCCGAAACGCAATCCGGGTAGTCATGGGCCGCGGCCAGGTAACCCTGGCGCACCCGTTCGAAAAATTCAGCTTTTTCCTGCTCCAGGCGATCGGGTGCCTCGCCCCGCTTCGCGGTGCGCGCGCGTCCCCGCATCACGTCGATATCGAGCACCACCGTGAGTTCCGGGAAGCAACCGTCGCAAGTGAGTTCCGTCAGGCGTTGCACCATATCGGCACCGAGCCCGCGGGCATAGCCCTGGTAAGCAAAAGTGCTCCACGCGAAACGGTCGGCAATCACCACCTTGCCTGCATCGAGAGCGGGCTGGATAATCTCGTGGATAACCTGGGCACGGGCCGCATTGTAGAGCAAGAGTTCCGTCTTGTCGCCCATGACGCCCTTGAAGTCGGGATCGAGCAGAATCTCGCGAATACGCTCCGAAATCTTCGCGCCACCCGGCTCGCGGAGCTTCACCACAGAATAACCCTCGCTTTCGAGAGCCGAAATAAGCATGTCAATCTGGGTCGACTTTCCCGAGCCGTCGATCCCTTCGAGGCTAAAAAAACGCTTTGCCGTATTCATGGGTACAAATATGCAAAATTTCCAGGAAACCGCCTAATAGAACAGTTTCACAAGCACCGTCCCGACGATTGTTGAAACGATAACGCTCACCATGCCCGGCCGCATGAAGCTGTGGTTCAGCAGGTATTTGCCAATGACGGTAGTGCCCGAGCGGTCAAAATTCACGGTCGCAATATCGGATGGATAGTTCGGGATGAAGAAATACCCGTACACGCTCGGCAGCACACCCAAAAGCACCGGGCCCTCGATGCCAAGGCTGTAGGCGAGCGGGAGCATTGCCACCACTACCGCGCCCTGCGAGTTGATGAGCACGCTCACCGCAAAGAACGCAAACGCGATGGCCCACGGGTAGTGTTGCACGATGTCCTTGAGGCCACCCTGCATCACGTCCATGTAGTTCGCGAAGTAAGTGTCGGCAAGCCAGGCGATTCCGTAAATCGCGACGACGGCCACCATGCCACTCTGCCACACCGCACCCGCCACAGCCTTCTTGGGGCTCGCCTTGCAGAAGATAATCATGAACGCAGCTGCCGAAATCATCACAATCTGGATAATGACGTTCATGGCGAGCGGCTTTATTTGCGCCACACCGTCAATGACTTTACCTGTAGGGAACTTAGGACGGATATCGTGCCCGATAATCTGGAAGACGGAAAACAGCACAATCACCGCAATAGCCGCAAGGAAGATGTACACGGCGCGCTTTGCCTCCTTAGGCACTTCCTTGTCGAGCACGGAGGCGGAACTCCCGTACATGTATTCCTTCATCTGCGGGTCCTTGAGTCGCGCCTGGAAGGTGGGATCCTTGTCGAGGTCAAGCCCGCGCCTGTAAGAGACGAGCGCCGCAGCCATAAGACCGCAAAGGCAAGCAGGAATCGTAATCGCAATGACCTGCAAGTTGTTCACCTCAAAACCGTTCGCATTCGAAATAATCACAAACGATGCGACCGCTGCGGCAATCGGCGAACAAGTGATACCCACCTGGGAGGCGACAGAAGCCACGCCGCACGGGCGCTCTGGACGAATGCCCTTTTTAAGCGAAATATCGCAAATAATCGGCATCAAAGTGTAGACCACATGGCCCGTACCCACGAGCACCGTGAGGAAAAACGTGCAAAGCGGAGCAAGAATCGTAATGTGGTTCGGGTGCTTGCGCAAAAGTCGTTCCGCAATCTGGATAAGCCAATCCATGCCACCGGAGGCCTGCATGATGCCCGCGCAAGTTACCGCCGCGATGATGATGTAGATAACATCGGTAGGCGGCTTGCCCGGCTGCATGCCGAACCCGAGCACGAGAATTGCAAGACCGATACCCGAAATTGCCCCCAGCGCAAGACTCCCGTAACGTGAACCCACGTATAGTGCGAGCAGAACAATCAGCAGCTGGATAACCATCAAAGTCATAAGGACCTCCCTATTGTCCTTTTAATATACACTCTATTTTTGGAAAAAAACGTGCAAATGCGTTTTCATGACAGAGCGTGGGAAATTCAAAATCCTGATGGTTCGTGGAATATGGGTAAATGGATAATTGGCTTTATCGTCTTCGATTTCAAATCCGATCATTATTTCGGCGGCTCACACATCGCTTTACCGGTCACATTCTCATTTGCCGCATAACAGTTACGGCTTGACGAGCAGCCACCACCATTATTACCGGATTCTTGGCAATAGCAGGCAATGTTGTCGCGACTACCGTCAAAATCCATAAGTCTGCCACCCTGACATACGATCAAGTATCCACGTATTCCGCGTTTTTCGTTAATGCAGTAACGAACCGAATTGTGACATACACCAAGCATTTTTCCGTCCGCATCGCACGAAACGCGAGGATTCCAACTTGAATCCCTTCCGGCCATAGTAGTTGTAAAGGTTTCAACTTTTCCCGAGAGTGGATAATATCCTGTTAGCGTTATATCTGCAAACCTATAATCGGAATGATGATTGTATCTCCCTGTGTCCTGTACATATATAGTAGAGTCAGGACAGAAATATTCTCCGCAATTCTTGCCTATCATACGACCTTCTTCATCATATGTATGTCCTACCGAATATCTCCCATCGAAAGCATCCCCTACCTCGATCCACTCGCCTTCGTAGCAACGGTACATGACGCCATTTTCAAATTCGTCATTCACGCACTTATGGTCGCCATCCTGGCATTCCCCGCATGAAACGAGTTTCATTAGCCAGTGCGATCTACCTTCATCGTCTATATAATCGCCTACATGAGTGCGCTTGCACGAGTATCCGTTTTCGCATTGCTCGGTCATCATGGTGGAACCGAACCTTCCATTGACGCACTGCGTTACGCGACCTTCGCCATTGATATCATTGGTGCATCTCCGTTCAAAGTTCAGGCACCTCCCGCAACTATTCCCGTCGCAAGATACGTTGCCGCACGCTTTCTCTATCCTTTTTCCGGCTTCGCATTTGGTGACCGTTCCCTTGAGATCCTCGTCGTCGGTACAGGTGGTCACGTTGTTCACGCACTCGCCGCAGCCATTGCCGTCCTCGTTACACGAAACGGACCGACAGCTGTATTCGACCTTTCTTCCCTTGATGCAGGCCTTGACGGTACCGATGCCCTTTCCGTCGTTGGTGCAGACAGACGGCGTGTCGTCTTCCGTGCATTCGATCTTGGACATGTTCATGTCGCAGTCGTCGCCCTTCTCGTTGCAGCCGGCGGTCCTGCAGCTGTATTCAATCAACTTTCCTCTGATACAGGTCGTGATAATGCCGATACCCTTCTTGTTGTTGGCACAGACGTCAGGAATGCCTTCCTTGCATTCTTCCACAAACACGCTCGTCGAGGAGCCGGCCTTGCTGCTGCTCGACTTTCCCGAGGAACTGGACTTGTCCTTTGCATCACTGGACTTCTCCGACGAGCTCGACTTGCCGGACTTGTCCGAAGACTTGCCCGAAGAACTCGACTTTTTCGAAGAGCTGGACTTCTTTTCCGTCTTGACCTCGACGCTATCCGGGATGTCTATCTTTGACCACTCTTTTTTATGGCAAAGGTAGTACGCGTCTTCTTCGGCGACATACACGGTATCGCCTTCGTTGGATTTGCTGCAGGAGTCCAGGTCATCGGCGGTTTCGATTTCCGCAACAGACATAGACTTGACAGAGGAATCGTCGCCACCACAGGCCACAAAGTATGCGACCATCAGTACGGCGAAAAGGCCAGCGCATAGAATTCTTGCTTTCATTTCTTTTCCACCTTCCTTCGGGTTTTGACTAGTTTTCATATTCATAATCTGGATCGTCTTCGATTTCGAATCCGGTCTTGTACTTTGGCGGCTGGCACATTTTTATGCCGTTCACCGCAGTTTGTCCCGCATAGCAGTTTTGAGCTGACGAACAGCCGCCATTGTTATTACCGGATTCCTGGCAATAGCAGGCTTTGCCGTCATAATCGGAAGAATCTTTTTTGTCAGTGAAGTCAAAGTCCATAAGCCTGCCGCCCCGGCATACAATCAAGTATCCATTTATTCCGCGCTTCGTATTGATGCAGTTACGAACCGAATTATGGCATATACCGAGCATCTTTCCGCTTGCATCGCATGAAACACGGGCTTGGGATTTGGAATCATATACATGGAGGCCTATTTCCACATTCTCCCTTTCTGCACCCCATATATACCCTGATACCGTCGTTCTTGCATATTGCCCTATAGATGACGAAAAATGGTTGTACCTTCCAGTATCAGCAAAAGTCACATGCTCTTCACAATCAACTCGATGTTCAGCTATCATTTTACCGATCAAATAGCCATCATCATCATATTTGCATCTACTGAATCCAGCGCTATTAGTCATTTCAAGCCACTGACCTTCATAACAACGGTACATGACGCCGAAGTCGGAAGGGTCATTCTCGCATTTAAGTTCGCCTTCCAGGCATTCCCCGCACTTGGTAAACTTCATTTGAGTCATGGTAAAACCGTTTTCGTCTTTCTTCTCGCCCACCTGGGTGCGCTTGCACGAAACTCCGTGTTCACATTGCTCGGTCATCACGGCACTGGGCTTCCCGTTTACACATTGCGATATGACACCGACACCATTTTCGTCATTCTCGCAAGTCCTATTATAGTTCAGGCAAGTTCCGCACTTGTCTCCGTCGCAAGACACGTTGCCGCATTTTTTCTCTTTCTTTTTTCCGTTCTCGCACTTGGAGACCGTCCCCTTGAAATCCTTGTCATCGGTACAGGTGCTTACGTTGTTCACACACTCGCCGCAGTCAGTGCCTTCCTCGTTACAGGAAACGGACTGGCAGCTAAATTCTATCAGTTGTCCCCTGACGCAGGTCTTGATGATGCCGATGCCCTTCTTGTTGTTGGAGCAGACATCCGGAGTGTCGTCCTTGCATTCGTTCCTGGACATGTTCAAGTCGCAGTCGTCGCCCTTCTCGTTGCAGCCGGCGGTCCTGCAGCTGTATTCGATCAGCCTTCCCTTGATGCAGGCCTTGATGATGCCGATACCGTCCTTGTTTTCGGTGCAGACGTCCGGAGTTTTTTTCTCGTCGCATTCGTCCACGTACTTGCTCATCAAGGAATCGGCGTCAACATCGTCCTTGCTGTCACTAGATTTTTTTGATGAACTGGATTTACCGGACTTGTCCGACGAGCTCGACTTGCCGGATTTATTGGAAGACTTGCCGGAAGAACTCGACTTTTTCGAGGAGCTGGACTTCTTTTCCGTCTTGATTTCGACGCTATCCGGGATATCTATCTTCGACCACTCTTTTTTGTGGCAAAGGTAGTACGCGTCTTCTTCGGCGACATACACAGTATCGCCTTCGTTGGATTTGCTGCAGGAGTCCAGGTCATCGGCGGATTCAATCTCCGGGACGGCAACGGACTTGACCGAGGAATCATCGCCGCCGCAAGCCACGAAATATGCGACCATAAGTACGGCGAAAAGACCGGCGCATAGAATTCTAGTCTTCATTTTTCCCCCTTCTGGGTTATGACTACTCCAGCCAACTCATCCCGGATGCTTAGAAATATAATAAGGTTCGAGGCTCCAGGCTCGAGGTTCGATGCACGAAGTTTGAAGCGCGAGGTACGAGCCCATCGCTCATACCTCATTGCTCATATCTTTTTATTCCACGTCCTTGCCGTGGCACTTCTTGTACTTGAGGCCGGAACCGCACCAGCACGGGTCGTTGCGGCCGAGCTTGGGGCCGGCCTGCTGGGCACGGCGGGCTGCTGCGACAACGTTGGGGTTCGTATACGTGCGGCGGACAGCTGCCGGGCGAGTCCCCGGGAGTGCGGACTGCGGCATCGGCTGCGGTGCGCGCTGCTCCTCAGAAAGGGCGTTTGTCTCGGAAGTGGCGGCCTGGCCCGCGAGGCCTGCGGCCTTGGCGCCTTCGGCGCTCAGCTGATTTTCAGCGGGTTCCTGCGCGGCATCCTCGCTCGCCTCTCGCCTCTCGTCTCTCGTCTGTTCTTCCCCACTCTCGTCTTTCGTCTCTCGTCTCTCGTCTGTCCTAAGCTGGAGCTGGTCCGGCGAGACGGTCATGCCGTTCGGGAGCGTGATACGGATGTTCAAGATGCGCAGTGCGGTGAGCGTCGCAATCTTTTCGAGGCAACCTTCAAACAGCTTGTAGCCTTCGCTCTTGTAGACCATCAGCGGGTCCTTCTGGGCGTAGCCGTGGAAGCGGATGGCGTCCTTCAACTGGTCCATTGCATACAAGTGTTCTTTCCACACCTGGTCGATGGTCATGAGCAAGAAGCGGCGTTCGATGTTGCGGAAGTCCACATCCGGGATAATCTTCGTGAGCTTCTCGTAACGCACCTTGCAAAGGTTGATCACGTCTTCGAGCACCTGTTCCGGAGTCTTCTTCGTCGCATCTTCGAAGCTCAGGTTGTATTCCATGGCGAGCGTACGCTGCAAGTCGGTATGCAGGCCTTCGAGGTTCCAGCTCTCGGGGTAGGTCTTGGCCGGGACATAGGCAGACACCTTGATATCGCAGGCGTCTTCGATGCGGTTCATGATTTCTTCGCGGATGTCTTCGCCGTTCAGAATGCGGCGACGGAGACCGTAAATCACCTTGCGCTGCTCGTTCATCACGTTATCGTAGTCGAGCAAGTGCTTACGGATATCGAAGCTCTGGCCTTCCACGCGGCGCTGTGCGCCACGGATACTGCGTGAAACAATCGGGTGCGTAATCACTTCGTCTTCGCCCACGCCAAAGCGGCTCATCAAGTTCTTCACGTTGCTGCCGCCGAATATGCGCATCAGGTTGTCGTCGAGGCTGAGGAAGTACTGGCTGGAACCCGGGTCGCCCTGACGGCCGGAACGGCCGCGCAGCTGGTTGTCGATACGGCGGGATTCGTGGCGTTCCGTGCCGAGCACGTGCAAGCCGCCCAGCGCCGTGACTCCGGGGCCAAGAGCGATGTCGGTACCACGACCGGCCATGTTGGTCGCAATCGTCACCTTGCCTTCGTGACCCGCGTACTGGATGATTTCAGCTTCGCGGCTGTGGTTCTTCGCGTTCAAGACTTCGTGCGGGATGCCTTCCTTTTCCAAAAGGCCGTGCAGGTGCTCGGACTTTTCGATGGAAGCCGTACCCACCAGGAGCGGCTGGCCCTTGGCGTGGCGGTCCTTGATGTCGGCCACGATGGCGCGCCACTTCGCGTCTTCGCTCTTGTACACCATGTCCTGCATGTCCTTGCGGATGCAGGGCTTGTTGGTCGGGATGACCCAGGTGTTCATGTTGTAAATCTTGATGAATTCCGTCGCTTCGGTTTCGGCCGTACCGGTCATGCCCGAAAGCTTCTTGTACATACGGAAGTAGTTCTGGAACGTGATGGTCGCAAGCGTCTGGTTCTCGCGGCGGATAGGCACGTTCTCCTTGGCTTCGATGGCCTGGTGCATGCCGTTAGAGTAGCGGCGGCCTTCCATGAGACGGCCCGTGTTCTCGTCGACGATGACGATTTCGCCGTCGCGCACGATGTAGTCCACGTCCTTCTCGTACAGGTACCAGGCGCGCAGGGAGTTGTCGAAGAAGTGCACCCAGTCGGCATGTTCACCGTACAGGTTCGTAATGCCCATCATCTCCTGGATGTGGTTCACGCCCTTCTCGGTCAACTGGATGTTCTTGTCCTTCTCGTCCACGGAGAAGTCCTTGTTCTTCACGAGCTTCTTCGATATCTCGTTCGCCTTCGCGTACTTCTCGGTCGCGTCTTCGGCCGGGCCACTGATGATAAGCGGAGTACGCGCTTCGTCGATGAGGATGGAGTCCACTTCGTCGACAATGCAGAAGTTGAGTTCGCGCTGCACCAGCTGGCTCGGTTCCACAGCCATGTTGTCGCGCAAGTAGTCAAAGCCGAACTCGTTGTTGGTACCGTAGGTCACGTCGCTGTTGTAGCTCGTGCGGCGCTGTTCGGAATCAAGACCGTTCACGATGAGGCCCACCGTGAGTCCGAGGAACTTGTACACGAGGCCCATCTGCTTCGCGTCACGGCCGGCGAGGTAGTCGTTCACCGTCACCACGTGCACACCGTGGCCTCCGAGGCCGTTCAAGTAAACCGGGAGGGCAGCAGCAAGCGTCTTACCTTCACCGGTGGCCATTTCGGCGATGGCGCCTTCGTGGAGCACGAGGCCACCGATCATCTGCACGTCGAACGGCATCATGCGGAACGGCTTCACCGAATCCGGATAGAGTTCGCGGACCTTCGCATACACGGCGGCCGGCATGTAGACTTCCCATTCGTTCTTGCCAGCGGCAAGTTCAGCCTTGGCGGCATCGGTGTACTGCTGCAAGTCACCGAGCTTGCTGAAGTCAAAATTGTTTTCGGGCTTGAAAATGTTGAAAATACCCAGACGGCGGTCGCAAGCTTCTTGGCAAACTGCGAAGGCTTCGACCTTGATGTCTTCGAGCGTGGCCCCGTTCTTGAGCTTTTCGCGGAACTCGGCGCTCTTTGCGGCAAGGGCGGCGTCATCCAAAGATTCCAAGGCCTTGCGGGCCTTGTGGATTTCCGCGATGACCGGACGGAGTTTCTTCACCTTGCGTTCATGTGGGGTACCAAATGCCTTGTGGAGGATGGTATCGATAAGACTCATAGTAATCCTTTATAATAGCCGAGGGAAAACCCGCGGACTTGGCGTAGCAAAATTACGGGCTAAATTTAGCAAAAACTATGCCACGTCAAAGTCTGTCTTACATTGAAACATGGCAAAAAATCCCGCGGATTTCCGCGGGACTAAGAGGGAGATAATGTCAAATTCTGCGACTACATTGTCGATTTCACGAACTTGACAACTTTCTGCTTGACGGAGTCGTAGTATTTGTCCCAAATATTGGAAACTTCCTTCGTCTTCTTCAAGTTGTCCATTTCGTAGGCACTTTCGACTTCCGGTGCGCAGCGGAAGATATTATCCTTGCCGATATTGGCGCAGGCTTCGAAATAGTTGGAATTTCCAGTACGGGCAACCCACTCGTCCATGATGTAAGTAAGCCAGCCGAGAACATTCTTCTTTTTCGGTGCGCTATTCGGGTGAATCATGCCCGTGTTGAAGGAGAGAATCTTGAACCCTTCATCCACAATAGCCTTGCAATCCTTCTTATCCGGCTTGCACGGATTCTTGATACCCGATTCCAAAGTCATAATGGGATCGTTTGCCCACATGCCACCATCGCAGAAAATCTTGCCATCGAGATTCAGCGTATCGAAATAGGTCGGAGCGGAGCAGCTGGAGAGGATGGCGTAGGCGCGGTCCATCCAGTTGTCTTCACGGTTCCACACCTTCTCAACGCTTGCACCGTTCATGTATGTGGTGGGGATGAAAATGGGCTTGTCGAATTCATCCATCTTGCCCGGAAAATACTTATACAGCAGTTTTTTCAGGTTGGCACTGTCGTAACGGTAGTAGTTCGATGCGAGTTCAGGAACCAACGTGCCCTTTCTTTTCGTGAAAATGGCCGCCAGGTTGTCATTATACATATTGTACAATTCATCAGCCGACAATCCAGCACACAGACCAGAAGCAATGATGGAACCTGTAGACGTACCGGCGAAAGCTGCACTGACATCGCCAAGTTTTTCTACGCCAAGATCCTTTTCGAGTCTACGCATGAATTGGAGAGGGCCGATGCCGAGCGCACCGCCACCCGAGACAGAGATAACTAGTTTCATTTTTTTCCTTCCTTTGTATGGATTTCTTACCACAAGATAAACTAATTTCTTCGTAAAGAATTATTTTTTTTGTAAAAAAATCTTACATTTTGAGGTCGGTTTGAACCCGTTTTTCTTGGCATTCTACGGTGCCTATTTCATATTATTTGTTGATAAGTTGTTGATTGATACGTGCCGTTCATTAAAATTCAATTTTCAAATTTCACATCATATCCACAAATGCACTATGACAGAATGGCTCATACACCTTCAAAGGCAGCAGTCTAATTTCGCTTTTTCCTAGTGAAATTAAAGGCTTTTTTGGCGATTTTTCCAAAAAGTTTCACGTGAAACACTGAAATCACGTCTTGAACCCGTATGTCAGATGTTGATACGTTATCCTGTTTTATCCCAAATCTATCCACTAACGAACATGGTCCAGGGAACCTGGACCATGATACAGTTAATATAGTGTTTACAAATATATCCACATTGGCGGGATAATCTACGACCAACCGGAACGGGTCAAGCCCGGCCGAACAAGCTCTTAAAACTTGATGACGCGAGGTGCTTCCGTGAAACAATAGAAGGTCGCGGTCGCATCCTTGAAGTACAGAACCTCGGTATTGTCGTCGTCGGGGGAGTACATCGACTTGAGCTCGGGGTAATTTTCGAGCATGTGGACCTTCGGCTCGCGGCGGTCGTCGCGGACGAGAGTGCCGGCCAGGCGGAGCCACTTGGAACCGGTCTTGTCCATGGCGCAGATTTCGACCTTGCCGTTTTTCTGGATCTGCTTGGAGCAGTCCTTGGACTTGCCGGTCTGGATGTAGAGCTTGCCCTCGAAAATTTCGATGGTGCCGAACGGGCGCACGCGCGGCTGGTCACCGTCGACCGTCGCGAGAAAATAAGCGCCGCATTCCTTGATGAAGTTCTTGATTTCTTCCATGTGATTTCTCCTATTAGTAATGATTAATGTATAGGCTCGGGGCTCGGGGCACGAGGTTCGAGAATAGAGACTAGAGATAAGAGGCTAGAGACTAGTGAAAAGGATCACGCACTTCGTGCGTCAATATAAGACGGCGAAGCCGTGATATTTTTCCCTAACCCCTAGATTCTAGCCTCTAACCCCTTATACCTCCTAACTGACGGAGATTGCTTCGCCTTCGGCTCGCAATGACAAATTTTTAGGCTCGGGGCTCGAGGCACGAGCGATGAGCTATGAGCCATGAGCGGTGAGGTATGAGTATGATTTCTGTAGATTCATTACTCATCGCTGACTGCTCAGAGGGGCTTTAGCCCCGACCTCAAAGCTCATTCCTCAAAGCGACCGAAGGTCGCGACCTCACAGCTCACACCTTTTCCCTATAAATCCTCTCCATCTCCGTGCCGAAGCAGCAGAAGATGACTTTCTTGATTTTCTGTGCGGGAAAGTTCCGAACCGTCTTCACAGCAATCTCGGTAGCCTCCTCCCAGGGGTAGCCATACACGCCAGTCGAAATAGCGGGGAAGGCGACCGTCTCGCAATCGTTCTCTTCGGCAAGATCGAGGCAACTTTTATAGCAAGATTCTAAAAGCGCGGGTTCGCCGTGCTGGCCATCCCGATAGACTGGTCCCGGAGTGTGAATCACGAACTTTGCCGGAAGCTTGAACCCCGGAGTAATTTTCGCCTTACCTGTCTCGCAACCGTTCAGGGGGATGCACGCCCTCAACAAATCAGGACCCGCCGCCCGGTGAATCGCACCGTCGACACCGCCACCACCCAACAAAGAACAGTTCGCCGCATTCACGATGGCATCCACCGCAAGCTTCGTGATGTCTCCTTGGACAACTTCAATCTCTATCATGCCTGTCCTCCAATTTTCTCACTATATATAATATAGTATCAACGCACCACAAGAAAATGTCAAAATCAATCCCACGCCGGTTCGCATAAGTGTGGATAAATGTTGAAAACTCAGGAACGCAAAGCCAGGGACATTCCCTCGATAGGTTCACGCGGGGTCCTCTTCCCGAATTCCAGAATCACCTGGCACACAGGGGAGCCGTCCCTCTCCAGGTTATAGCCGCAGCAATTTTCGTCCAAGCCGTATTCGCGACAAATCAAGACATCCCCGACAAAACATTCCTGCATGAACTTCACCCGGATTCTCTGCACGGCATCTTCGAAGCCGGAGCTCTCCATATGGCAGGCCACTGCCAAGTCCAGGTACGTCCTGTTGTTCATGTGGCGGTTGAAATCAATGTCGCCCATGCCCACGCGATGCTCAAGTGTGTTCATCAATTTTTCGGATGCCTGCCATTCGAACTTCCGATGTTCTCCGGCAGCAAGTTCCTCGATGAGGTCAACCTTACCGTCAAGGATCCGGGTATCGGTCGGGCGCTTCCTGTTCTTGTCCAAGACAATCCAGCAACAGTTCCCACGAGCAAAAACTTTTCCGCCATAACTCATGGCAAAGTCGCAATAGACCTTTATCCTGGACTTTTCCGAAATCCACAATTCAACATCAAAACTCTCCGACCATGGAGGGAGTTCTCCATCTATTTTCATGTCGATTTCGGAAATGACCCAATACAAACCCTGGGCCCGGATATCGAACGCCGCGAGGAACTTGCTCCCCAAAAAACGGGCAAAAGCATCTTCGTAATATGCCAAGGCAGACATCGGCAACAGGCGATAATCGAGATCCATGTCCCGGCCTGTCACAAGGTAGCGCTGTAAAAACTTCTGCATAGAAATATCCTGCCCATAATTTAACATTTTTTTGAGGACATAACAAACAAATTATCTATATTGAGGATATGAAATATCGTATTTTCATACCTATTATATTACTTGCTTTTGAATTGCCATTTGCGCAACTCGTGCCCCAGAAATCAGAAAACTCTTCCGTAAAAATTGACCGTGCCCTGATATTCAAGGTGGATTACACAGACGAGACCTTAGTACCGGATTCAACTTCCCGAAAGGCCGACCGGACCGAAGACAAAAAGAATAAAAAGAAGAATTCTGCGATGAGTTCAGCGGCTAAGACGGGAGTCTGCCTTGCGGGGGCTACGCTCTTAACATTATTCGGTAACAATCTTCCCCTTACGTGCATACCGCTGCCTACTCCTTAATTCTAATCGGTACATTGCACACTGAAAAAGTAAATTGATGTTGAAGGTTTATGAGAATCGAACACGTAGCCATCTGGGTCAATGACATCGACAAGGTCTGCGAATTTTACCGGAAGTATTTTGACGGGACCATTCATCCAGTTTACCACAATCCGGCAAAACAATTCACGAGCCGGTTCGTCACCTTCGAAGGTGGAACACGCTTGGAAATCATGCACCGCCCCGACATTAAATCGTCTTCCGAAATCATGGGTGAGGAGCGCATCGGTTTTACCCATCTTTCCTTTTCTGTCGGGTCCAAAGAAGATGTGGACCGTCTCACCCGGCAAATGTCCAAAGACGGAATCCAGGTCGTAGGGCAACCCCGGACTACCGGCGACGGATATTATGAAAGTGTCGTCCTAGACCCCGAAGGCAATCGGGTAGAGATTACAATTTAGTTTTGAAGTAGGGAGTGTTTCACGTGAAACCTTTTTTCATAATCGCGCTTGTTGCGATGAACGTACACGCGGTCGATTGTATCCGGATGACATTTGACTACCTTGCCTCTGAATACATGACGGAGGACCTGAACCTCTACATACTTCCCGGCAGCCTGAAACCGGACAGTCTCCATCAGGAACAGGAATCCATAGTTAGCACCATCAAGTACCACTGGACCAAAAACCGCCTGGACAGCATGACCTTCACTCAAGCCTGCCAGGATGATATATATAGGGAAACCATGAAGGTTGACTGGAAAGTCGATTCCGCCAGGGTAGGCAAGCTCATGAGGTACGACTGGAGTTTCCCGAACAAGAGGGACAACTTCACCGTCTTCCGCGGAAAGGATTCCGTCGCCATCGTCAAAGGCAAGGAACAGATCCACTCCTCCTACATCAAGAATGATACCATCCGCGGAATCGACAACTGGCTCCCCAGGAAATGGATAATCTTTCGCGACCCGAAAAACGAAAACAGGTGCACCCAGGTGAACGAAAAAGAAATCACCACCTATGAATTCGAAAAGGAGGGCAACACCCTAATCCTAAACATTACGGAACCCGACCACAGCATGTATATCAAGCCCCCTGGACCCTGCGAAGGCGGCGACAAGTACACCACTATATATTATAGGAAGCGGTGAGGCACGAGGTTCGAGGTTCGAGGCTCGACCCGGTTGGTGGTAAGGTCCCTGAGCCCTGTCGAAGGGCCGAACCACATCTCTCGTCTCCTCATAACAAAATGAGACGCCCGGTCCCTTCGGCAAGGAAAACAAATTGTTCCACGTGAAACAAACGATAAACCCTTTACTATATTTCCACCTATGAAAAAGATTATTGTTATTCTCGCTCTGACTTTTTTCTCCCTGGCTTCCGCAAACTGCCTCAAGACGATTTTCGAATTCCAGAGATATGAATACCTTATGCACGATAAAGATTATAGCGACTTCGTTCTGGACAGCATGTACGTGGACAAGGGTACCGCCAACAACAGGGGTGAACGTATCTACACTTGGAAGGGCTACTATAAAGACGGTATTCTCGACAGCGTACACGAAGGCGACTACCGCGACGGGGAATGGGAATACCGCGATACAAAATACAGCGTGAATATCAATATCACCCATGAAGGAAATGTCTGGACAATAATAGGAACATCGGGCGAAGAAGAAATAAAAGATATCATCTACTTTGACGGGGATTCACTCGCTGTCACTACAACTAACGAAGACGGCGAATATACCAGCATCTACGTCTTGAAAAACGATACCATCTTCAGGTCCTCCGAAGACCAGATCATTGTCATGGACGAAACGGATACAAACACCTGCTACCAAAAAGAATACTACGACGGCACCTGGACAACATGGGACCGTTTCGAAACCTCCAACCAGGATGGAAGGATTACCGTCAGCAAAACCTATATTGAGGAAGGGCTGGACAACAAGGTCATGATATATTATATGGTTCCGCGCAATGGTGTTTCCACCACATCAATCCATCGCAAAATCCACTCGGCAATCATTCCCGAAAAGGTTAAAAAGTTTGACCTCCTCGGCCGCCCTGCCAAAGGCGAACATATTATAAAAGTGAACAGGTAATCTGCTCATGAAAAAACTCATCCTTATCCTCTCCATTCTGACATTGGACGTTTTCGCCGCCGGCTGCCGCGACTACATGCGCCTCTTAGTATCTTTCTGGAATTTTGATGAATACCGCCTCGATAGCCTCTATGCGGCAAACTACTTCGGTTCCCGGGTTTATTATTCGGAATCAAAATTTTATTATAAGAACGGCAACCTCATCAGCACGGTCAGATGCTATGGCGATGACTGTGAATACGTACCCATTGAAAATGACAATCCCGACAGCATTGTTAAATGCAACGGCGATTGCGAATACGCGCCCATTGAAATTGTTACCGTAAAAACAGATACGTCAACAAATAGAACAATCTATGTGGATGGCATATTGTCCGAAGAAGAACTCGTTTCCATTGACGGAGATTCTTCCACTTCTATTTCATACCATATGATGAAAGAAAGCATATCAGACGAAATAATCGCATCAGACGAAGCAATCGCAATCCTTGAAGAAGATTCTTCCGCTTCTCCTTATTTCCGTATCATACAAAACAGAGTTTTTTTTAAAGATGGTGTGACAATAAATTTTTTGAAAAACGATACTTTAAAAAAAATAGAGATAAAAACAGATATGCTCAATTTAGAATCAGAGATGAAAAAGATAACTGTCATTACACCTGACCCCAGCAATGAAAATCTCTGCAACTTCACTGTTTATGAACCCATAAAAAGTGACACGTCACTTCAAAGCCTGACTAAACAAAATATCATCAGCGAATACCAAGCGACCATAACCAATACGGAAAAAGGTTTTATTGTGTCCTTCAGCAATAACGATGAAAAGTGGTTTTACATCCTCGCCAGTGAGCCAACCACATCAATCCATCGCAAGGTCCGCAAGGCAACCATTCCCGAAAAGTCTAAAAAGTTTGACCTCCTCGGCCGCCCCGCCAAGAGCAAACATATTATAAAAGTGGGCCGATAAAGTTTCACGTGAAACGTGCGATAGCGAGTGTCGTGACGGGGTGCTTGCACATCGGCATGACCGAGCATGAGCATGTTGGCTCCGAAGGAGCCCAACATTATTGTTTGAAAAACATAGTTAGACCTTTTTTTTCAATGTCGCCAGTGTTGATAGATAAATCACAAGATTCAACATTTTCTCAACATTTACTAAAATATTATCCACAAATATTTTTAAAATTTTCGGTCTGCCGGATTTCCGGCGGCCTTTTTGTTAGTAAGATATTCTAAATTAGGAAACGTTACGTCAGATATCCACAAGACGTTTCACGTGGAACATACTTAATGAGACCATCGGAAGATACCAGGCAACAGGAAATATTCTGTCAATTTTTGTCAGAGAAAGGTGTGCAGCTGTCCAAGGAGACGACTGAGCGACTCTTCCTGTATGCCGATTTGGTAGTAGAGACCAAGCAGTTCGGCAACCTGATTTCGCCGAAGGATTCCGAAAAAATCCTCAGCCGCCACATCGCCGACTCGCTGGTACCCTATATATATATTAGACGAGAGATTGCTTCGCCTTCGGCTCGCAATGACAAAAACACCCAGGATAACACTATCCCTAATTCCTCACTCCTCAAAGCGACCAAAGGGAGCGACCTCATACCTCACACCTATAAATGGGCCGATATGGGTGCGGGTGCGGGTTGTCCGGTTTTCCCGCTCGCCATCGTGATGCCCGAAATCCAGTTTTATGCGGTCGAGCCCCGCAACATGCGCGTGCAGTTCATGAACTACGCCAAGGAAAAGCTCCAACTCCAAAACCTGACTGTCGTGGGCAAGCGCTTCGAGACCTCCGGCCTTTCGGACCTGGACTTTATCAGCTGCCGCGCCCTCTCGACTTTCGAAAACGACTGGGAACGTGCCCAACCCGGACTCAAGAAGGGCGGGATGTTCCTCACTCTAAAAAGTTTCAACAATATCGTTCACTTGGAAAACGACCCGGCGGTACACATATATAAATATGCTCTGCCCCAGGAAGAACAAGTTTACGCCTTAGTCACTCGAGGTAACGAATGAGTAAAGTAATAGCAATCTGTAACCAGAAGGGCGGCGTGGGCAAGACCACGACGGCCGTGAACCTGGCCGCAAGTTTTGCCGCTCTCGAAAAGAAGACACTCCTTATCGACATGGACCCGCAGGGCAACGCTTCCCAGGGTCTCGGTTTCAACGAGGCGCAGGACGAAGATATCCACGAAGTCCTCAACCTGGCCGGTAACCCCGACAACCTCAGCTACGAAACCATCAAGCCGGCAATTCTCGACACGCCTCTGGATTTCCTGAAGCTCATCCCGTCTGGCCCGGACTTGGCCGTGATGGAAATCGAACTCGTGAACGCCATGAGCCGCGAACGCCGTCTCGAAAGAGTTATCAACATCCTCAAGCAGGCATTCGAGTTCATCATCATCGATGCACCCCCGAGCCTGAACCTTCTCACGCTCAACGTGCTGACCGCCGCCACAAGCGTGCTCATCCCGGTGCAGTGCGAATACTACGCCCTGCAAGGTATGACCGAACTTTTCAAGACAATCCGCGAAGTGCAGAAAAACCTGAACAGCGATCTCAAAATCGAGGGTACGCTGCTCACCATGTATGACGCCCGTCTGAGTCTCTGCAAGCAGGTCGCCGAAGAAGTCCGCGAGAACCTTTCCGATACGGTGTTCCAGTCGGTCATTCCGCGCAACGTCAAGTTGAGCGAAGCTCCGTCCCACGGGAAACCGGTCATCTTGTACGACGTGCAGAGCAGCGGCTCGCAGGCCTACATGAAACTCGCCGAAGAAATCCTGAACAAGGAAAAATAAAATATACCATCGGTATTACATACGCAGGAACCAGAAATTATATATTAATCAAGGATTTCAAAAATGGGAAAAAAGTCTCTTGCTCTCGGCCGCGGCCTCTCCGACATTCTCAAGGACCACTCCTTGAATAGTGGCATCGTGATTGGCGAATCCGAAAACCAGCCGGCCCAGGACAACGATAACAGCCGAATCGTAGAAATCGACGTCAACCTCATCGACCCGAACCCGTTCCAGCCGCGCAAAGTTTTTAGCGACGACGAACTGGTGGAACTTGCCGAAACAATCGAACAGCACGGGTTGATCCAGCCGATTATCGTGCGCAAGGTGGGCGACCGTTACCAGATTATCAGCGGTGAACGCCGTACCCGTGCAACAAAGCTCGCCGGTCTCCCGGTCATCAAGGCGCAGGTTTACGAAAATCTCGAAGACAAGACAATGGCCGAATGGGCCCTCATCGAGAACATCCAGCGCGTGGACCTGAACCCGGTCGAAGTTTCAAGGTCTTATCAACAATTGATCGATAATCACGGCTATACTCACGAAGATTTGGCCAAGATTGTTGGTAAGTCCCGCTCCGCCATTACCAACTCGCTCCGCCTGCTCAAGCTCCCCGAACAAGTGCTCACTTGGATAGTAGAAGGCAAGCTGAACAGCGGTGCCGCCCGTGCCCTCTGCAGCGACAAGGTCGAAGATCCCGAAAGCCTCGCCAAGAGGATTATCGACGAAGGCCTGAACGTCCGCCAGATCGAAGCTGTCATCCGCGGGGAAGATATTAACCCGACGAGAGAAGAACGGTTCGACAAGCTCACCGACCTTGGCAAGGACCCTGAGCCTGCCGAAGGGGCCGACGCTTCAACAACCTCGGCGAGCCCGGCCGTAAAGAAGCCGAAGCCGGAACTCAGCGCCGACCTCAAGAATTTCGAATCCAAGCTCGAAGGCTATTTCGGCACCAAGGTTGAACTCAACCCGAGTGCTTCTGACCAGTCCAAGGGCACCATCGTCATCAGTTACTATTCCATGGACGACTTGACACGCATCCAGGAACTTTTGGAGAACCGGTAAAAAGTGAAATTCCTTAAGCTAAAGCTCAAGTCGTACACCATCCAGGTCATCCCGGACGATTCGCGGCAAATCAAGCAATACCACGTTTCAGCGACGATGCTTATGGTTATCCGCGTCGTGCTCGCCGTGTTCATTGTACTTTCTATCGTGTTCATAGCGCATATCGGCAAGATGACTGCAAAGATTGCCCGTTACGAAACCTTGAAAAAGACGGACGCCCAGCTCGTCAAGGTGAACGCCAACTACGAAGAAGTGCTTACCCACCTGGATTCCCTCTGGTTATTCGAAGAAAGGATACAGAACATCCTCGGCACGTTCCTCGAAAACGATTCCAACAAGATTAACAGCCTTATTGACAAGAGCAAGTTCGTGCATACGCCTCCCGAAAAGATTGAAGTCGACTTCGAGGGCCTTCACGGCTGGAAAAGCTACGAGGAAAGGCAGAGAATCGAAAGGCTCCCGAATATATTGCCGGTCGTTGGCATGATCAGCAAAACGTTCAACGAAGAGACCGGACATAACGGCACTGACTTCGCTGCAAAGGTCGGAAATCCCGTTTTTGCCACTGGAACGGGTACAGTTGAGTTCGCGGCCGAAAAAGATGAGCTCGGGAATACTATAATTGTTAATCACGGGAACGGTTATGTAACAAGCTATTCCCACCTGAAGGATATGAGGACACGAAAAGGGCGCCAAGTCAAGAAGGGTGATATCATCGGTACCATCGGCACCACTGGCAACGCATCTGGACCGCATCTTCATTACACGATCACGAAGGACGGAGTTCCTCAGAATCCCGAATCCTTCTTCAACTACTAGGAGAAACTATGCCAAATAAAGAACAGGAAATCACACAGATCGGCAACAGCATCACCATCAAGGGCGACATCCTCGGCAAGAGCGACGTCCGCGTGGCTGGTAACGTCCAGGGTAGCGTGAATATCGAGGGCGACCTCGTCGTGGAACGCACGGGCCGTATTGAAGGCGAAATCAAGGTCACCTCTTCCGTCATTGCTGGCACTGTCAGAGGCAACATCGATTGCACGGGCAAGCTTGTCCTCGAGAACTCTTCCAAGTTCGTGGGCAACATCAAGACGAAGCAGCTCATCATCCAGGAAGGCGCTATCTTCCAGGGTAACTGCAACATGGGCTCTTCCGAAGTTCCGCCCGCCAAGGAAGCTCCGGCTGCTGCCAACGGAAAGGAAAAAGGTCAACAGCCTTTCTAATATCACTTATCTATTTATATAAATAGAAATGATATTGGAAATGTTGATTGTGGATAGAAAATTCGGGTTTTCTCAATATTCACTTGAATATCATAGAGATATGAAACTAAAGTGTGATGGCGGTTACATTGAAAACTCGAATTCTATTCACGAACTTCAACATGAATAGATGTTGAAAGCTGATCTTTGACAGCTATCAACAGAAAAGGCACAAAAAGACGTTGAAAACAGAAGGTAAATAGCGCAGAATATTTACAAAAGGGATACATAAGAAAAATAATATAAGGCCCACTGCGCTGTATTATCTATATTCTTTACGCGTATGATTTCGAAAGTGATCAGAATCGGTCAGGTATCCGATATCCATATCGGAGAAGACGAAGGATTTGTGCAGGGCATCGATGTCCGCGCAAATTTTGAGTCCGCCCTGAAGTCGAAGTCCATGAAGGACATCGACTTGCTGGTGCTGTCCGGCGATCTGGCTAACGAGGACGGGGAAGAAGGCGCCTACAAATATGTGGCCGACCTGCTCAAGGATTACCGCGTTCCCGTATGCGTGATTCCAGGGAACCACGACCGCCTCGATGTCATGCAGAAGTATTTCGATCTAGAGGGCAAGGTCAGGGACGGAAAGTGCTACTACCGTTACGACATTTGCGGCCGTACCCTGCTCTTTTTGGATAGCGGGTGTGGTACAGTTTCCAAGGACCAGCTGGACTGGTTGAAGGTCGAAGCGGCAAAGGTGAACGATGAAATCCTCCTGTTCATGCACCATCCGCCGTGCCTCTGCAACCACAGGTTCATGGACCTGAAGTACTCGCTCAAGAACATAGACGAAGTCCAAGAAACTTTGTCTTCAATAAAGAACATCAAGCATATTTTCACGGGTCATTACCATTTCAACTTCCACCTGCAATTGCCTTCGCAGCAAGAAGTGCATGTCGCGCCATCGACACAGATGCAAATTGACCCGCAGGCACCCATTTTTAACTTGATGAGTTCCGCGCCGGGCTGGCAAGTGATTGAATGGGGAGAAAATTTTGTAGAAACTGGAGTTTATTTCAATTAACCCCTTGAAATATTTGTCCATTTAACTAAATTTGGGGAAAATTTGGCGGCTTAGCTCAGTTGGTAGAGCGTCGGAATCATAATCCGCAGGTCTGTGGTTCGAGCCCACAAGCCGCTATTACCTAAGAAGAAGAGGTGCGTATGTCAAAACGAATTCTCATGATATCGGTCTTGATACTCACCTCTTTTTTTGTATCCTGTTCTAAGGATAAAGCCGAAAAACAGGCACAACAGCAGGCTGTCGTAACTGCTCCCAAGGTCGAAGCGATAGTCAAGGTTGAACCTTTCAATGCGCCGGAATCGCCTGTCATTAGCGAAGATAAAGCTAAGTTGTATGTAAAGGCAAGTGCAGCTCTCCTTGAGCTGGGCGTAAGCTGGACAGACCGTATCGAAAAGGCTCAGGACAACGAGAAGGTTCAGATTCTTAATGCTTACAACGTTGCTCGTGATCAGCTCTGTGCTCGTGTCGGGCTCGCTGGCATTGCCGAATACAACTGGATTACCGAAGTCGCGCTGAAGGCCGACGACAACAAGCTGACGTTCGAATCGGCCGGAATGAAAATCCAGTAATCCTGGGTACATTTTTAAAGAAGGGCTCCGCGCTTTAAGGCACGGGGCCTATGTTTTATCTTCTTTGGCGCCGTAGGTTTCTTTTGACATTTTTTGTCGGCCGGACGAAACTATATTTTAACCGTGAAAGACGAGGTTATTGAATGAAGTTCCTGCATCTGGCTGATTTGCATATAGGCAAGCGCGTGTGCGAGCATAACATGCTCGACGAGCAGGTGCATATTTTGGGCGAGGTGTTGGATATTGCCCGCAAAGAAAGCCCGGATGCCGTACTGATTGCGGGCGATGTTTACGACAAGTCGGTGCCGAGCGCCGAGGCGGTGGCCGTGCTCGACGATTTTCTGGTGAAGCTTGCTGCGACGGGCACCAAGGTGTTTGTGCTGAGCGGGAACCACGATTCTGCGGAACGCATCGCGTTTGGCGGGCGCCTGATGCAAGGTATGGGCGTGTACATGTCGCCCGTGTACAATGGCGAATTTGCACCGATGACACTCAAGGATGAAATGGGCGAGGTGGATTTGTGGATGCTCCCGTTCGTGCGCCCTGCCGATGTTCGCGCCCATCTCGAGAGTGATGAGGATCGCGACGCCGTGACGGACTATACCTCTGCCATGCGCATGGTGATTGCGCAGATGAAGTTTACGGAAGGCCGCAGGAACGTGCTCGTGGCGCACCAGTTCGTGACGGGTGCGGAACGCAGCGAATCCGAGGAAAACGTGGGCGGCCTCGACAACGTGGACGCCTCGGTGTTCGAGAAGTTCGACTACGTGGCGCTCGGGCATATCCATAAACCGCAAAATGTGATGAAGGATGTGGGCGGTACGGTGCGTGCGCGTTACAGCGGCACTCCGCTCAAGTATTCGCTTTCGGAAGCGGCACATAAGAAATCGGTTACGATCGTGGAGCTAGGTGCGTCCAGGGCGTGCAACGAGTTTAGAACTGCCGGAGTAATATGTGACGATATAGATGTGCATGCGGGCGACTTGTTTGCTGGTAGTGAAATGCGCGCGGCCTTGCAGGTGCGCGAGGTTCCGCTGAAACCGTTGCATGATGTGCGCGAAATTCGCGGGACGTTTGCAGAAGTTGTCTCGCTGGAATTCCGTACGGCGCAGGTGGCGGCAGGCAATAAGCTTGACGATTTTGTGTACGTGAAACTCACCGACGAAAACGACGTTCCCGACGCCGCCCAGAAACTGCGCGGGATTTACCCGAACTTGATGATGCTCGATTACGACAACGAGCGCACGCGCAACCAGCAGATTGCGGTGGGCGTGGAAGCCATCGAGAAAAAATCGCCGATGCAATTGTTCGGGGAATTTTTCAGCGAGATGACGCGCCGCGAAATGAATTCCGAAGAGTGTGAGTTTGTACAAAGTATTGTTGACGGAATCTGGGAGGGCGAAAGATGAGACCGACCAGGCTGATTATTTCTGCATTCGGGCCGTACGCAGAGCGCACCGTCATTGATTTGGATAAGCTCGGCAAGAGCGGGCTCTACCTGATTTCGGGTGATACGGGCGCCGGCAAGACGACGATTTTTGATGCGATTACGTATGCGCTGTTCGGTCGCGCAAGCGGCGACAACCGTGACGATGCGAAATTGTTCCGTTGCACAAATGCGATTCCCGAGACAAAGACCGAAGTGGACTTGACGTTCGAATATGCGGGCAAGGAATACCGCGTGGTGCGCAATCCCGAGTACATGCGCCCCAAGGCGCGCGGCGAAGGGCTCACGAAGGAAGCGGCCTCGGTCACGTTCTATTATCCCGAAGCGAGCGGCAGGCAGGGCCCAACAAGCCGCCCGGTAAGCAAGGAAAAAGACGTTGCGGCGGCAGTGCAGGCAGTTATCGGCATCGACCGCGACCAGTTTACGCAAATCGCGATGATTGCGCAGGGCGATTTTATGAAGCTCCTGCTTTCGACGACGGATGAGCGCAAAAAGATTTTCCGCAAGATTTTCAAGACAGACAAGTTTGGCGCATTGCAAGATGAACTCAAGAGGCGTGCCTCAGAAATAGAAAGGCAATGTGGCGATAGCGAAAATGCGGCATGCACGATGGTTGCGCAGTTGCAGTGCGGCGTGGAATCGGCGCAGGCGCAGAATCTGGAACAGGCGAAGAACCTGGCCGCGGCAAGGCAGGTCGCCGATTGGCAGGGCGTTTGCAGCACTGCGGAAGCGGTAATTGCAGAAGATGAAGAATCGCAAGTAAAAATGAAGGCGGAACTTTCCGGATCTGAAGGCCGCCTTGCCGCGATGGACAAGGAATTGGGACAGGCACAGAATATCGAAAAGACTCGTAGCGCTCTCAAGAAGGCCACGGAAGATTTTGAAAAAATTTTGCCGACCCTTGCTCCGTTGAAAGAAGCGAAGGCTGCGGCAGAAGCCAAGCAACCGGAACGTGACAGTCTGCAGGAACGCATCACGACGCTCAGGAATTCACTGCCGGATTACGACCAGCTGGAATCGCGTCGGGCCGAGGTCTTGAAAAAGGAAAATGCGGCCAAGAGCCTTGTTGCGGATCTGGAAAAGAACGGCAAGGCTGTAGAAAATCTCAAGGCGACGATTGCCTTGCTCGAAGAGGAACTTGCAAAGCTTGGCGATGCGGGTTCCAGGAAGCAGGAACTGATTGCGCAGCTGGACAAACTTAAGACAAGGCAAGATGACTTGTCGAAGGTTGGCAAGAGCGTCAAGGAATTGGCCGGCATCCGTGATGCGTTTGAAAAGGCGAAACAGGCCTACATTACAGCCGATGCGGATTATCAAAAGAAGAATGCGGAATACGAGGCGATGAATCGGGCCTTCTTGAACGAACAGGCGGGAATCATTGCCGAGACTCTGGTAGAAAACGAACCTTGCCCGGTTTGTGGTTCTACGGATCATCCGCACAAGGCTTGCAAATCGGTGGAGGCTCCGAGCCAGGCCGAATTGGAACAGTTCAAGGAATCGGCTTCCAAGGCGGAATCGGTACGCGGCGCCAAGAGTGCAGAGGCTGCGCAAGCGAAGGGCGCCTACGACGAAAAGCAGGCTAGCGTCGGTACGCTGGTGCATGAACTTTTTGGCGAGTGTAGTTTGGAAAATGCTCGCGAGCGTGGCAATACGGAATATGCCGAAAACCGCGACAAGATGGCATCGCTGACTTTAGCGGTATCCAAGGAAGAAGAACGCGAAAAACGCAAGACATTCCTCGAGAAGAACATTCCGGAAAAGCGTCGTGAACTGGACGGTTTGCAGGCCACCGCGACAGAGTTCGAAAAACAGATTTCTGGCCTCAAGGCCGATGTGGAATCGGGCAAGGTTGCAGCAGAAGAACTTTCGAAGAAACTTTCGTTTGCAAGCAAGGCCGATGCCGAAAAGCAGATTGCTGAAACGCAGCAGCAACTGGATAACTCCAAACACGAACTTGAAAAAGCGACAAACGCATTTACCGAATGTGAAAAGCAGGTGAACGAACTAAATGCAAGCAAGGGTACGCTGGCGTCGCAGTTGGAAGATGCTCCGGAATACGACTTGGCTGCATTGCAGGCAAAACGCGATGAGGCCGCCGCTGCCCGCGATGCGCTCGTGCAGCGGTTAAACACCGTTACGGCGCGGCAATCGCAGAACAGCAATGCGCTTGCGCAAATCCGCAAGACGGTGGATTCACTGGGAGAACTCCTCCGCAAGCGCGGCTGGATGCGCAACCTTTCAGATACGGCGAACGGCATGCTTTCGGGTACGAGCAAGGTGATGCTCGAGACTTATGTGCAGGCTTCGTATTTTGACCGCATCGTGAGCCGCGCGAATACGCGCTTCCGCATTCTCTCGAACGGGCAGTACGAACTGGTGCGCCGCATGGACGCTTCCAATAACAGGAGCCAGAGCGGGCTCGACTTGAACGTGCTCGACCATGCGAGTGGCAGGCAACGCGAGGTGAAGACGCTCAGTGGTGGCGAAAGTTTCTTGGCGTCGTTGTCGCTGGCGCTCGGCCTTGCCGACGAGGTGCAGAGTTCGGCGGGTGGCATTCAGCTCGACACTATGTTCGTGGACGAGGGTTTCGGTTCGCTCGACGACGAGAGTTTACGGCTTGCCATCAATACGCTGCAGACGCTCGCGGGCGATAACCGCCTGGTGGGTATCATCAGCCACGTGAACGAACTCGAACGCAAGATTGAAAAAATCGTCCGCGTGAAAAAGGATGACAACAAAATCAGCCGCGTGACCATCGAGGTATAAAAAATGGCCCCTTGAAGGGGCCGTTCTTATAAGACACCGTTTTTTACGGAACGTCGTTGGGCATGATGCCGTAACTTCGGACATCGTCCAGCATGATTACTTGTGCATCCCCTGACTTTATCGTTTTATCCGTCACATTTTCCGTGAACTCCTCCCTGGCGATTTCATTGGCATCGGCGAAGGTTGCGTCTTTGCTGTTGAGGAGGGTCGTTTCAAGCACTTCGAGTGTGGAGCCGCCCTGTTCGGGGTGCCACCCTACGAACATGTGGTTCGGAATGATTATGAGGGCGACCTCGAAACCGATGGCTTCGAGGACCGATGCGACCAAGAAGGTGAACTCGTTGCAGACGGCATGCTTTGTACGCAGGACTTCTATCGGGTAGTTGATTTTTTGCCCGTTGCTCCCGATGCCGTCGTTTTCGACATACTTGATGTTGCGCTTTTGCAGAACTTCGAACACTGCTTTGACTACGCGGTAAGAACTTTCGACAACGGATTCGTCATCGGTATATTGCTGGTAGGCTTTGAGTGTCCCGTTGGGGAGTTTCTTTGCGACTTCGTTCAAGATGGTGGTCATGGAGTCCATGTTCGGTGTGACCCATACGGCGTTCCACCAGTCTCTATTTTCGACGCCCATGAGTTCTGCACCGTTGACTTGCATGGGGTGGACCGTCGTTGGCTCAGATTCCGAGAAGAAGAGGATTTCGCGGTCGTTTTCAAGCGCATAGGCGCGAATTTGGAACTGCTCCTGTTTCGGGGCCGTGAGGCCGAGCAGGTAGTCGTTATCGAATTTCAGCGATGTTCCGAGAATAACGGTTGAGTCAGGATTCACGAAATCTGTTGTCGTGCTTGTATCTGTGGCGCCTTCTATCCATACTTTGAGGGCTACCTTTTTCCAGCGGCACTTGGTCTTTTTTTCGCAGGTGTTGCGGACCAGTACGGAAATAGGTATCGGGGTCGGTTGACCGCTTTGTCCTTCGAAGTCCTTGTACATGAGCGGGTACTGGTTTGCGAATGCTCCGTAGATGTTCTCCTTGCTCGACCATATAGATGCATCTAGTGACCGGATGACGTTCTGCGTGTAGATGTCATTGTAGATGCTGTCGTAGAGCTGGTCGTAGAGCGAGTCGTAGTCCGCATCCTTGAGGCTGTCGATAAGCGCTTCGCGTATGGAGTCCATCCAATTTTCGGAGTAGGTATTGTCGAAAAGAATCTTGTAGACGGTATCTACGTAGGGTTCAGCATAGAGGCTGTCCCAGAGGGTTTTCGTGACCTTGGTGCGGATGACCTTGGCGAGGGAGTCAACATCGACTTCCTCGGCATCCTTGCCGGCGATGCCGTCTTTGCCGTCTTCACCGGAACAAGCGGTAAAGGCGATCGTGAATGCCGTGAACGCGGTAATTGCAAAAAATGAAAGTCTAGAATGAGTTTTCATAGGTCTCCTTTCTTGTTTCCGTTTCTGGGTAGGGTCAGCGTGCTTTGCGTTTGTTGATAAGTCTTGTGTAGGTTTCCACTTGCCGTTGGATGATGCCGTCCCATGTGAAGCAATCGGCGATGCGTTTGCGGGCGCCTGCGAGCAGGCTCTCGAGGAGCGAGCGGTCGCTGGCGATGCGCTTGAAGGCGTTTGCCAAGGCTTCGGGGTCTTTTTCGGGGACAAGGATTCCCGACTCGCCGTCTACAACGACATCCGGGATGCCGCCCACGTTGCTTGCGACAATCGGGAGGCCGAGTTCCATGGCCTCGATGAGCACGACGCCCAGACCTTCGGTGTCGCCCTTGTGGTCGACGATGGCGGGTAGCACGAATACGTTTGCAGTGCGGTATTCATTGGCGAGGTCTTCGGGCGAGAGCTTGCCGGTGAAGATGACGTGCGGGTACTTTGCGGCCTGCTGTTTGAGTTTCTCGGTGAGGTCGCCCACGCCGACGATGCGGATTTCGAACTTGTCGGCAGGCAGGAATTTCGCGGAGTCGATGAGGTAGCAGATGCCCTTGCGCTCGATATGCCGCCCAACGAACAGAACCTTGAACTTCCCATTCACCGCATGCGGAACCGCACTTTCCCCTCTCTCGTCTCTCGTCTCTCGTCTCTCGTCTAAATCGGTCTCTCGTCTCTCGTCTAAAGTCGTTCCGTACGGGCTCCATTCCACGTCTACGTTCCGGATGGCCTTGATCTTGCCGGCGGTGAAGCTCGAGTTCGCGAACACCGCCTGCGCTTGCCCGATGGCGAACTTGAGGAGCGGTTTGACCCATTTCTTTTTGCGGATGAGCAAAAGTTCCGCCCCGTGGAAATTCAGCACCAGCGGGATACGGAGGAGCTTTGCAGCGCCGAGGGCGATGTAGGCATGCGGGAACGGCCAGTGCGCGTGGATGATGTCGGGCTTCCACTGGCGGCATATCTTGAGGCACTTGAAGAAGCCGTTGATAATATAGGGGATAGCGAGGAGCTGTAGCCAGGGCTTGCTCGCCATCTTGGAGGGGGCGCCTTCTTCGTGCGTGAGGATTTCCCAGTTGGCGGGCGCGTAACGGAAACGGTTCACGCGCGTGCCGTCGATTTCGTGGCTTTTGAGCCCTTTGTAAGAAGGGGCGAGTACCTGGATTTCGACACCCGCTTTTTTGAGGTGCGCGATAGACGTCCGGAGCCAGGGGACCTCGGCGTCTTCGTGGAATCGGGGATAGACGGAGCCGATGACAAGAACTTTCATGCCAGTGCCGTTGATGCCTTTTGTTGCATATCCTGGATGCAGGCGGGATAGACGATGGGAGTCACGAGGGTAGAGAGGATGCTTGAAACGTGCGGGAAGTCGTTGATGTTCGCAGTCTGCTCGATACGGCCCTTGACGCGCGTCCAGCCTTCTATCTTCGAGTCGAGAAGCAGCATGCCCAATCCGGCCTCGTTCTCGATGAACCCGATGATGTCGCAGCCTCTGTTGTTCTTGGCCAACGCTTCCAGGAAGATTTCCCAGAATTTGCTGTTGTCCTCGTCGTTGCCGAGCTTCTGGGCAATCTGTTCAAAGTTAAACTCAAGGTACACGAACGAGGTCTTGTCCTCGTCGCTGCGTATAATTTCCTCTTGGCAGCGCCGTTCAAATAATTCCTTCGTGTATATGGAAATATTGAACCGGTGTTTTCCAATCAAATTGAAGAGCTGTTCCTTCATCATCGATTGGAATTTAGTCTATTTTTTGGTCATGCAGAGATTGATCAAGTTAAAAAAAGTGCTTAAGAACAGCGTTTTGGCATCGGCAGTGGAGGGATTCAAGTCCCTGAAGGTGTCTACGGGCAAGTACCGTCCGCTTTCGCCCGCCGAAATAGAGGTTCTCGAGAAAAACGGCAACAGCTGCGACGACTGGTCGAAGATCATGGTGGAGCCGGCTTTTGTTCCGGAACGCATCTACCGCTCCGTGTTCATGGGCGATGTTTACCTGCCCGCGTTTTTCGGCACGCTCCTTTTGCCCGGCGACGTCTCGTTCCAGACCGGCATATACGACAGCCTCGTGCATAACTGCATTATCGAGAATGCGCTCGTGTATAGGGTCGCCATGCTCAGCAACGCGATTGTACGGCGCGGCGCCGTGGTCCAGAACGTTGGGTCGTTCGTGGGCACCGGCAAGATCAATTACATGATGGGTACTGGCATCACCGTGGGTAACGAGATGGGCGGTCGCATGGTGTATGTCATTCCGGAGATTACCACAGACCTGGTGGATGTGCAACTTTTCCACAAGGCCGATGCAGCGACGGAGGCTGCATTCAAGGAACAGCTCATGGCACACCGGGACGAGTGCGACATGCCTTATTCTATTGTAGGCAAGGGCGCAGTCGTGAGCAATACGAACATCGTGCGCAACAGCTGGATAGGCGAACATGCCCGTGTCGAGGGTGCTGCAAAAATCAGGAACTCCATCATCATGAGTTCGCTGGAGCATTCCACGCACGTTTACGATTCCGTGATTCTTGAAAATTCCAACTTGCAGATGGGCGTGAGCGTGCATACAGGGGCCGAGGTACAGAGATCGGTGCTCATGGAACGCTGCAAGGTGGGGAGCAAGGCCATTGTGAAGTCTTCTATCGTGGCGCCGTGCTGCCATATCGAAGAGGCCGAGGTGAACTGCTCCTACGTGGGGCCCATGACGCAGATGCACCACCATTCGCTTTTGATTGCCGCACTGTGGCCGGAAGGCTGCGGAAACTTGGGCTACGGTGCGAACGTCGGTAGCAACCACACCGGTCGCATGCCCGACCAAGAAATTATGCCTGGGCAGGGAATGTTCTTTGGGCTTGGCGTGAACATCAAGTTCCCCGCCAACTACCGCGAGTCGCCGTTTACGTTGATCGCAAGCGGTGTGACGACATTGCCGCAGCGGCTCAAGTTCCCCTTCTCGCTCATCCGTTCCGGCGACCCACAGTTGATGGGCGTGCCCGCGCGTTTGAACGAAATTATTCCCGGCTGGAACTACGCGAAGAACGCGTATGCCATGGATAGGAACGCCTACAAGTATGCCCAGCGGGGCAAGGGTGCTGTCGCGCCGTCGTTCTATAACATGTTCAGCGCCGAGACCGCCCGCTGCGTTTTTGATGCATACAACCGTTTGCAAGGGGTCGCCGTGCGTGACCTCTACACCCGCCGGGAAATCGACGGACTCGGTGAAAACTTCATGCGCGAGAGCGTGCGCCAGGATGCACTGCGCGCCTATGCGGAATACCTGGAACGCTATGCGCTCGACATGCTGATATCCCTCGTCGAAAACGACGGCTCGCTTGCTACACAGGCACCGCGTGAACTCCGCCGCCTGGTTGCAGGCGACGTGAACAAGGACATTGTGCGCATTGTGCCGCTGCCCGAAACATTCGAAGAAGTAGTCAAGCGCTTCCGCACGCTCGAAAAGGAATGGTTCGATCGCGTCGGTCACGGGCTCGATCGCGACAGCGCACGTGGCCGCGAGATATTCGATGACTACGATTCCGCGCACCCGGTCGATGCCGCCTTCGTGGAATGGGAAAAGACGCGCTTCGAAGAATCTATCCGCCGCCTGAACGCCGTGGCCAAACTCGCGAAGCCGGAAGGGTAGCTCTCCGGTGGAACAGATATTGCTCTACATATTGCTCGGTCTCGAAGTCGTGCTGCGCGTAGTGCTCGAAGTGCGCGAACGCAGGCTGACTCAAATGCGTGGCGGCGTGTTCGCAGTGCTCCGACTGGTGCCGCTTTTAAACGACATCGTGCCCCTGCCCGAATCGCGCAAGGCGCCTGCCGCCTCCGCCTTTGTCGAGAAGCACGAAGAAGGCCACAAGAGTCTGCATCATGGCATCCTGCGGAGTGTCACCAAGATTATCTTCTTGATTGTCGCCGTGTGGTTTTTGGCCGCGATGCTCTCGCGGTTCGGCCTCACCATTTACGAATCCGTGCTGTGGCTGCACTTGGCCGCCATACCCCTCCGGATGATATTCCATCTGTACTGCTGGAACCAGGAATACGAAGCCGACGCTTATGCGATGAAGCAGCTCGGCAAGGCCAAAACCAAAGAAGCTATGCGCGACCTTATTGCAAGCGAAATCCCATACACGAAGCTCTTTGCCGTTGTGTACCGTGAGCACCCGACTGCAACGCTGCGCCAACGCCGCCTGTTTGCGAAGTAAAAATTGACATTTTATGACATCTGTTTGGATGTAAACTGGCGTGCATGCAGGAGAGCGTTTGAGTCAAAGCGACTTTGCGCAAATTGCAGGACTTGTTCCCGAAATAAACGGCAGCGACTACAAATACAAAGGTATTTCATACGAAGGAATTGCCGCACTGATTCGCGAGAACGTGAGTGCCGCCGACATCGCCGTCGAAGTATTTTTCAGAACAGTTCTTTTCAACTATATCGCGTGTAACGGCGATGCACATGTAAAGAATTTTTCTCTCCGCAATTCCGTCGAAAATCCCGATGTCTATGACTTGACTCCCGCATACGACTTGCTGAATACTTCGCTTCACATTCCCTATGAGCAATCGCGTACAGCACTCGACTTATTCAAGGATGAAGACGATTTCAAGACTCCTTTTTACGAGGCAAACGGTTTTTACGGCACTCCTGATTTTATGGAATTTGCCAAGAGAATCGGAGTTGTTGAAAAGAGAGCCTCACGTTTCATAAAACAGGCTATCGATGCCGTGCCCGCAATGGAAGAAATGCTGGACAAGTCATTCTTGAGCGAACAAGGCAAAGAGAAGTACAAAGAATCTATCCGAGATAGAGCCAAGGCACTTGGGCTATAGAGGATTTTTAAGCGTATGCCCCTCCCTCTTGACTTTTTTAACTTAATAAGTTAAATTAAGTTAAAAGGGGCGTTATGAGCATCGGCGGGATAACATACAAGACCATCAACGGCAAGCGCTACGCGTATTACCAGTGGTGCGAAAACGGCAAGCAGCGGAGCCGGCGCGTCAAGGATGACGAGCTGGAATTGCTTGCGGTGCAGATTGAATCGGCCAAAAGCCAGGCGGCGCTTTCGCGTTCCTTGTCGCTGTCCGATGTTCGGGCGACTTATTCGGCGCTGCTTCTTGCGGCTTTCAAGACCGACGTGAAGACGGGCGCCCTGCTTGAGAACTTCGCTGCTCCCGTGAAGGGATTCAAGAAGCGAGAATGTTTCGCGACTTTGCACGACTACGTCTATGGTGAAAACAACGACCGGGTGCTTGTGCTGTACGGCCTGCGTCGTACGGGTAAGACGACGCTCGTGCGACAGCTGATTGGCGAGATGGACGCGGCGTTCCGCGCCAGGACGGCGTTTGTCCAGGTGAATGCGCGGCATACGCTTGCTGATGTCAATCACGACCTCAAGTTGCTGGAATCGCAGGGGTTCAAGTGCGTGTTCGTGGACGAGGTGACGCAACTTGGCGATTTTATTGAGGGGGCAGCGCTTTTTTCGGACGTGTTCGCGGTAGGCGGCATGAAGGTGATTTTGTCGGGCACGGATTCTTTGGGGTTCGTTTTTTCCGAAGACGAGCAACTTTACGACCGCTGCATTCTGTTGCATACCACGTTTATTCCGTACCGCGAATTTGAGCGTGTGCTGGGTATCGCGGGAATTGACGAGTTCATTCGTTACGGCGGTACTATGAGCATGGGTGGCGCTCACTACAACAAGGACAAGTTTACCTTCGCCACGAAGAAGGGGGCCGACGACTATGTGGATTCTGCCATCGCTCGCAATATCCAACATTCCCTCAAGTGCTACCAATACGGTGGCCATTTCCGGTCGCTCCAGCAACTTTACGAGCGTGGCGAGCTGACGAACGCTATCAACCGGATTGTCGAAGACATAAACCATCGTTTTACTCTTGAGGTCTTGACGCGCGATTTTGCATCGAACGATTTGAAAATCTCGGCATCGAATTTGCGTCGTGACAGGGTGAACCCGACGGATGTTTTAGACAAGGTGAATGCGGCGGCAATTGCGCAGAAGATGAAGCGCCTGCTCGAAATCAGGGATCGTGACGAATGTTCGGTAAAGATCGAGGACGCGCACCGCGTGGAGATTCGCGAATACCTGCAGATGCTCGACATGGTTTGCGCTGTCGACGTGGTGAACATGGCTTCGCTCAACAATTCCGGCAGCCGTACAGTCTTGGCGCAGCCCGGCCTGCGTTATGCGCAATCCGAGGCGCTGATTCGTAGTTTGTTGATGGATGAGGCGTTCAAGAAGATTTCCATCGGCGAGCGTAACCGTGTTGTGGCGCGCATTTTGGACGAAATCCGTGGCCGCATGATGGAAGAAATCGTGCTGCTTGAAACCAAGATGGCCCGGCCAGATAAACAGGTTTTCACGCTCCAGTTCCCCGTGGGTGAATTCGACATGGTGGTGTTCGATTCCGAAAAAGCCTGCTGCGAAATTTACGAAATCAAGCACAGCGACAAGGCGATTCCTTCGCAGTGCCGTCACCTGCTCGATAAAAAGAAATGCCGTGATACGGAATTCCGCTACGGCACAATTACGGGCAAGTACGTCATCTATCGTGGAGAGTCTTGCCGCGCGGGTGAGGTGGAGTACCTGAACGTGGAAGAATTCCTAAAGGGGCTAAAATAATCGCGTTTTTAGGAAATTTTGCGAAATCTCCTTTTTATATTCTTCTGGGTGAAATCAGCAATAGTTTTTTCCTATATTCTTCAGTATGAAACGGATTATTTTTATAGTAGTCGCCTTCGCGGCCATATTGGCGTCGGCAGCCGAAGACATCAAGATTGTCAAGGTCAACGACAGCAACTTCGAGAATGAGGTTCTGAAATCCAAGAAACCGGTCATCCTGGATATTACTTCCACGAGCTGCCCGCCGTGCCTCATCATGATTCCCACGCTCATCGGTATAGCGAAGAACTATCCCGACATCAAGATTGCGACGGTCGGCATCGACGAACCGGGTATTGACAATATCAAGGCGTCGCTCCCCATTCAGGCTTTTCCGACATTTTTCCTCTTTAAAGACGGGAAGGTCGTAAACCAGCTTGTCGGTGTCGTGAAAGAAGAGGAGCTGTTTGCCGCGATGCAATACACACCTTCGAAAAAGACTGCGGCCAAGTCTGCCAAGAAATCGAAAAATTCTCCGAAGAATCTCGTCTGCAAGACGAATGGCCAGTTCAACGGCCTCAAGAATCTCGTGACGATTTCGTTCGTGTTCGGTGCCACCGAAATCGAGAACGTCGACATTGTGACGGACGTGTTCGTGCCGCCCGAGAAGGAAAGCCAGCGCGAGCAGATGATTGAACATGTGCGTGCAAGCGGCAAGGGGGAGGTAACCCCGACGATGACCGGGTTCCGGATGCACATCGACAACAACTGCCGATTCATGAAGGCGATGGACATGAAGCGCACTTCCACTTACGGCGAAATGCGTGCCGGGTTGGAGTTGCAGGGATTTAACTGTAACTAGCTATTTCCCCTTCTCATACCTTACGTAGGCAAAGTGCTTGCTGTCGGGGGCCCAGGAGTTTACGTTGATGGTTCCTTGGCCGCCGAAGAGCTTTAGGATGGTGCGGGGTTCGCTCCATCCGTTTTTGTCGTTGTCGGTCATGAGGCGGATTTCCACGTTCTTGTTGGGTACGTGTTCGCCGGGGCGCACGTCGCGCTCGTGGTAGGCGAGCATTACGACTTTTTTGCGGTCGGGGGAGATGTGCGGGAACCAGGTGTTCCAATGCGCATCGAATGTCATCTGCGTCTGTTCGGAACTGTCGGCCTTCATGCGCCAGGCTTGCATGCGGCCTGTGCGTACTGAGTTGAACCAGATGTACTCTCCGTCGCTGTCGTATTCGGGGCCGTCGTTCAGCCCGAATGCGGTCGTGAGTTGCGTTTCGTTGCCGCCAGTGGCAGGAATCGTGTAGATGTCGTATTCGCCATCTCGTTCGGCGCAGTAGGCGAGCGTCTTGCCGTCGGGAGTGATGCCGTGCAGGTAGCTCGGGGCAAGCGGTGTCACGAGTTCTGGCATACGGCTGTCGAAGAAAATTTTGTAGATGCGTGAAAGGCCGTCTTCTTTGGTGTGATGGCTCACGTACAAGCCTTCTCCATCGGGGGAAAGTACGTGGTCGTTATTGCAGTTGTCCACGAAGTGGCTCGGCACTTCGGTAATTGTGCCTGTCGCGATTTCAAATTTGTAGATGCGTCCTTCGCTGTTATACGTGAGGAATTTGCCGTCGGTGCTCCAGTTGGGCGCCTCGATAACCTTATCGAATTCCTTGAGCAGTTTTGATTTGCCGGTCTCGATATCATAAACTTCCAAAAAGGACTTGTCGCCGCTGCGGTCCCACACTTCGCCTGGGTTGAGCTCGAACGGGTAACTTATGCCCCACTGCGCACGGAGCGAGTCCATTTGCGTCATTATCTGCATAGTCTTGGTGTGCGGCATCTCGGGGCATTCTTTGAGGCCCATCTCGAGGGCGGCTTTGCAGCCTAGCACTTCGTATTCGTAACAGTTTTCGATACAGGGTGGCTTCACGGATTCTACAAGCGTTCCGGTGACATCGAACAACTGGATTTCCACCATGTCGTTGAGGTTCTGCACGCGGATAAAGCCTTCGGTTCCATAAATCACGCCCTCGTTATGGAGTGGGGCTACCATCGAGGTTTTGAGGTGCGCGACTTGACCGTTGGCGTAGACTAAATCAATCCAGTCCGTAGCATCGACGCCTGTATGGAACTTGACGCACTTCGTCTTTGTCCGCACAATATGATTTGCGACGCAGTTCCCACCGGTGGCATCGCGGCCGATCTTGCAAATTTCCGGATCTGTCAAGAAGATGTCCGCAAAGGTGAGGCTATAAATTCCCAAATCCAAGAGCGTACCGCCAGCCAATGCGGGATTTTTCAATCTTTCCATATGCGAAAGTGGCATCGAGAAATCCGCTTCCACGCTTTCGACCTTGCCGATTTTTCCAGCTAAAATCCAGTCCTTCACCATCTGCACTGCGGGTAAAAAGCGGGTCCACATGGCCTCACTCATGAACACGCCTTTTTCTTCGGCGAGTGCAATGACTTCTGAGGCGAGCAAGGCATTTGCAGTAAAGGCTTTCTCTACGAGCAGGTTCTTGTTGTATTCTAGACAAAGTAAAATGTTATTGTAATGCTCGGAGTGCGGGGTCGCAATGTAAATCAAATCCACATTTGGGTCTTGCGCGAGTTCTTCGTAGCTACCGTAGGCGCGCTCGAATCCGTATTTGCTGGCGAACTTTTGCGCTTTGTCAAGTGAGCGGGACGCGACTGCATAACATTCCACACCCATTCCGCGCTTTTCGAGAGTCTTGACCGCTGCGGCCATTTTCGTGGCGATATGGCCACAACCTAAAATAGCGAATTTGAGAACTTTGTTCGTCATCGGATCCTCATGCGGATTTTCGTAACATATTATTTCAGCGCTGCCAGTACATCTTCTGCAATTTGCTGTGGCGTGAGGCGGTTCCTTTCCATCAGTTCACTGTAAGGCACCTTGTCGTAGAATTCCTTTTTGAGGCCTTTCACAAGCACTTTCATATCGCGGGTGCCGTAGAAGCGGGCTATCTTCTCGCCGAAGCCACCGTCCACAACGCCGTTTTCGAGCGTCACGACCATCTGGTGGTCGGCGCACAATTCCGCAAGCGTCTGTTCATCAATGCCCGTTGCAAAACGCGGGTTGACAACCGTCGCATCGATTCCATGCTTCGCAAGTTCTGCAGCGGCCTCCTCGGCGAGCGCATAATAACTACCGAGGCCAATCAGCGCCACTTTGCTACCGCGCTTGTCAACTTTGTACGTATTCAGCTTAGAGTAATCCTTGTCAAATTCCACGCTGCGGTGTGCGACTCCATTCGGGATACGGATAGCTATCGGGTGTTCCGTCTGGTCGATGGCGTAATCCATCATGGCGATAGCCTCTTCCACGCAAGTCGGGCAAAGGTACACTAGGTTCGGGATATTGCTCATCATCGGGATATCGAAAATGCAGAGGTGCGTCGTATCGTTCATGCCATCGGCGCCCGACATGGTCACGAGAATTGTCGCCGGGTTGTTGTTTGCACACAGGTCCTGCGAAAGTTGGTCGTAGGTGCGCTGGATGAACGTGCCGTGTGTGCTGTACACGGGCTTTGCGCCACCTTTTGCAAGGCCGGACGCGAGTGCGACCGCATGCTCTTCGGCGATGCCCACGTCAATAAATTGTTTGCCTGCTTCCTTGCGCTGCTCGGCAAAGAACCCGATGCCCGCAGGCACTGCGGAATGGATTACGACCACCTTCGGGTCAGCCTTGATTTTCTTCATCAGGTAATCGCCGAGGATGCCACCATACGATTCGCCGCTGCCCCAATCCACAACGCCACTCGGAATATCAAAAGGAGCCGTCCAGTGGAAACCTTCTTTCGCGTTTTCGGCAAAACTATAGCCCTTGCCCTTGAGCGTGTGGATGTGAACCACCACGGGCTTCGTGGAATCCTTCACCTGCTTGAACGCGGCAATGAGCGATTCGATGTCGTTGCCCTGTTCCACATACAGGTAGTTGAACCCAAGTGCCTTGAAATAGTTGTTCTCGCTCTTGCCCTGCGTGGCGCGGAGTTCCGCGAGGCTTGCGTAAAGGCCGCCGTGGTTCTCGGCGATGGACATCTCGTTGTCATTCACCACCACGATAAAGTTCGTCGCGTATTCGCCCGCATTGTCAAGCCCCTCAAATGCTTCGCCGCCACTGAGCGAACCGTCACCGATTACGGCAATCACGTTGCCCTTTTCGCCCTTGATATCGCGAGCCGTTGCAAGCCCGAGCGCAAGGCTCACCGAAGTCGATGTATGGCCCACCATGAAGTGGTCATGTTCGCTTTCGCAAGGTTCGGTGTAGCCCGTGACGCTCCAGTATTTGTCAGGATCCAGGAACGCTTCGGCGCGGCCCGTCAAAATCTTGTGCGTGTAGCTCTGGTGGCTAACATCGTAAACAATCTTATCCTTGGGCGATTCAAAAACGTAATGCAAAGCGATAGTCGCATCCACAAAACCGAGATTCGGCGCCAGGTGCCCCCCGCATTTGGAAATCTTGTTCAGAAGCACCGTGCGGATTTCGGCCGCGAGTGCCTTCAGACTTTCCATGTCCATCTTCTTCACATCAGCAGGGGATGCAATTTTTTCTATTAGCATAAATATCACCTTATAATTATTTCAAAATAAATATACAACTTGAGGGCTTGATTTTTGGTGAAATTAATAAACATTTCTGGTTCGCGCAGGAAACAGAAAACGAATTGAGGTGTTGTTTAACGCCGCTTGATGGCCTTGTCGACATCGGATGCCTTGCTGAACTTCCCGAGCAGCCGCTTCTTTTTTCCCGAGTTAGTTTCGTAGTAAACCCAATATTTCTTGTCTAGGTAGACAATCAGGTATTGGCCGCTGTTGTTCTGGTACTGCCGGAATTCCGCCTCTTTCTGGGGCGCGCTTTCTTCCCAATGTTCCATACGTAAATCCAGGGTGAGAGCGTCGTATCGGATTTTTTGGAAGAGGTCGACCGAATCAACGAACATCGGGGCGTTATCGTATTTCTTTTTCCCGCCATTCACCTTGAGTGCACTAGTCTGGAGTTCTGCAACTTCGCCGTCTTCTAGGGAAAAGTACACGGGATTGTTTTTAAACGCCTTGTTCAGAAGCGGCGTCCATTTGTTCAAGCCTATATGCCGAGCGTATGCAAAATACGTCTTCCCGAGACGTATGACGTAGAACGGCAACTTCCCGGCACTTTGCAGAGTCACGGTAGAATCCATCATGGTGATCAGCCCAGCAGCTTTCTCGAGCTCGAGAGTCGTTTTGTAGCTCCCGACGAAATTCCCGTCTTTATACAGACAATAATCAAGACCCCTGCTGCTTGCGGCAATGTACGTCCCATTTTTTGTCTTCAAGATGCGGAGCCCCCAGAACCTGTACCGCACGGGATCGTAGTTCTCGATTAAACCTCTCTTGAGCATTTCCTTGAACGGAACAAGGCGGGATTCCTTGATTTTTGTTGCGAAGGGCGTTCCCGTATGGCCCGCAAGGCCTCCATACATCCTTTCGATATCCGCCGTGATATCGGCGAATTCGCCGTCATTCAATTCAAAACCGGATGGCAACCTCTCTAGGCCACTCCATCTTTTTTCTTTTTCCATGTATGCAAGGTAACCCCTGTCGCCGCGGAAAACAGTCATCTTCACATCGCTTTCTCCGCCACCGTAGTTCAGCTCGTCCTCGGCCCCGGCGAATATAGCCAAGACAAGAGCGAGAATGCATGGAATTTTGTTCAAGATGCACATGATAGGGAATATAAATAAAAACAAGGATAACAAGAATTCTGGGGAACATTCTGGCAAAAAAATGTTATATCTATAACGTATGTCGGTCTACATTCACCAATTTGCGAATTATTTGAGGCTCCACCTGGATTCCATATCCGTGGGCCTTGTCGCGACGCTGTTGATGATTTACGGAGCCGCCATCAACAACTATTTCAAGAAAATCACCCGAAGCATCCCCTTCTTAGGGCGGTTCGCATTGTTCGTGCTGCTGTGTGGTGCCGGGTACGCGTTTTTGTCGTCGCAAATGGTGCGCTTCTTGAAAATGTTCCTGCGCGGTCAAGCAGACTTGCCACTGATAGGAATCATAGCAGGCGCGTTCATCGTGCTAGCATACCTCGCCCGCAGCGGGAAGGACGTGTAAAGGTTGATGGTAGTCGCTGCCTAAATTTTAAAACTCCTTTTTTTGCATGATGCTCAAAATAAAAACCTATCTAGATTTTTATTGGACATTTATACCATTTTTGACTAGTTTCAAAATGGAAATAGTTGCCTTCACTTTGAACCTGTGCATTAAAACCCTATTTTGGGTTAAATAATTTCTAGTCTTTAACCGAACAGCCCGTCCTTCGTAACGACGCCTTGCGCAATGTCGGAATACATTCCTTGCGAAAGACCTTCGCTTGCAATCATTGTAATCCATAACTGCGCCAGGCGTAGTTAATAGTTGAAATAGCAATTTTTTGTCAAAAAAGTGCTAAAACGATTAAAAATTGTATCGGTTTAGCACTTTTTCTCCATTTTATTGCTAAAACGATGTAAAAATTGGCTGTTTTAGCAATGCTGAGTGTGCGGAAGAAGAAACGGGATACTATTTCTTCTTGATGCGGAAGACCTGCTGCCCCTTGGAATTCTTTCCTTCTTCGAAGTACTCCGTGGCACGGATAAGGGCCGGCCACTTGGCGTAGCCGAAATTTTTGGGACTCAGCGAGATGAGATGATTGATTTGTTGAGACACCTTAGACGCGAGCGCCCAGCCTTCATTTTCGGCTTCTTCATTTATAGCCTTCCGGATGGCGTTCATAATCTTGGTATGGCCACGCAATTTATTGCGGTCCCATTTTTCAATATTGCTTGTCGCCTCGTCCGATTCAGTCGGCTTCTTGAACTTGTCGATATAGATGAAGGAATTGCACGAATCGATGAACGGTTGCGGCGTCTTTTCTTCACCGAAGCCGATTACCTGTTTTGACTTGGCCCGGAGTTTCATGGCAAGCGGTGTGAAATCCGAATCGCTACTCACGATGGCGAAAATGTCGATGCTCTCCGTGAACAGGAGTTCCATCACATCGATAGTCATCGCGAGGTCGGTCGCATTCTTCCCCTTCGTGTAGGGAAATTGCTGTATCGGCTGAATCGCGAACGGATGGAGGACTTCTTCCCAGGGGTTGCTCCCTTTCCAGTTGCCGTACGCCCTGCGGATGCTTGTCTCCCCGAACTTGGAGAGTTCTTCCATAATGCCGTAGATGGCGTCCGCCTTGGCATTGTCGCAGTCGATAATCAGGGCTATTTTCTTTTCTATGTCCATATATGTGAATATATGAAAAAAAATAAAAGAAGCTTATGACGTTAGTCACAAAAACTTCAAAACTGACGGGACAAGATAAAAAAGCATAGAATAGAAGAGATTTAGGATTGGGAGAAAACCCTTAAAATTATATTTATTAGAAAGATTAAAAAAGGTTTTTATGGATTTTCACCCTCCTCTCCCGACTATCGCCAGAATACATCAGCTATTCTCTCAAGTATTAGGAACCCGCCCAAATACGGGTTTAGAAAGAAAGTTGGACCGCTATGCGGTCGAAATACAGTTTGATGTACAGGTATTAAATAAATTAAGGGATGAAATTCTCAAATTGCCATTCACATACCCCAATGATGGGAAAAAACACATATTTGAAGATTATCTTAATCAAATTCGAGAAGTGCTATTCGATAATCCTGCGGTATTTCCATCTAATGTTCCTGCTGATATTTATCCATGTAGAGAATTATTAACTCGTTCTCTGATAGAACGAGTTGCAGGAGGATTGTTCCCCCTCGTTGAGGATATCTTCATAAACGAACCTAATTTATGCAAAGAAATCCTTCTCTCAGAAACGCCATTACAATATGGTTTTTCCCTAGTATTAAAGGAACATCCTGATTTTATAAATCAATTTAATGGAGCAATACGAGATAAAATTCAGCGATGGCTAGTAGGAAAACAAAAACCGTCAATGAAGGATTTGTTTGCTGCCCTAAGAGAAACTGCTTACATATCCAACATCAGAGTATGCGAGATACTTTGTATAGCAATGATTCTTGAGAAAAGCGAAAAACTTGCAGCCCCCTATTACAAGCTACAAGATTTCTTCAAAAAAATGCTTGACAATCCAAAACCAGACTACTACAATACAACGAAGGAATACATCGATAAAGTATATTACATTCATAGAGCATTCTTAAGTAGCCAGATTTTAATTCAAAGAGAAGCTGAAAAACAGAATCCTGACTTTGATTCCATTATATACAAATTTAAAGGTTTATGTAGAAAGCTTGACATTGATTCTATTGCTTCAAAATGGAGACTCGACCTACTAATTTCCTTGCAAAAAATATTCGAAGGGGATTATAAGGGAGCGCAACAAATATATGAATACACCATTCCTTATGTATTCTATACCGTAGATATGACTCACATATGCATTTACTATCAAGATGACAATGGAAAACAAGCTCCTAGTTTCTACCATATCGCCCTAGCTATTGGAGCAATCAACCAGGATCGACCTTTTTTAAAAATGATGAAAAACTATGGAATTCTTTTTAACTTGTTTGGCAAACCTATTAAGCCAATAGAATCTAAGCCAATAGAATCTTCTACTGACAGAATTCCTCCAGTTAATAAGTATTCTAGAACGATGGAAACTATAGTTGAAGATTGGGAAGTCAAGCAATGGGCAAATAATTTCTTCAAAATATTCCCATCGAAGCTCCTAAAGAACATTGAATCCATTGAACAATATCATACAAATGTGGACCTACCCATATTCATAGAACAAGGAAAAGAACCTAAAGAACCCATAAAGCCATATAAGAAAAATTTTCAGTTAGATACAAAAATATTCCCACAGTTAGCATGGTTTACCTATACCGGAAACATAAATGCTGTAAAGACTTTGCTAGAATCAAATGTAAATGTCAACAGTTTGACATCTTCTAGTGAATCGGCTCTGCTTTTTGCAATCGAGGCGATGGTTCCTTTAAACAGACCCTACAAACCAGAAATCGGGAAAGAACTATTTGACCTAATCAGCCAATACCCACATGATAAAAAGACAATAAACACTCCCACAGATCAACAAAAAATAACCTGTCTCGGACAAGCTGTTTGGACAGGAAATCCAGAAATTGTAGAAAAAATAATTAAGATGGGGGCCGAAATAGACGCACTGATGTCAACAGATAGAAAAACAGCCTTGTATCGAGTTGTTCAATATTACAACGGACTTTCCCAAAAATTAGGCGAAAAACTGAAGTATACCCCTGAAACTATTGACGGAATCCGTAGGGGCAATGAATTTTTTAGAGGAATGACAAACGACCAAGTTATTAGAGTCTGGTTTGCTACACAACAAAATCCACTCATTCAAGCATCTGAAGAAAGATATCAGAAACACATAAATGAGCTATACAAAAAAGTATGTACTAAAGAAAAAATGCTCAAGATAGCCGATGTTCTCCTTAGATGGGGAGCAGACCCCAATCTTCGCCATGATATAAATGGCATCAAGGGATATACCCCACTAATGTTCGCAGCAGAAAAGAATAATTTAGAGTTGTTCAAGCTAATGATAGAAAACCCCAAAAAACCAGGAAATCCAAACCAAAGGGCGCAATTTTCTCTTGGCGACAACCTATACCCAACAGCATCCTGTTGGGAGATTGCAAAAGACTGGGGTTCTAACGACATCCTACAATACCTAGACGAAAATAAAAATCGTTTTCATTAAACTTTTCGTTACATTCGTAAACGACATTCACCATCCTAGCAGGCAAACTGCTAGGATTTTTTCTTGTTTCATTTTTTGGTAGTAGTTCGACGGCCTCCTGATATTTGATAAAAAAGGATGAAAACCTATTTTCTTAACAGCTTCAATGACGAAGCTTCAAACCTCAAGGATTAGAATATGAAAACAAACCAATCCCAGGCAAATCTGAACCATCATGCCAATCAGATGAACCCGAACAACTATCAATACCAGGCTCGTATGGACAATCATGCGAACCAGCTTAACCCAAATAACAAACTTTACCAGGGAGGTAAAAAGTAGGCGGTTTTTCTACTTGGCAATAGGATGCAGTTCGCATCCTGTTGCCTTTACAACCACAATTTAACAAGAATATCTTAGCCTATCGTAATATAGCAATTATCCGTAGATAAATCTTTTTCTTGTCAGCTTTCAAGACTGCAAGTCAATCATCCCATTTCACCAAATGGGTAGTGTTCTCTTGTTGTCTTTGCAACAATTAATCAGGTTTTGCAATTGATGTCGTTATGGAAATTATCACGCATTTCGTGAATCAGGCGACGTTCTTTAATCGATAAACATTCTTTAAAAGGATTTTCCGGCAAGTTATGAAGTACAATTTTTTCATTTTCCTTTTCGAGAAACTCGTAAAAGGCAAGAAGCATTTCATATGCCCGACAATTGTTATGCGGCAATCCGTCTTTGCGGCTTTTTTCAGCTTCGGCAAAGTACTGTTTGAAGTTGTTCTCTACCGAAGATTTTGCACCCAAAGGCTCGTTTCGTTTTTTACGGTAATCGCAGAAATCTTGAATTTTCTGGTTTCGCTTTCGCGATCCGATAAGTTCTTTAACTTTATCTGCAAGCTCCGCCAATGTCATAGAGCCACCAATTACTGTTTGCACTTGAATTGGGAAACACTTTCCCATTCTGCCAATTTCTTTTCTGTGGGATATTGTTCCTGAAGCTTACGAACGGCCTTGACGCAGCATTCCTTATAGCTCGAATAGTTGTAACTGCTATAAGAATTGTAATAACCGTTGGAATTTCCGTAAAGGCATTCGTAAAGCAGCGCGAACTCTTTTTCCATCGAATAACGCCCACCGAATTTTTTCTCGTACTTCTCAATTTCCCTGTCTTGTTTCTTTATCGAATCACTTAACAGGTCTATAGATTGTTCGTTCTTCTGAATTATTGCTTTCTGTTCTTTATACGCAATCTGATATTCCCTCAGCAAGGAATCCTTTGTGTAGATAACGTCTTTCAACGAGTCCCAGTATTCACCATGAATATCAGCCCTGTCACGCAGAACTTCAATTTCCTTATCCATGTGCCTTAGATATTCCGCGGATTCGCTGTTTTCTCTTTCGTAAGAAAGAACTCCGCCGCCAATAACACCAGCAAGAGCACAAACCGCACCTGTTTTTATTTGACTCATAAAGGGACCCTCATTTCTAACCAAAAATAACCGATAAAAAGAAAATTTTAAAGGTATCACCAAAAACAAACAACTCAAAAAAGGACCTATCCTATGTCAAACCTCTCAAATGACTCCAAAATCAACGAAATGTGCAACGCAATGCTAAAAAGTGGGCGATGGGCTCTGGCCAGGCATTCGAAACACCCCATACTTCGACACCTTGCCAAAGGGGCCTCCAAATTCTTCATCGTCCCCAGCACACCGAGTGATCCACGTGCTTTTGCGAACTTCAGGAGGGACTACAACCGTTACATCCGCGCTTATCTCATCCAAACCGGGGTGATTCTCCCCTAACCCAGACAATCCTTCAACCTTTAACAAAGGACGACAATATGACTATTACGAAGACTCTCACCTCCACCTCATCTTCCACCTTGATGAAGCGCCTACGCAAAGTCTGCGTCAAGGCTGTTCCCAATCGTCGGTGTTCTTGCCGAGACAAACAGGGACACTTGAAAAAATTGTACGGCTCGTATAGCGAGGCGGCCGACGTCGCCTTGACACGATCTGAGGCCTGCCGAAAGGGGCTGAACATCTACAAGTGCCCCGAGAAACTCGGCTGGCATATCACGAGCAATATCAATCAATGGTAAAGAGGTTACCCATGCGAAAGTCTCCATTTTCCCACACTCCGCTTCGCGTGTTGCTCGTGGGCAGCAATTTCTGCCGTTCGAACGAGCCGCGCGACGCTTATGGCGCAAGCTGCCTTGTCTCTGCGTTCCGCAACAGTCCGGTCAATGCGGGTGATACGCTTGACGTGTTCACTAGCGATCTGAATCGCTTCCAGAAGGGGAGCGAGGGTTTCGACATCGACTGGGTACTCACAGCAGAGGAGATTGTCACCAGGGCGCTCATTGGCGGGTATAACGTGGTCGCGTTCAGCGTTTTCGCCTGGTGCGAGAAGATGGTCGCGCTTGCCGGTGCAGAACTTCGCCGACGTGCTCCGGGCATTTTCATCATGCTGGGCGGAGCCTCCATTTTCGGGAGCGAGGCGGAACTCCGCAGGGGCTTTCCATTCGCGGATATGTTTACGCTCAGTTACGGCGAAAAGATATTCGCGAACTTACGCCACTATATCAACCAGGGGGTTGCCCGCGTGATGGATTTGCCCAGATTCGGGGAACTTGAATCCCCCTACCTTTCGGGCGCCATCTCCCTTGAAGGTAGCGTCGATACTGTGCGGGCCGAAACTCGTCGCGGTTGCTCTTTCCGCTGCTCCTTCTGCAAGCATCGCGATACGCTTTCGGGCAAGGTGTACCGCATTGACAATTACGAGCGTCATCTTGACGAACTCAAATTGTTCAAGGAACGCGGAGTGAAAAAGCTGAACGTTCTGGACCCGCTTTTCAACGATTACGAGGGGCACGGGGAACAGTATCTGAAGCTTATCCGCAAGGTCGGTTTCAGCGGAAAAGTCACGCTGCAGATTCGCCCGGAACTGTTGACGGAGCGCTTTATGGAAGAGGCTTCGCTGAACCCGAACGTGAGTTTCGAAATAGGCGTGCAGAGCCTTGATCCGACGGTGCTGAAGACTATCCAGCGTGGCGGCTACAAAACCGAAGCGCAGCTCCGCGAAAAGCTGGACCGTTGCAGGGAACTTGGCATCGCGACAATGGTCACCCTGATTTACGGGCTTCCGCTGCAAACTTACGATTCCTTCGCCCGCGATATCGGGATTGTCAAGAGCTATGGCGTCGGGAAAATCGGGGCGTTCCCCTTGCAGGTCTACTCCGGAACGAAACTTGCCGATGATATCGGGCAGTACGGCCTCACCTTGAAAGAGGACGCGTTCGGCATCCCCGAAGTGGTCGACAATCCCACCCACGATTTCGAGAAAATGCAGAAGCTTGCGGAAAACGTCTAGGCTTAGCCAGCCCTCACCAGATTCTTCTCGACTTCCTGCACGAGTTTCTTGGGGACGTCATTCACCTTGGCGCGCTTCTTGAAGCTGGCGAGGGAGTCTTGCACTTGTTCGAGGATGCGCTTGTAGCGCCCCTGTACGAGGCCGGCGCTTTTTGCCACCGCCTTGAAGTCGTCGAGGGCGAACTTTTCGCGCTTGCCGTTGAAGGTCATCTGGTGTGTTCCGGTCCAGCGGCCGGCCGGGTTGTAGGCGTAGGTGACATCGAAGGCGGGGGCGAGCGTCCAGTTGCCACGCTTGTCCATCAAAAAGCCGATGTTTTTCGTATGGTCGTCCTGGTTCCTCGCGCAAATGTTGAATACGGCCCTGCGGTACATCTGCTCAATGTCGGCAGTCGTAAGCCCAATCTGCCTTGCGATGGCAAAGGCCTGCTCGTAGCTGTACGCCCCTGCAATGTTGAAGTCGTAATGCGCGATGGCCGCGAGCGACTGGTAGTGCAGTTTGCCGCCGTTTTCGGTGCGGTCGAAGCGGCGCGTCATAAAGTGCCTGTGCTCGCCGTCTTCCAGCAGGCGGCATTCCGTCATTTCGATTCCGGCTTCCTTCGCGATTTGGCTGTAGGTGTATTCGAGCGCCCCGAACCCGGCGGGGTCGGCGTTTTCTTTGTCGCGGTTGTTCTCGATTTCGTCGAATTTCAGGAGCCAATAGCCGTAGCCTTCGGGGGCGCGGACTTGCCCGGAGAGCACGCTTTTTGTCGCTTCGTTGTAGGCGATGAGCACTTTGGCGCGGGCGCCCCCGGCCGATGAGCCAACCCGGACAATTTGTTCGAACGCGTCTTTTTCGCGGAGTTTGACTTTCACTTTTTTGCGCTGGTCCAGTATGTTTGCCGCGAGGGCGCGGAGCCTCTCAATTTCGATGGGTTCGCTCTTGACGGGGTCGGGGCCGGTGGCGGGGAAAAACTCGAGTGCGCCCATGCCGCGCGATCCGGTGTAGCAGAGCCGTTCAAGGGCCGTGAAGCTTTTGGGTTCCCTGCCATTCTGGATGAGCCACTGGTCGATAATCTTGTTGCCGAACTTGTCCGGGATGGAATCGGCGAAAAGCCCTGGCAACTTGTGGAATGTGGCGGGGGAAAGCTCCGGGAATCGGTAGATGGTGCCGGCGCGCACGGGCATGGTGACCGGCGCGGGTTCTATGCCGCTGCGGACAAAGTCGGGATTGTACTCGAAAAAGGCGAAATCGTCGCCGTCCTCCTGGGAGAGGGCACCGATAGTCGTTCCCCAGAGCTTGACCTCGACGGGAATCATTCATCCTCCTTCCATACCCAGGGGGCGGTGTCGGCATCCTTCTTTTTGCGGCCGGCGCGTTGACGCTGGGGCAGCTTCTGCGATTCGCGGAGGAGCATCATGGGGCTACGGCTGTAATCGGGAACAATGTCGACGAGTGCTTCGGCGAAGCCGAACTGGAGCAGGACCTTGACCAGGTGCGAGAGGCTCACGCTTTGGCCCATTTCGAGCCGGACAAGCGTATTTTTACCAATTCCCGCCTTTTCGGCGAAGGCTTCACGCGAAAGATTCAGGGCGATACGGTGCGCACGGATGCGTTCGCCAAGCTCCTTGAGAGCTGTTTTTTCTGTAAGCGGTGTCGCCCTGTACATATCGGCTTCCTGATTATCTTTCTTCAATATAGATTTTTTCTATTTATAAAACAACCCTAAAATAGGTATTTAACTTTGTATTTGCAATTAAAATCCCATTTTTGGGTTTAAAAAATTTACTTGACAAACCCCCTTATTATTTATTATTTTTATTTATAAGAGGTCAAGGATGGAGTTTCGGTGTTTTCGCACATTTCTGCTTTTTTTCGCGTCGGCAATGTTTGTTGCCTGTTCCGAATCGTTCACTGACCCGCGCGACGAGCAGAGCTACGACATCGTGCAAATCGGCTCGGATGTCTGGATGGCCGAAAACTTAAATTACGATATCGACGGGAGTGTGTGCCCAGAAGGTGACAAGCGCAACTGCTCCAAGTTCGGGCGCCTCTACACTTGGGAAATGGCACGCAGTTTTTGCCCCGAGGGCTGGCGCCTACCCAACAGCGCGGATTTCGGGCGGCTCATCGCAGACGTGGGTGGTGCTGATGTCGCTGGCGAGGCGCTCAAGTCAAAGCGTGGCTGGTACAAGAAAAAGAACGGTTCCGATGCGTTCGGGTTCAAGGCGCTGCCTGCTGGCTTCCGCAAGGCGGGCGGGGAATTCGATGGCATTGGTGGTTATGCGCATTTTTGGACAGCCTCCAGCGCGCCGCTGGAGCGTGCTGAATTCTTAATGCTGGAGTTCAGTAAAAATGCCGCGGTGATGGATGCTGCAGGCAGGGGCGAACTCCGCTCCGTGCGCTGCATTCGCGAACAGAGCAATATCAAGGTGAAGTCAATTTAGTTTTCGCGGTAAGGCGTTTTCAAAAATTTCTTATTATTGGCGTATGTTCAGGTCCGTCGCCGTTATTCTTGTTTTGTTGTTCCTGTGCGGTTGCGCAACGACCAAGCAAGTGGGCTATTCGCCAAAGGATGCGACCCGCGGTCTTGTCTATATAAACAACAAGCAGGGGGCTACGGCCATCTATATCGATGGTGAGTTTGTGGGAAGCACACCGATGAATGTCTCCCTTGTGCAGGGCGAGCACCACATTACCATGAATTATGGCGGAAAGATCGTTTTGGACACGGCTTTCGTTGTCACGGACGACTTTGAAAGGGACGGCAATTCGATTTTGATGGGTGGTGCCGTTGCGGGATTCATAACCATCCTTTTAGTTCCGTTCCCTGGAAATATGCTTGCGTCCATAGCTCCGATTGTTCTCGCGGGAGGGGTGGCACAGATGAATGCGGACAAGGTCGTCATCAGTTCGCGGGAAGGCATCGATGCGACGGCCAAGCCTTTGCCCAAAGCTCCGGATACGCCCCCTGCGCCTGTTTCGGCAGCCACGGCTACGCCCGCTACGGTTACGCCCTCCGCCGCTACGAACCAGAGCGGTATGAATATGTACGCTATGGATTCGGACAAGTACACCTTCCTGATGGAAAAGCGCGGCGAAAAGGTTTCGAAATTTGTGTCGGCGAGCTATGTCTGCTATGAACCGTCAAGCGATTTGGTATGGATGAGCACTGTGCAGAACCAACAATCGGTCGTTTTCGCGAGCGACGAATTTCTGCCGTGCGAAATCGATTCGCTTCCCTATCCGAGCCCCAATTTATCTGCGCTTAAATGGGTGGGAGGCATGACGGCTGCCTGGGGGGTCATAGGCGCTGTCGCGGGGGGCGAAATGAAGTCGACACTTGCGGGTATGGGCGTGGGCCTGGTCCTTTTTGGTTTACCGACCTACATTATCACCCACAAGGTTGCCGAATCCCAGAACATGCGTACTTGCAGGCTCTTGAGGAACCAGGAGCAGGTCAGGGAATGGTACAGGCGGTATCCCTGCCATTAGAAAACGAATCCGATTCCCGTGTCAAAGAACCAGTAGTGCCCGGTGAAGGCTTTCCCGAGATAGATTGTGGTTCCTGCTGAAATCTGCACGTGTTTTGCAATTAGGTACGATGCCCCGAAATATTGCGAGATGATGTAGGGAAACTCGAAGGATATGTCGCGATTCTGAATTTCGTCGTCCCACCAGGGTTTGTAAAGGAACGGCGCGTAGGAGAGGGCAAGCTCCTTTATCGGGAACAGGTTTAAAAATCCGCCGAATCCCCCGTGGAACTTGGTTTCATGGCATTTATTGCAGTCAAGATCTCCATAATCATCCATGTCCCCTGCCAACGTTCCTTCTACCGATATCCACTTGCCCTTTGCGGAGAAGCTGTTCATGCTCAGGTTTAGGTAAGCCGTTATGCCTGCTTCGACAAACCGCGAATTGATTCCGGCAGATGCGCGAATAAAGGGAAACGGATCGAGTCCGAACCCGAGTCCCCACATGGAAATCCGGTTCTTGCTGAAGTAGTCGAATGCTCCCGTAACCGGGAATCGCAAAAGCCGGTATGCGATATTTGCGTCGCTCTTTTCCAGTTTGTATCCGCCGCCGCCCGTGTTCGCCTCTTCGTTCGTGAGTCCGTGGAGTTGCCACGTTTCCTTGTCGTACTTGCGGACCTGTACGCTTGCGCGCTTGACGCTTGACTTTTCGTCCATCGAGAACGATGCCCCTGTATAGGGTGCCGGAGCGTAGACATCGAATGTGCCTTCCGTGATGCTCGCCTTCGACCAGCTGCACCCGCACAGGTTTATCGCGATGCATGTGGCTATCGCGTATATGGCGAGAGTGAATCTCATAGCAGATAATCCATGCGGATGTTCCGCATGCTTTCGAATAAGTTAGCCTTCAGCGTGGAGTTGCCTTTGGTGAGGCTCTTGATTTCTTCGCGGATACTCTTGCGGTGGGATGCCTTCGAGAACTCGCAGGTACATGTGAACTTGCGGATGTCGGCATCCTCGGCGTACTCGATGATTTCGCTTTCTTCGCAGTAGCATAGCGGGCGGATGATGCTGCACGGATATTTTTCGTAGGGCACCATCGGCGGCATGCCACTGAACTCGCCCTTGTAGAGCATGTTCATCAAAAGCGTTTCCACGATGTCGTCCATGTGGTGGCCGAGTGCAATCTTGTTGTAACCGTTTTCGCGGGCGAACTTGATGAGCTCGGTGCGGCGTTGTGTGCTGCACCAGTAGCAGTTGAGTTTTCGACCTTCCTTGAGTCTGCCTTCTACGGCCACGTCCTTGAAGTAGAAGGGTATTTGCGGGTACTGCTCTGCCATGCGTTGCAAGAATTCGCGCGGGGCTTTGTCGGCAAAATCGCTCTGGATGTGGATGGCGCCTATTTCGCAGTTGGGCAGAAATTTGCCCATGCGGTTTGCCAGTTCCATCAGCAGCACGCTCGAATCCTTGCCGCCGCTCACCGCGACGAGCACCTTGTCACCGTCCTCGATTAATTTGAAATCGTGGAGCGCCTTGGTGATTTTTTTGCTGATACGTTTACGAATTGCTGATGACATAAGTTATAGGCTATGAGGTGTGGGGTCGCTCCCTTCGGTCGCTTTGAGGTATGAGGTTTCGGATATTTATACTCACCGCTCATAGCTCGCTGCTCATTGCTCGTGCCTCGAGCCTGGAGCCTCGTACCTCGCACCTCAAACAAAACGGGCTCGCTTTCGCGAAGCCCGATTAGTTTATTCTTTATCCTTGTTAGTCCTCGACGAGGCGCAGCGGCATCAGGAGGAAGCTGAATCCCATGTTCTCGCCGACAGGCTCGATGACACAGGCGCCGATGGGGGCGTTCATCTTCATCACGATTTCTTCGCTCTTGCTTAAACCGAGGATTTCGGACAGGTACTGGCCGTTGAACCCGATGCAGAAGCTGCCTTCACCGTTGTGTGTCACGGCGAGTGCTTCGCGGGAGTCGCCGCCGACATCCGGGTCGGTTGCGCTGAGTTCGAGGTTGTTGCCGTCCATCTGCAGGCGGATCTGGCGTGTACGCACGTTCGCCATGGAGATAACGCTGCGGATCTTGTTCTGCAAGTCCTGAGTGTTGGCCTGCATGGTGCGTTCGAAGTTCTGCGGAATCACGGCGCGGTAGTTCGGATACGGACCTTCGTACAGCTTGGAGATAACCTGCGTAGAATCCGTGTTGAAGAGGATGTGTGTCGCGGAGGTGCGGACTTCGATGTTCGAATCGCTCTTGGCGACATGGAGGATGTGCTGCAACACCTTCTTCGGGATGATGACGCCGTTCTCGAGGTTGGCACCTTCTTGGTCGATGCTGGCGCGGCCCAGGCGGTGACCGTCGGTCGCGACCATGGAAATCTTTCCGTCCTTGGCTTCCAGATAGACGCCGTTCAGGTTGAGGCGCGTGGAGTCGGTGGAAGTTGCGAACAAGGTTTTCTCGGCGAGGAATGCGAGTTCGCTAGCCGCGAAGTTCAAGGTCTCGCCGTTTTCAATTTCGGGGAACGGCGGGAAGTCGCTTGCGTCAAAACCGGTGATGGAGGCCTTACCCCTTTCGCTCCACTGAATCTTGGCGAGGTAGTCCTGCACGTCGAGACTGATGGTCGTGATGCTCGGGTCCACCAAGTTGTTGATAAGGTCGGAGAACTTGCGTGCGTTGATGACGACCGCACCATCCCGTTCGCCCTGGACTTCGACCTTGACCCTGATACCGAGGTCGAGGTCGGTTGCGCTGACTTCGAGGAAATTGCCTTCGAGGCGCAGGGAGAAGTTGTTGAGCACCTGAATGGTGGACTTGTTCGGCACGGCGGTAATGGCCGATTTCAGAACATTCTGAAGAACGGTTTTGTCAATAGAAAACTTCATGGATTATGCACCTCTTTGTATAAGCATTGTTCCTACGAAAAACACTACTGCGATAACCGCTAGAAGGACAATGACGCGCTTATCAAGAGCGTTGGACTTCTTGGGGACAAAATTCTTGGCATTTTGCTTTGCACGCCTGCGTTCACTACGACTCATAGGGAATCTCCATTGTTTTATGTCCAAAAATCTACTATTTTAGAGAGCGGTGAGGAAAAAACCATGCACAAAATCCCTCTAAATATGCTGAAAAATAAAGCCAAGTCTTATGCCGACATGGTGCGCAATCGCGTCGATGTTACAGGCGAAGAGGCTAAGCTGGCTGCCGACTACCGCAATCTGGGCGAAAAGGTGTACCACGCCGTGCTGGGCGACCTCGTGTCGGTCATGAAGAGCGATCCGGCTATCGTGGAATTGGTGGGCTCCATCGAGGAACGCCTGAGAAAACTCAGAGAACTGAAGGGTATCCGGTAAGTCGTGAAGAAAATAGAAGTACACGTTTTTTCCAAGAACACGTCGGGCACCAAGAACTACAGGTTCCCGGTTTGGAAGTTAGTCGTGGGCGTTGTTGCCTGCATTATTGCCTTGCTTGGCTTTATCCTGTTTTCCCCGGCGGAGATTGCCGAACGCATTTCCGACGGGAACGTTGTCGATGTTTACAAGCAGAATTCTTTTATAAAGAAGCAAATCAAGCAAATTCGCGAGAAGGTGGACGAGTCTATCCTCAAGGCCGAAGAGGCCCGTATTTTGCGCGACAGCACGGTGGTGCTGAGCGGTATGGGCTTTTCGCTGGAGAACGCCGGTGCCGACGACGAGATGGCCCCGATGGCGAAAGACCGCAAGGGAGTTCTCCAGATTGAGCGCTCCATGCGCAAGGCGGTCAAGCTCCTGGAGGCCGATTCCGCTTTGGCGGCAAGCATCCCCGTGTTGCACCCCATCAAGAATTCCCCGACGGTCAAGAACCGCTTCGAGATGATTTTTGATCAGTTTACGCAGCAGAACTTGCCGCACCGTGGCATCGACTTTGTTGCGGCAGAGGGCGACACTGTTTTTGCCCCGGGAGGGGGAACCGTCGTTGAAATCCGCTCGCATCGCGGGTTCGGGCTCACCATGAAAATCGAGCACACGAAGCGCGTGCGCACGTTCTACGCTCACCTAGGTTCCACGCTGGTCAAGTCGGGCCAGAAGGTTTCCCGTGGCGACCCGATTGCGCTCATTGCCGAGAGTGGCCGCGAGTCCAGCATCGGACTGCATTACGAGGTGCGCATCGACGGTACTCCGGTCGACCCGGAAGGTTTTTTTATAACAAAGTAACGTAACCGCCGGACCTCGCGCCTGGAACTTTATATCTCACAATTCACGGCACGCACCCCGCGCCTAAATTCTCATAACTCATGGCTCATTGCTCACAGCTCACAGCTCACAGCTCGTAGCTCGTCCCCCTTTTCTCCAGTCTCCAGCCCCTATTCTCTAAATTCTAGCCTCTCGTCTTATTATATTTAAAGTCCCCAGGTCTTGCGATGCAGGCGGGCGGTACTTTCCGTCAAGAAACACCGGAGGCTCGGACGAGGTCCATACTTTTGGGCCTGTCTTGGGGATATATATCAAGTTTTGCTTTACCCTTTAGGAGTTTTAATGGCAAATAAGTGTAAGCGCGGAATCTTGATTAGCAAAACACCTTACGAGAAGCGTATCGCCATAATGGAAGACGGCGAACTCGTTGAACTAGTTGTTGAAGGTGTTTCGTCTAACCGAGTTCTGGGCAATATATATAAGGGCGTAGTCCAGAAGGTGCTCCCCGCACTCAAGGCCGCCTTCATCGACATCGGCCTTGAAAAGGCCGGCTTCCTGCACCAGGACGATGCGATGGACAGGAACGAGCTCCTCCGCCGCGAGTACGGCGACGACGACGACGAGGGGGGACCGTCCAAGGAAATTTCCATCGACGAACTGCTCAAGGAAGGCCAGGAAATCATGGTTCAGGTTGTCAAGGAACCGATTAGCACCAAGGGTGCCCGTCTGACGACGCACCTGAGCTTTGCTGGGCGTTTCCTCGTGTGCATGCCGGGAACCAACTTCATCGGCGTTTCGAAGCGTGAACGCGATCCGGCCAAGCGCCGCGAGTTCAAGAAGGTGGTTCGCCGCCTCAAGGGTCGCGACGTGGGCTATATCGTCCGCACCAACGGCCTCAACGAATCCGAATTCGAAATCAACAAGCAGATGCGCGAACTCGAAAGCAAGTGGGAACAGACGAAGTACAACTTCGAAACCATGCCTGCCGAAACCTGCATCTACGAAGAGTCCGATTCTATCGAGCAGACGGTTCGCGAATACTTCAGTGACAACACGGATTACGTGTACATCGACAACCGCGACGAATACTTCGCTCTCCGCGAATACCTCAAGGTGCTCTCGCCCGACAAGCTCGACAAGGTGAAGCTCTGGAGCAGCAGCGAAAGCCTTTTCGAATACTTCAAGATCGAGAACGACTATGCGCGTTCCCTGCAACGCCAGGTCCCGCTGCCGCGCGGTGGTAACCTCGTCATCGAACAGACCGAGGCGCTCGTGTCTATCGACGTGAACACCGGACCGAAGGTGCACGGCAAGGACCAGAGCAAGATCATCCTTGAAACGAACATCGACGCTTGCCACGAAATCGCAAAGCAGCTCCGCTTGCGCGATGTGGGCGGCCTCATCATCATCGACTTTATCGACATGGAGACCGATGCCGACCGCGAGGCTGTGTACCAGGAATTCCGCAAGGCTATCCGTCGCGACAAGGCGCCTATCAGCCCGGCCCCCATCAGCCAGTTCGGCCTTATGGAAGTCACTCGCAAGCGTGTGCGCGTGAACCTGATGACCGAGAAGACGGAACGCTGCCCGGTGTGCAACGGTGGTGGACGTATCGCTACGCTGGAATCCACGCTCGGCATGATCGACCGCTGGATGGCGCGCGCGAAGGCGAAGGGCAAGCTGCGCGAGGTAACGCTCGTGGTGAGCCCTGCCGTGGTGGACGTGCTCTGCCGCGACCTCAACCGCATGTTCAACTACCTGGAATACAAGCACAACATGAAGATTTCTCTCGTGGAAGACGAAAGCGCCCACGTGAACCAGTTCTGGATGTACGACAAGAACAACGAAGACATCACAGACCTGTACAACTTCGTGTAACGATTCTGTTAGTTTGTATAGAAGGTCGGACTGAGTCCGGCCTTCTTTGTATAAAAAAGAAACGCCCCGCAGAAGCGAGGCGTTATTTGTCGTGTAGAGAAATTTACTTGACGTTCAGGTCGAGCGCATTAATCTTTCCGCGGCGTACACCCCAGAGCATGTCACGCGTCATTTCGGAGATGACCTTGCTGCCGGCCTTCACCTTGATTTCGAGACGGGCGATGTACACGCCAGTTGCGACAAGGCGGTTGTCGGTTGCCCTCATGTTCCAGGCGAGGAACAGGTTGCCGCCGTTGTTCAGGCAGTCGCCGTTGTAGATGGTGTCGGCGCAGGCGATGGAGCCCGATTCGCCGTTCACGTAATGACCGAGGCTCGTGAAGTAGCTCGTGCTGTAATGGAGCGTAATATTGTCCTTGCTCATCACCTTCACGGTGCCGTTCTTGACGCCTGCGAAGTTGGCCGAGGTGAGCAAGCCATCCTTGATGGCATCCGCGGTAGCGTCGCTCAGGTCGTAGGTCTTTTTCGCTTCCTTGACGGACATCTGGCCGGATTCGATTTGACGGAGAATGTCGATGGTGAGCTTGCCCTTGTCGATGTCGGCGACGACGGCCGCATTCTCGTTGGCGGCGAGCTGCGCCATATCAAATCCAATCAGGTGGCCCTGTACGCCGTATTCGTCGACGATTTCCTTCACGTCCTTGGTAAGGTCCGTGATGAGCGTGGGAACGGTTGCTTCCTTGCTCGTGACGATGGCGACGGTCTTTTCGTTGTCGGCGCTGACTGCTGCGACCGGGGCACTGGTCACTTGGACTTCCTGGTCACCGGTGATGCGGACCCACGGGTTGAACTTGTGCGGTGATGTTCCGGAGAGGTCGTAAGCTACGTTGATGCCGGTGAGGTACAGAGGAGCGTCACCCGGAACGAGTCGGATGGAGTCACCCACTGCCGGGACCACATCGTCCATGCCGCCGTTGAAGGGCAATTTCCATACATTCGGCTTCGTTGCCCTTACAGACATCGGAGCAATGGGATCCTTGAGCGAGCCGGCGCGCCAGCACTTGTAATTGAACATATCCAGGTAGTAGCCCTTGCTGCTGTCGGCAATGGCTTCGCTGAATGTGATAATCAGGTTCGTGTTATGGTCCGTAATTTCAACTTCGGCAGATGTGATAATCGGGTTCACGCGGTCGATGATATCGCCAGTAACCGGGAATACCGACTTGCCTCCGTTGTCGGAGAAGGTGAACCAGGTCTCTATCATACCGTTGTAAAGCGTGTCGGCGTTACCAGTGAACACGGCGTTACCGAAACCGCCTTCGGCAGTGAGGACGAGGGCCGAATCACCGGCACGTTCATACTTGGTGCGCACGGGGAACTGTTGACCGAAGGTGAACTGCAACGAGTCGATCTTGCTCTTGCCCATGAGTTCCTTCGTGTACTTGACATAGAGGCTATCGGCACGTCCGTCGCCATCGCGGTCGTACATAATGGCGTAGTCAACAAGCGGTACGGGCGGGAGCTTGAGGTTGATGTTCGTCCATGCCGCGGTGTTGGCCGTAGCCGGTCCCCTCACCATTAATGTCGCATTCTTGACTTCGCCCTTGCCGATGATGTAGAATGTACCCTTGCCTTCGGTAAGCGTGACAGAATTAATCGGGTTGCCAGCTTCGTCGACAACTGCGAGCAATGAGTCATTAACGTTGATGTAAAGGATGTCGTCGAAGTAGGCCCAATCGTCTTCGGCGTACTGGACGTTCACCTGGTACTTCTGGAATGCCCATTCGCCAATCGGTGTCACCTGGCTGTTCAGGCTGCTACCCAGGATTTTCCACTTTTCGTCGGAGAAGACGACTGTCGGGAGCGCGTAAGCATCGACTTCGAACCAGACTTCGTCACCTTGCGTCGGGTCGGCTTGGAGAGTAAAGCGGATGCAGTACTGACCCGGAGCGAGAGCGTGGGCGTTCTTGATGGCTTCGGCATTGACCTGGAAACCGGACATGTCGTTGTTGATAATGATGCCACCGTACCAAGTACCAGCAGAGTCGAGGTACACACCTTCAGCCGGGAGGTTACCGCCAAGCAGGTTGAAGTTGGAAGGTGCTCTCGTAGTATCCTTGGTTTGCATGCTGTTCGAGAAGTCGCAAGAAAGCTGCTGTTCGCGAACAATCTGCCAAATGTCGTAGCGGAGGACTCCATCCTGAGAAAGGTCCTTCAGGAGCAGGCTCGCTTCCGTCTGGAGGTCGATGGAGGTGAGCATCTTGAAGTTGGATTCGTAAATGTGGCGTTCAGCATAGAAAATGTGGAATGGGTAGGTCACACCGGGAGTGAGGCCTAGGGTGTCAAGGTCGACTGCACCTTCTTCTTGTGCGTGCTGACCACCGATATCCACGACGAGCTTGTTGTTGATAAACACCCACACGTCGTCATCGCCGAAGAACGAGAAGTACTGACCGGGAACATATTCGAACTGGGCCTGGATTTTCATGGTGAAGCCGAAATTATGCTTGCCGCCCCTGGCACCTTGTCCGCTCAGGTTGTCGTAGAAGGGGTTTTTGACTGTTTCAGCTGGGTCTAGGTACTGGAAATCGTCAAGCAGGAAAAGTCCGCCTGCGGGGCTGTTCTTGTCTCTCTGTCCGAGCCACATGCCGTCTTCGTTCATTTCGAGTTCGATTTCGCGGCAAGTCGCGTTCGTGTACTCCTTGCCCGCAGCATCGCGCGCCACCACCTGCGGCAGGAACCAGTTGTTGATATGTTCGGTCAGTTGGCAGTTTTCGGGGAATACGGATGCACGGACAGGAACGCCGTTTGCGCCAAGTACGGGTTCGACCATGCCGGCGGTACGGCGACCGCAGCCACCGGAACCGAAGTCGTTGCTAGTGGCGTAAAGCGCACCGAGGCTGGGATCTTGGTCCTTTGCTCCGTTGCCGTAGACGGTTGTTGTCGTGGAGTCCCTGTTTTTCCTTGTGCTGACACCGCCATCGCCATTTTCACCGTGATACCAGTCGAACACCATGACGGGGAGCTTCTTGGTGCACACGCCCAAGGAGCCTGTGGGGAAATCACTGTAGAGGGTGGGCGTGCCGTTCGGGTACGGGACCGGCTTAATCCAGATTGTCGTCGCACCGGTCGCAATGATACTATCGAGCGAAATGGGATCGGTATTGTCGAGACCGCCCGCACCATATGCGGTTCCACCCAGGGTCTGGGTGAAGTAAATTTGTGCACTCTGGCCCTCGCCGGGGGCGGGGACCTTGGACTCGAACCAGCCGCAATAATTCTTGACGAGCTTCATCGAGTCGGTTGCACTGCCTGCGTGCATGATGGCCGAGGAGTTGGTCCACGGGGTCATGAAGCGGATGCTGATGGTGCTAGAGGTCTGACGACCGCTATTGCCACCGGGACGCGTAGGCGTAGTGGATTCAGCGGGGTCGTCGGTTTCGGTGCCAGCACCGCCCGGACCAGCCGGATCTTCGGTGGTCTGCCCGTTGTTTCGCCCTCCAGGACCTCCAAATTGCGCGGAGGCCATGGAACACAGCCCTAAGCATAGGGCAATACCGAATAGAAGTTTATTCTTCATTATTGCGCTCCTAGAATCCCAACCAGTGGGGCGACTAATTACGTTGATAAATGATTAACCCAAATACAATTACATATTAAATATATATTCAAGAAATAGCGAAGTCAAGCAAACAAAAAGTAGCCAAAGGTAAAACTTGTTGAGAACACCTCAAGGGGGAACCCGTTTTTGCGAAAAAAAACAGGGAAACGGGGTGGACTTCCTGGAGGGGTCGGGAAAAGGGCACTTTTCGGTGAATATCTTCACACTTTTTTGCCCATTTTTCGCTACTTTTTTGGACATAAAAAACAATTTTTCCAAAAATGGAGTTAAAAATGAATCGAGTTTACCTAGTCGTGACGGCCGCTTCCAGTATGGCCGCCAAGGTCCAAGAAGTCAAGGATGCCGCTGCCCAGGCTGGCCTGGTGGTGGGTTCCTACAATCCGCTTTCCCTCGTGGCCGCCGCCGATGCCGCTGCCGAAATCAAGGCCGGCAAGACTGCCACCCTCATGGAAAAGATTTGCGCCGACTTCTTGCAGCAAGGCTTTGATTCCGTGGACGCCGTCGTGGTGGAAGGCGCCACCGGCATGAGCGACGTGGTCGCCCAGAGCTTCAACGACTCCCTCGCGACCGCTCTCGATGCGAAAATCTATTCTGACAGCGAAGATGCCGACCTGTTCTGCTCGTGCCGCCTGCTCAAGTGCGGGAAGTGCCTTGCCGCCGACCTCGCCGCCGAGCCCGCTGAACGCAAGACGAGCCAGGCCATGTTCCGCGCCGGGCTGCTCCTCAAGGCATCCAAGGCCAAGAAGCGCATTGTGCTCCCCGAAGGTTCCGAACCGCGTACCGTGCAGGCCGCAAAGCTCGTGATCGACCGCAAAATCGCCGTGCCGGTCCTCATCGGCAAGAAGGACGAAATCCTCGCCGTCGCCAAGGAACAGGGCGTTCAGCTCCCCGCCGACATCGAAATTATTGAACCCTCCGCCGAGCTCGCCGAAAAGTACGTACCGACCCTCGTGGAACTCCGCAAGTCGAAGGGCATGACCGAAGACCAGGCCCGCGCGGCCCTCGCCGACAACGTGATGCTTGGTACCATGATGCTCAAGATGGGCGAAGTGGACGGCCTCGTCTCCGGCGCTATCCACTCCACTGCCGACACGCTGCGCCCTGCCCTGCAGGTGATCAAGTGCGCCCCGGGCGTGAAGTCCGTGAGCTCCGTGTTCTTCATGTGTATGCCCGGCAAGACCTACATCTACGGCGACTGCGCCATCAACCTGAACCCGACCGCCGAGGAACTTGCGGGAATCGCCATGCAGTGCGACGACACGGCCAAGGCCTTCGGCCTGCCGAGTCGCGTGGCCATGCTCAGCTACAGCACCATGAACAGCGGCAAGGGCCCCGATGCCGACCTCGTCCGCGAGGCCACCAAGCTCGTGAAGGAAGCCCGCCCCGAGATGCTCGTGGACGGCCCGCTCCAGTACGATGCGGCGACCGTGCCCAGTGTCGGGTCCCTGAAGGCCCCCGGCAGCACCGTCGCCGGCAAGGCGACCGTGTTCGTGTTCCCGAGCCTCTCTGCCGGCAACATCGGCTACAAGGCCGTGCAGCGCAGCGCCCATGGCACCATCGCCATCGGCCCGATGCTCCAGGGTCTCGCCAAGCCCGTGAACGACCTGAGCCGCGGCGCCCTCGTAGAAGACATCGTCTACACGATTGCGCTCACCGCCGTGCAGGCCGGGTAAGCAAAAGCGTTTTCCCCCGAATTTCGAGGGACCAAAAATTAAAACCGACCCCGCGTAATGCGATTGGGCCGGTTTTTTGTGCGAAAAATGCCGAAAACTGACAGCAACAATCTATGCAAGCAAAGTAATTTTACAAATAGGTTATTGACAATAAAAACGCAATAAGGTAATTTTTTTGTAACATCAAAAACCCCGCCGGGGCGTTTCTGCAGGTATGCGGTCCCCCGCTCAAAAAAGGCATCAAGATGACAACAAAATCGCTGGTTTTGGGTTCTCTCCTGGGCATTTTGCTCGTGTTTTTCACCTCGACCACTGCATGGGCTGCGCAAAGAACGCTGACTGCCGATGGCAACGGCGGCTATTACATTAATATGCCGGCTACGGGAGTGGATACGCTGGTTATTCCCGATGGCGTGACGACGTTCAAGGTGTATGATGACGGGGGACCGAATGAAACATTTAGCGCAGGCTGCGAAGGATTCCTTTTATTGACTGCTCCAGAAGGTCGTTTGCTTCGTCTTGCAGGAAGCATAAAGACAAATTATTACTCTGTATCTGTAGGTTACCTGACAGTCTATGATGGCGTTGATGCTAATGCAGGTTATCTACTGTACGATTACGGGGATGTCCCTAATTTGAGAAAGAAACTCAGCACCCAGGAAAACATGTTCCTTCAATTTAGGGGCTCAGGTGATCATTGGAAAACTGAGTATGAAGGTTTGGAGTTGACCATAACGATTGTGGACCCGAATGGTCCCCATGCCATTAATATCAAGACGGCAGAAAATGGCGGTTTTGTGAATCCTCCGGCAACAGCGATGCCTGGCGAAGTGGTGACTTTGACGGCAACTCCCGATGCGGGTTATGTTCTTGACAGGGCCCTTGTTCAAGATGAATATGTCAAGGAAGAATATTTGAGCAATGTAGAACATACAGTTAGTTGGTACTCCAATAACGAAATCTCGTTTGTGATGCCGCAGACAGATGTTACCATTACTCCGTATTTTGAAAATCTTGCTTATGGACCTTTTTATTTAAGTATGGACCATTCGGGAACAGAAAATGTGACCATTCCAGAAGGAGTGAAAACATTCACGATTTCTGATGATTATACAGATGAAAAAATGGACGCCTATTTTGTATTAACTGCGCCAGAAGGGAAAGTGTTCCAGGTGATGGGGGAATTTTCGGGTCGAGGTTCCGCTGATTCCTTGTTTATCTACAATGGTAGCGATACACTCTTGAAGGCACCTAACGGGATTTATATTAGCAGCAGGGTTGCTTCTAGCAATAATTTGACGATTCATTATAAAGAAATGGGTGAATTTCTTCAAAGGTACAATGGTTTATATTTGAAACTCCTTGTTGTCGACCCGAACGAAGATTATGCTGTTTCTTTCTGGGATTACAGTAATGGCAATATCGTTCCCAATACGGTTTCTGCCAAGGTGAACACGCCTGTTTCTTTGTCGGTGACACCTGATCCTGGGTATTATCTCCATCACGTGAGAATTTGGGGCGAAAATACTGAATGGGAGGTTGCTAAGACGGGTGGAACATGGTATTCTGAAGGTAACGAGGTGACGTTCTTGATGCCAGGCGAAGATGTTAATATTCAGCCTTACTTTGCCAGCGAATCGGAAACGCCAAGAATAGTCGCGTCTTGGTACGAAACCACTAGGGTTACAATCCCAGCTGGAATCGAAGAATTTTACGTGGAAGGACAGGGAGGTGGCGAATGGCAAGCAGCTAAGCCTCTCATACTGACGGCCCCAGAAGGTTATTTATTCCAAGTTGAGGATGTAAATCGTGAATATTCTTCCGAATTCAATGCCTTCGATGGCAATTTTGCGGATCCTGTTGGTTCGGGTATTGAATTGATGTCGGGAGTAACGACTGGGCGGGACCTGACTCTTGTTTATGTCGCAACAGGTGAATACGACAAGTCTATACTTGTAAAGCTTGTCGATGCAAGTGTTACGCACAGTGTCGATGTGCATTATAGCGGAAATGGTTATGCCGGAGGTGACCTTTCGTCGGCATCGACAGGGAATACGATTAATTTGACGGCGACACCTAACGAAGGTTACATGATAGGCAGTATTTATGCGGAGGCTTATTTGGATTTGAACGATGAATCGTGGTCTCTCCCTATAACTGGTGGTACATGGTATACAAGTAACGACTATTCCTTCACGATGCCCTATGCGGATGTCAGGGTCTATGTTGATTTTGTCGAAAAGGTGACGACGGCTAACGAAGGGCTCTTTATCGAGATGCCGCAACGGGATTCTGTATTTGCCACTATTCCTGCGGATGTAGAGTCGTTTAATGTTAATGGTGAATGTGTTTATGATGCATGCAAAGGCACGCTTGTGCTGGCAGCACCCGAAGGGCTCAAGTTCCAGTTGACTGGAGATGTGAAAACCTATGGCGACGGTGCTGGAATGGCGGTTTTTGATGGCTTTGGAACAGATGCTGCAAAGATTTGGGACCTGAACCAAGGTAACGATATCTATTTGAATAGTTCTGGAGATACATTGACACTCCATTATGAATCTAGTGAATCATACGTGAGGATGAATTTGCTTGTAACGATTATTGATCCCAATAAAAAATATAGGATTGAGTTTGCCAAAGTTCAGGGTGGAACAATTGATGACTATCCAGAAAGCGCAGCGCCAGGTGATACGGTCACATTGAATATAGTGACAGACATAAAGTCATACAGCGTTTGTGTTGAAGCATATGATTTGAAAACGACATTGTATGAATTTGAAAACTGCAATTTCTCAGCATGGTATGAGAACCAGTTTAAGTTTGTAATGCCGGAAAAAGATCTTTCTCTCGAAGTATATATCTTCGAAGCAGAATATGGTGATGCGGTTATTCCCAGAGCGGATACACTTAGGCTGGATATTCCGGAAGGAATGAAATCGATTGACATCCATAGTGATTACAGTCGCGAAGATTATTTCTATTACAATAATAACGATGGCGTACTCGTCTTGACGGCTCCCGAAGGTTATAAATTGATGATTACTGACGGGGATGTTGATCTTTCTGATGAAGGCGACTCCTTGATTATTTACGCTGGGGATGGAGTAGATGCCGAGCGGGAACTCGCAACGATATCGGTTGGTGGCGAAATAGGCGAATTGGAAAACACGGGTCGGAGCCTTACATTTAAATTCAAGTCAGATGGAGAAGGAAACGGCGAAGGTGTATACGCTAAAGTCCGTGTTGTAGATGTTAACGAAGTATATTCTATAACTCTGGCTGGCACATGGAATGGAAACATGATCTCTGATAAGCTTTCGGCTACGGTAGGAGATACTGTTACACTTGTGGCAACTCCCGACGAAGGTTACTTGCTCAATTATTTCACCGTAGATTGGGAAGATTTTCACGGTTCCTGGAACAGTATTTCTCCAGTAGGTGGTACATGGTATTCTGGAAACGAAGCCAAATTCGTAATGCCTAGGGGTGATGTTCTAATTTATGCAGAATTTAGATCCCCAAATGATTATCTCAGGGCTACAATTCCGACAACCGATACGGTTGTAGCGAATATTCCAGAGGGTATCAGAAAGTTAACCGTCCGTACGGCTTGTGGCTGGGCTTATTGCAACAACAATGATGGCGTTCTCGTGTTGACAGCTCCGGAAGGTTATTCGCTTCGTTTAAGTGGAAATACGGCCCTTGTTGACGAAGACTCCCTGTTCATTTACGATGGAGCGGGTACAGATGCAAAAGTACTTGCAAAAATGTCTAATAACAATAATCACATTGACTATATATATAGTACAGGCCGGAGCCTTGCATTCCAGCTGAAATCTAATGAGAATGGAAATGACGAATATCCGGAACTGAGTGTAGATGTCTTGAAAAAATCGGGATCTTCTGCTGTCGCAGTTTACGAATTTTATAATGGATACAAGTTTGCCCGTATCGATGGCTTGTACGATGGCAAGGACACGGTGAACATCGAAGAAGACATTGAAGTGAGCGATGTTGAATTTATCCGTAATTTTGCGGTTACGGCGAATGATTCGGGCAAGTATTCCACGATTGTTTTCCCGTTTGACTTCAATGCCTCGAGTGTCAGCGGTTTGGATGACATCCTTGAATTCTCGCAGATGATCGAAGAAGACGGCAAGTTGCAGGTTGAGATGAACAGGGTTTGGTGCCGTGCTGATGTGGATCCCGACCGGGATTGCAGTTCTTACGAAGGGAATCTCAAGGCGAATACGCCCTACATGCTGAAAATGACTGATGAGACGCTCTTCTTTAATGGTTCAAATTATACCATCAAGAAGACCGAGCCGGCAGTGGCCACTTCGGGCAACTGGCAGTTCATTGGAACCTATGCGTACAAGAAATGGGAAAAGGGCGACACCGACTTGGGCAGTGTTTATGGCTTTGCTGCGACGGCCTCGAACGGTGTTGAAATCGGGCAGTTTGTCAAGGCGGGTTCTGGCGCCTTTATCCGCCCGATGCGCGCCTACCTGAAGTACAGCGCTCCCAATGGAGAGCCGAGGCCCGCTCCGGCAGGCCATGTGTCCGTGTGGCGTGACCGTAGCAACGAACTCCCCGAAGAAATCGAGGTCGTGGTTGTCGAGGGCAAGGGCCGTGCCAGTATCGGCTCGGGTGAATCGGGTAGCGAAAAGAAGACGACCGTCATTGGCCGCATCAATACGCGCACCGGTGAGTTCACGCCCGTTACCCGCACATACGACCTTAAGGGCCGCAGCTTGAACGCAAAGCCCAAGGCAAAGGGCGTGTACGTCGGGAAAAAGCGCTAAATAGCGAAATTTGTGCCGGTGATGGCGGGTCAGAACCTGCCATGGCCGCGCACTTGTTTATTATTTTTATTTATGAATAGGTGAGGCTGTATATGGAGAATTCTCTTAAGGACATGAATTTGCTGCAAAAAAAGCAGTACACCACCCCCGAGATGAAGGTGGAGGTTTTGAGGCTTCGTTGCAACTTGCTCGAAGCGAGCCTTCCTAATGAAATAGGCGTTATCATTAATTCCGATTCTGGTTCAAACTAGTTCTTCGCTTGTTTATTATTTTTATTTATAACTAAGTGAGGTTGTATATGGAGAATACTCTTACGGACATGGATTTGCTGCAAAAAAAGCAGTACACCGCCCCCGAGATGAAGGTGGAGGTCTTAAGGCCTCGTTGCAACTTGCTTGAAGCTAGCCTTCCTTCTGGCATTACCATTTTACCAGTCGAATATATTGATTTTTTCAGAAACTAGTTCTTCGCCTGTTTCTTATCTAGCTTGGCGTTGATTTTCTTCTGGAGTTCCTTGAGCTTCCAGCGTCCGCGCTTGTCTTCGAGGAAATAGCTTGTGCGGATTCCCCTAGCAAGCCCGCGGTTGATGATGTTGAGCGCATCGGCGTAGCGCTTCTGGTCGAAGCGCAGTTCCGCGAGGAAGAAGTAGTTGTACAGATCCTTGGGATCTTGTTCCAGCGCCATCACCAGGTACTTTTCGGCAAGCGCCTTGTCGGGCCACGAAAGGATGATGGGGATGTAGGGCAAAAGCTGGTGTGCGCGGCCGAGAACCTGGTAGTTGTTCGCTGCGGTCGCGATGTCGCGGACTCTGGCGGCAACGCCTTCCTTGACGGAAATAAGCGGTCCGCGTTCTGCCCCCCACATCGAAAGCGACGAGGCGTAGATGTGGGCGATTTCCTTGTTCTTCGGGTACTTGGCGTAGGCGGCCTCGGAAACGTTCTTGAGCGTGTCGAGGCGTGCTGCGCGCTGTTTCTTTTCGAAGGGGACAAACCGGAAGGCATAGTAGAGGCTCCGCACGACGCCCGCCGTTGCTGCTTCGGCGACCGCGGGGTCTGCCTGGGCGCGTTTGTAGGCGGCAATCATCTTCTTCGCGTTTTCCGCATCCGCCCTGTCTTCGACGGAGCGTTCGGCTCTCGCTGCATAGCAGGAATCGGCGAAACGGAGGTCCTCGTTTGCCATGGCGACTCCTGTGCAGAGAACAATCAGTGAAAGAAGATGGGTGCGGACTTTCATTTGCGGGCTAGACCTTCCAGTTTTGCAGAATGTGGTTGACTCCAGCGAGGGTCTTTTTTTCCTCGTCAAGTCCATGGAAGGTCTTGAACAGGTTTTTCCTGTACTCCATAAGTGCCGTGCGAATGAGGATTCTTTCTTCTTTTTTCAGCATAGAAACAACTTAGTAAAACAATCGGAAAAGAGGGTTATTTTTTGCGGCGTTTGCCCGTGAAATAGTCTTGTTGGCGTGTTGCGCCGAGTACGGCGTGCCAGAGCGCCCCGTTGGGGTCTATTTTGCGGCGTTCGCTCACGGCGTATTCTATGGGCACATGCGAGAACGTGCCGTTCATGCTGCCGACGACCATATCCGTCTTGCCTGCCATGGCGGCGTGTACGGCGTTTTCGGCGAGCTGGTAGCAGAAGATGGCGTCGGTGCCTTTGGCGGGGATGCTGCGCACTGTGTAGCTCGGGTCGAAGTACTTGATGTTGATTTCCTTGCCCACCTTTTCGAAGTGTTCCTTGATTTTGAGGGTCAGGAATTCACCGATGTCTTTCTTGAGGATGTTGCCGCTTGCGTCGCGGCGTTCTTCCTGGCCGTCGAACAGGTGCTGGCCCGCGCCTTCGGCGACAGCGAGCACGGCGTGTGTCTTGCCGCAGTCGTAGCGGTTCTCGAGCGCCTTGAAGAGCCCGGTTTCGCCTTCGAGCGTGAAGGGCACCTCGGGGACGAGGCAGAAGTTCACGACGGTGGTGGCAAGTGCCGCGTAGGCGGCGATGAAACCGGAATCGCGGCCCATGAGCTTCACGAGGCCGAGCCCGTTGAAGGCGCCGTTCGCCTCGTTGTGGGCGCTCGTGATGACGTTAGTCGCGCTGAGCACGGCGGTCTCGAAACCGAACGTGCGGTCGATGAGGTTAAGGTCGTTGTCGATGGTCTTCGGGATGCCGATGACCGAGATGGGTTGCTTGCGCTTCTTGACTTCTTGCGCGATGGCGTGTGCGCCGCGGAGCGTACCGTCGCCGCCGATGCAGAACAGCACGTTGATGTTCAGGCGCATCAGGGTATCCACCATGACGGAGGGTTCCTGGTTGCCGCGGGAGCTGCCGAGGATGGTGCCGCCGTCGTCCTGGATGGCGTCAACCACATCCGGGTTGAGCATGATAGGCGGGTAGCCGTAAGAGGGGTTGAGCCCGCGGTAGCCGTAAGGGATGCCAAAGATGTTGCGGACACCGTAGTCGAACCAGAGCACGGTAACGAGGCTCTTGATAACGTTGTTCAAACCTGGGCAAAGGCCGCCGCAGGTGACGATGCCGGCGCGTGTCCATGCCGGGTCGTGGAAAATGGTTTCGCGCGGGCCGGCAGTCTCAAGCGAGGGGACTTCGATACCTTTGCTGAAAAAATCCTGCAATTTCTTTGTGTCGGTAGTGAGTGCGACGCGGTCCGAATCGGAGACGAAGGGCACTCCGCTCATGGGCGAGCGAAGCGTTCCCTGGCCAACGGATTCAATAGAAAGGTCATACTTTTCCGGGTTCTGCAGAATATCTTCCTGTGTCATAAATACCTCTGGCTATGCACTTGAAAGCCGTAGTGAAAATACAAATTTTTTGGCAGGCGTGTGTCGCCATGCCAGTGAAACTTTTTTGTTACGGGAACTGCAATGCCCTAGATGGACAGGGGCGGGAAGTGAATCTTCGTACGCAGGCCGGGATTCGCGTTCTCGAGCTCGATTTTCATGTTGGTGAGCGTGCAAAGTTTCTTGACCATGGAAAGCCCGATACCCGTACCGCTCGTCTGCCTCGTCATCTCGTTTTCGACGCGGTAGAACTCCTGGAACACCTTCGTCATTTCGGCCTGCGGGATACCTGGCCCGTAGTCGCGTACGGCGAGGTAGAGGTCCGTGTCCTTGAGACGCAACTCGATGTTGATCATCTTGTAGTCCGCGTTCTTGGAGAACTTGAGCGAGTTGTCCACCAGGTTCATGAGAATCTGCATGATGGCATCGCGGTCCATCATCAGCGTGATGTCCTTGACGTCGGTATCCGACGACACGGTGAGTTCGAAGCCTTGCTTTTCCACGTTCTTGCTGTAGGTTGCGACAAAGTCGTCGAGCACGCCCTTCGGGCGTTCCCTGCGGAGCTGCACGTTCCAGCGGTTGCCGTCCAGCTTGGAGAGGTTCAGCACGTTCTGGATGAGGCGCGTGAGGCGTTCGGTTTCGCTTGCAATCTGGTTGTAATACTTTTGCCGCTTGTCTTCGTTGGCCACCCAGGAGTTTTGCAGGAGCTCTGCGTACATACGGATGGCGGTGAGCGGTGTCTTGAGTTCGTGACTGACTGCGGAGACAAAGTCTTGGCGCTTGGATGCAAGCGCGAGCTGGCTCTGCGTGAGTTTGTAGATGCAGATGAGACCGCCACCCAGCACGACCAACATGGCGATGCCGAGGAACAGGAGGATTCCGCTTCCCGGTGCGCTTTGCTTTTGCGTGACGTACATGTTGAGGGAAATGCTGCCGAGCGGCGAAGGCAGAGGCGTGCTTAATAGCAGTGTCGAGGACTTGTTAATGTCGCCGTAAGAGACGAGCGGCTTGTCCTGACTTACGAACTCGATAACCAGGTTCTGTTCCTGGGGGGAGAACTTGATTTCGTTTGTGACGAGGTTCGTGAGGTAGGTGCGCATTTCCACGATGAAGCCTTGCACGAATATTTCGGATCCGCGCTTGACGTTACGGTAGAAGATGATGTGCGTGTTGTCGAACGTCGCCTGGAACGGCTCGATTTCCACTTCCATTACATGGGTCGTGTCGATATTGGTGCGCAAGAGGCCGTAAGCATCCATTCGGGTCGATTCGACGTTGAACGCAAACGATTCCTTTTCAGAAGTTTGTTCAAAACGCTTTTCTCTTTTGAGCGCGTAAGCTTTCTTCTGGTTCTTGTTTGCCGAAAGGCCAAGGTCTTGCTTGTAAATCTGGTCGAGGATGGATTCGATGGAATCGCGGGGTTGCGGCTTGATGTTGTTGATTTCGCCAATCTTGAAGTTCTGCTTCATGAGGATTGTCTGGATCTTGTAGAGCACCGCTTCGCGCTTGTTGCGGTCGGCCATCGGGATTTTTTCGAGGACGCCATCGGGGAGGATGGGCGTGCGGAGCGTGCCGTCGGGGTCCATCTGGAAATGCCCGACGATTCCCTTGAAGTGGCTCTTGAGGGGGAAGTTCGCCAGTTCCGAGAGCGTAATCTCTTCGCCGCCAATCACAGGGACCGCGCGGATGAAGCGGTATTCAGAATACGACCGCTGGTCCTCGATGGTCATGTCATCGACAAAACGCTGGTTCAGCATCTGCAGAACCAGGAAGGCGTGCTCCCTGTAGGCGTATTGCGCATTCTGTTGCAATTGCGAATACGAGTGGGCCAACAGGACGATGACCGGTATCGCAATGGCAACAAATATCGCGACGAATATTAGGTGGATTTTTCGCATTCAGGCGTAGAGCGCATCTGGTAGCCCTCGCCGCGGAACGTAACCAGCAGTTTCGGGTGGGAGGGATCGTCTTCGATTTTCTTGCGGAGCTTGGTGATATGGATGTCGACCGTGCGCGTGTCCACGGATTCGGCGTTTTCGTAACCCCAGACCTTCTTGAGGAGCTCGGCGCGCGGGACGGCATGGTCGCGGTTGTTCCACAGGTATTCGAGAATTTCGATTTCCTTGCGGGTGAAGGCGAGTTCTTCGGTACCGCGGGTACCAGTGTATTCGCGGAAGTTCACGCGGAGGTTACCCGCGACGAGCTTGCCTTCGTTTTCCATGCTCTGGCGGCTGCGGCGCAGCACGGCTTCGATGCGGGCGAGCAGCATCGGGACGGAGAACGGCTTGGGGACGTAGTCGTCGGCACCGTACTTGAGACCGTTGATGATATCCTCGTCGGCGTTCTTTGCAGAAAGGATGATGATCGGGAGGCTCTTGTCCTTTTCGCGAATCTTGTCGCAGACGGTGAAGCCGTCCATGCCCGGGAGCATGAGGTCGAGGAGGACAAGACCGTACTGCCCTGTCAGGGCCTCGTTAAGTCCACTTTCACCGTCGGCCACGTGCTTGACGCTGTAGCCGTTCAGTTCGCAAAGGTCCACGAGACCTTCGGCGATTGCAATTTCGTCTTCGATAATGAGAATATTCGTGCTGCTCGTATTCTGTGTCATTGTTTTTCCTTTCTTGTGACCTCAATACTAGATGGCCAGGCCGCCGCCGACTTCGAGAGTCATGTGGCCGGGATCGATTTCTTTTGGATAGTCGCCGCCGAAGTAGTACTTGAAGTTGCAGTACGCGGCGATGGGGATAATGGGGAGTTTCAGGCGGAAGCCGACCAATGCGTGACCGCCGATGCTGGTGTTGATGCTCTCTTTCGTGGCCTTGTCCTGGACGCGCTTCTTGAGGGCTTCACCGGCATTTTGGAGTTTTTCTTGCTGTTGCTGAATTTCTTCCGGAGTAGCTCCTCCCTGTGCAGCATCTGCAATCAGCTGCTGGATGGTCGGGTCGTCAACCAGGGCGGAAACGTAGGCCTGGTTCAGCACGAAGCTGTTTGCGAACACCGTGAGACCGCCGCCGATGTAGGGGCGGATAATGGGAAGCGAGGTAATCGGATAAGTGAGGGAAAGGTCGCCGTTCATGGCCACGAATTTCGGGTTGGCCTTGCCGAACGGGGTCCCACCCAGTTCAATTTCGAGAGGGATTTCCGATTCAGTGCCAGAAGTCGGGTTCGTAACATAAAGGCTTGCGTCGTAGGAACCGAACTGGATATTGAAAGTACCTTCGATGTCGAAAATCGGGAGCAGGTCGATCCAGAGTTTGAAACCGAAGCCCTGCATTGTCTCGTCGTAGCCTTTGTGGCTGAAGTCGATGTTGTCGGCCACCTTGGCCTTGGGGCCGGCCTTCATTTTTGTGCCGAAACCAGGTGCATAATGGGCACCAACGCCAATGATTGCGAACGATTGCGTTGCAAGTAATGCTGCTGCGGCTGCGATAATTTTAAAGTTCATATTGCGCTCCTGATAAAATTTTTCCTTCTCGGATTAAAAATAAAGAAAAATTGTCGGCTGGAACACGGGCCGGGTTAAAAATACCTCTTTTTTTGTGGAAAGTACCCTTAACGGGAGGTTTTTTTTTAAAAATGCGGGAGGGGACCACGCTCGGAGTTGCGAAGGCCGCCCGGTCCCCTCCCTGCACCCTCCCCTTCCCCGGCCGACGCTTTATTCTCTAGACGATGGAGGGAGGGGGATATGACTATACAGTATTCCCGCTATTGCTTAGGGAATGCTGTGCTGGAAGGGCTGTGCTGGTAATGCTATGCTGGCAAAGCTTGCCCGTGTGAGGCCTTGGTTCCCTACCGTATGGAGGGGACGATGAGGAAGACTTTCTGCCCCTTGGCGACGTTGAGCTTGTCGAATTCGAACAGTTCGACGGTCTCGCCGGCGGAGCCGTTTGCAGTGACGACGACCTTGTGCTTGCCCGGCGTGACGGGGATGCGCGTCATGTGCAGCGAATGGGGCATAAACAGCCCCACGCGGAGGTCGGCCTGCTCGATCTGGCTCTGTGCCACGTCGGTGCCGATGCTTGTGAGCAAGTTCAGGAGGATGTTGTCCGTCTTCATGGCCTGTTTGGCCTTCTGTGCTGCGATGGTGCGCAAAATGACACGGACGGCTGTGCGTGTGACGGTCGAGGACTTCTCGTCTTCCATGTTCTGCTTGAGTTCCTCGTCGACGGCCATCACCTTTTCGGGGCGGATTCGCGGGGAACCGTCCAGCGAGACTTCGAAATGGTCCACCCTGTTTTTCAGTTTCCTTATCTCGGGCAGGGAGAACCCGATGTGGAAGGATTCCCCGGTACCGGCGCCTGCGACTGGCGGAGCGACTAGCGTGAACGTGCTTATTCTGCCGGTTTCGCCGTCCTTGTAGGTGAGGTTCATGACGCCACCGCTAATGAACGTGCCCGACATGTAGAGCTCGCCCAGAATGGGGCTGTGGCCGGCATAACCGATAACAATGATTTCCTGGCCGTTTTCGCGGATGGAGGATGCCTTGGGTGTAATTCCGGGAATCGGTGTGCCGAGGGACTTCAAGTCGTCTTCGCGGTCTGCGTGTCGCAGTCCTTCGGTGACAAATTCAAGGACCTCGTTGGGTACTTTGAGCTTTCCTTCTTTGTAGGCTTTTACCGTATTGATGTAGGCGATAGCTGCATCGTCCGGTGAACCATCCAAATCATAGACTAGGGCCGAAAGGTAGCGCAGGAGGCCATTGTCGTTGACCTTCTTCTTGTCCTTCTGGTAGAGGGCGTTCATCGCTATCTGGGAGCGCCGGACTTCCACCATTGCCCCGTCCAAATCCATCATGGCGAGGTAGTTGAGTATCTGGAACTCGTACATGAGCAAAAGTTCGAAGGGCCTTGCCCTGTAGGGGCGCGTGTTGTCGTTCGTGACGATGGCCGCGGCCTCGTTCGTCACCGATTTCGTATAGAGGTCTTCGTAGATTTGCTCTGCTTTGGCGAAGTTTGCCGCGCTTTCCTTGAAGTTGCGCTTGTAGTGGTTGAGGCAACCGAGGTCGAAGTAATAGAGGAACTCGCTGTTCGACCCGTACAGGTCGTCCTGGTCCTTCTTCATCTTCTCGATGGTCGCGTCGATACCCTTCTTTTCGAGGGGTTGCGCAAGCTCTTCGTAGCGCGTCATGGACTTGTTGGCGCATGACGCCAACAAAAGCGCAACGAGCAGTAGAAGGAGCCGCTTCAACGTAACCACTGCCTACTTCCTACTTCTAACTTCCTACTAATCACCAATTACAGCTTCACGCCGTTCTTGGAGATGAACTTCTTGATCTTCTTGTCGCCGATCCAGACCTTGCGGTGGCTCTGGATGTCGGTGAGTTCGAGGTCGACCTGATAGTACACCACCTGGTCGCCGCCTTCCTGGTCGACGATGGAGGTGATGGTGCCCGTGAGCATGAGGTCGGCGCCGATTTCCTGACCGGCCTGCTTCTGGGTGTCGGCCGTGGCGTTGCCGGCCTGGCTAGCAAGTTCGTTGCGGAGTTCGGCACGTTCTTGGGCGTTAGCGACAAAGTCGACGCGGCCGGAGTTGATGAGCGTGCGTTCCATGTCCTTGATGAAGGTTTCGATGTTGATGTGCTCGTGGCTCTTGTTCGAGACCTTGCCAATGACGACAGTCGGGACCGTGCCACCCTTGTTCTGGATCATGTTGTCGTACCAGGGACGGCCCAGGCAGTCGTTGATCATTTCCTCGGCGACGAGGCGGGAGTCGGTGTCGTTCCAGGCCCCGGAAAGGTCCGTCACGGAGTTCGTGTCGATACGGGTGACCTTCTTGCCGCTGTCGCTACAGCCGATAAAGAGGGCGAGAGATGCGAACAGGCAGATTTTGAACAATTTGGACATGTTTTTCTCCTGGTTGAGTTTTTCATGCTTAAATATAAAAAAGAGCCCCGAAAGGGGGCTCCTGTAATTCCGTTTTATACCGAAAGGCGGTGAAATTACTTCTTCTTCTTGCCGCCGGCAGTGGCGTCAAGTTCGATTTCGATAGTTTCTTCACCCTTGACCGTCACGAGGGTTTCGGCAGACTTGCGGTTGCTGCATTCTGCGCGGACCACGTGGTCACCGGCATCCAGGTTGTGGATGGTAAGCGGAGCACCATCGGTCTTGTCGGAGTTTTCACCATCGACGAAGATGAGGCACTTGCCCGGCTTGGTCGTTACCTTGATATGGCCCTTGGGAATCTTGGTACCGTAGTCGAAGGTGTTGCGCTTGTCGTTGCCCGGCCACACGTTGACGCGCTGGTTCACGAGCTCGTAACCCTGGTCAATCACGACGAGAGTCTGGCGGCCCGACTTGACGGCGCGGTTCTCGATGGGGCTGTTGCCCAGGAGTTCACCACCCAGGTAAACTTCGCTGTTAGGCGGGTTGGTGATGATGGTGATGGTAGCGGCCTTGCCACGAGGAGGTGGATCTTCGTCGGCGACGGCTGCGGTTACAAGGAAAGCCACCATAAGGGCAAAAATGTACAGTTTCTTCATGGATTGCTCCTGTTTGTTTGTTCTTAAAATACAAAGTTTTCTATGAATTTATATTTTTTTTTTGCAAAAGTTTAGAAACCAAGCCGAAAAATGGGGGGAATAGGCTCGAGGTTCGAGGCTCGAGCAGTGAGGTGTGAGCTATGAGTATATACCTCGTACCTCGAAGGGAGCGTAGCGACCAACCTCGAACCTCAAAGCGACCAGAGGTCGCGCCCTCATACCTCAAAGGGGCTTTAGCCCCGCCCTCACACCTCATAGCCCCTCACTCCTAATTACTATCTTCCCCATCATGAAGGCCCTTTACCAGAAAATCCGCGCATTAAACGGAAAAAATTACGGTTTATACAAGTCCCTTGCCGAAAAATCGTGGGATTTTGGTGACTTTGTTCTAGAATTCCTGCATGTGCAGGGCGACCCGTTTGCCCCTGCGTCCAGGGTGCTGCTGAAGACAAGTTTGCAAAAACTCGGGTATGCCCCTGTTTGGGGGAGCAGTTTTGAACGGCGCCTTGCGCTTTCGGATTTCCTGTTACGCCGCCTGAGTGCGGTTGTGCAGGAGCATTTCCCCGAGAAAAATGCCCCCGTGGCCATCGAGAATCCGGGACCCGAGATGCTGGTGCGCAACTCTCTGTGGGTCGATAACGGCGATTTGCGCGTCTGCTTGCAGGTGCGCTTGCCTGGTGAGGGCCGCAAGATAGAATCGGAGGCTGCGGCCGAGATTTTGACGATGGTGCTGCCCGACCTCGTGTCGGCGAGCCTGTATAACGATTCGTCGCGGGCGGCGCAACTGGAAGCGCATTACGGCGTGCTCGCCGACCGCGTCGAGATCCTTGCGGAACTCGACAAACGCGGGCTTTGCGCGTTTGTGCCCGACGGGGCGGTTCTGCCGCGGGCGTCGGGCTTGAGCGAGGCCCCGCTTAAGGACGCGGTGCCGTTCGTGGCGCCGCCGGAAATGGCGGTGACACTTGAAATTTGTGGCCGCGAAATTCGCGGCATGGGCATCCCCAGGGGAGTCACCGTCATTACGGGCGGCGCCTTCCACGGAAAGTCGACGCTGCTGCAAGCGCTCACGCGCTCGGTATTCCCGCATGTGCCGGGTGACGGCCGCGAGGGAATCGTCGTGGACGAGACCGCCCTGCGCGTCGGCGTCGAGGACGGGCGCAGTGTGCGCGCTACCGACCTCTCGATGTTCGTGCGCAACCTTCCGGGTGGTGTGAGCACAAAAGATTTTACAACGCTTTCGGCATCGGGCTCCACGAGCGAGGCCGCGAACCTGCTCGAAGCCATCGAGGCGGGCTCGCGGACGTTCCTCATCGACGAGGATTCCTCGGCGGTGAACTTCCTCATCCGCGACATCCGCGTCCGTAAGCTCCTGGGCGACGACCGCGAACCCCTGATACCGCTGACCGACCGCATCCGCGCCATTGCGCAGGTGGGTTACAGCTTTATCTTGGTGGCGGGCGCCTGCGGCGACTACCTCGACCTCGCGGACAACATCGTTGTCATGGCAAATTACAAGGCCGAATGCGCCAAGTCCACTTCGGCAAATAAGTTCGCTGAGCCCGCCGAAGCGAACGTAACAGGTGAGTCCACTTCGGCAGGCTCAGCGAACTTGCCTCCCTCTTTCCCCGCCCCCCGCGCTTTCGCCGACTACATGCAGCCCCTGCAAAAGTCCGTGCGTCCCGCCTCCGCCGTGGAACGCCAGGTCAAGGTGAAGCTTGCCGGAGATTCCCTGCTGCAGATAGGCTTCCTCGTCTCGGACACCTCGCGCCTCAACACGCTGGTGGACAAGTCGCAGCGCCTGGGTGCCGGCTTTTTGCTCCTGAACCTGCTGCAGAACGCGGTGAGCAACGCCGACAGCATGGCCAGCGATTCTGTGTCGGCTGCTGCAAGCAAGCTGTGCGAAAGCATCCGCAACGTCGGGTTCCGCAACTTGCCGCAGGGCCTGAGTCGCGAAATGAGCCTGCCGCGCGAAGTGGACATCGCCTGCGTCGCCTTCCGCCTCCGCGAAGGGCGGTAAATACATTTTTAGAAAAAATCTAAATTTTAGAATAAATTTATTTTACCCCTTAAGGGCATTTTCGGTTTATTCTAATTTGCTGCTTTCTTTTTTCCGTTTCCTGATAATTTCCAGCTGTTCTTCGGTGCAGAAACCGGAGATGTAAATGGGCTCTTTGCCTGATATGGTTTGTTTTGATGAATCAGTATTGAGATAGTAATTCCACAAAACATATTGCTGCGTGTTGAACATTCTCTTTACAAATGCAGAATCCTTAGAAAAATAATGAAAAGACATGGATTCAAGGTTAATGGGAATTTGTTTTGTAATTGTTTTTTCTCCAAGATTTGCAATGCCGTCAGACAGATATATGTACGGACTTAATACAGAATCGGCATTTTGTACTTTGGCAACAACTGACTCACCAATTTTATGACCGCTATAGGTAATGAAATCTGTCATTTTTTTTGTTAATGCATAACAGGAAAGAGTAATGCCCCTTTTTTGAGGGGTACTAGATAAACTTTTATGTGCACAAAAACGTGCTGATACAGAAACGCTTTGTGCATTTGCACAAAGGCAAACAAAGGCAAGAAAAAGAAATAAGTGTTTACAAGTCATTTTAATCCATTATCGATGGACATTGTGTCTATTTCTCACAAGGGCCATTCACTCTAATATTAAAATCGTAATAATCTTTACGACGCGATTCTCCACTTTGAATCTCCGCATTTATTCTTACAGGCAAAACTTTCCCATAAAGAGACTTTTCTCTTTTTAGGTTTTGCGGTAACAGAAAATACTCATAAAGCACATAGTCTTCGCAACTTTTATACAACACTCCGTCAACAAGGGTAAATTTACCATTTCCATAATCAATACTGGTAGTTGCTGTTTCCTTGTAATTTTCATTGCAAACATGACATTCACTTGCAGAAGCGAAAATATAGCGGGGAATGTAATCCAATTCCTTTTCTAAAACGAGGTTATGGTATTCATCGATGCAATATTCGGCGACAATTCCTTTTTTTGAACAAGGTCCAACAATCACCGCTTCAAACGATTTTTCATAAGTGAATCCAGTTCCCCGAAGTTGCGCTTTCCAATGGCCATTGAACCTTTTCCCATAATACGATTTCAATGTTTCTTTTGCGTTGTATTTGTGGATTTGCAAAACATCACGATTTGTAGGATCTAGATTCACTTTAGCTATTCTAGGTTTTATACAAATAGTATCTTTTGAAAGAGATCCATCTAAAGCCACGCATCCCCCTATAAAAGAAGTATAAGGATCATAAGGAGCATCAAGGCTATATTCTGTATCCCAAATGGACCCATCCGAATTAGTTGCACAAGCCACGGCATCAGGAAATTCCCAATTGGAATCAGGATTCAAATTTAAATTCTTGACCAAATGCAGGCTGTATTCATCAGGATCCTTATTAACTACAGCGCAAAACTCTGCAACCCCTTCGCTATAGCAAAGGGACGCAAGCACAAGCAACGCTATAAATAAAGGACTCCTCATTCTTTCTTCTTTTTCCTTTCTCTTATTGCTTTCAGCTGTTCTTCGGTGCAGAAACCGGAGATGTAGAATCTTGCGGAGCCGGAAGCGTTTAACCGAACATAACTTGAATCATAATCGACATTCCATTTTATGTTAAAGTAGTGTCCAAACAGGCTGTCTGTTTCAAGTTCATATTTTTTTGAGAACCATAAAATTTTTTCATAAGATTCATAAACCATTTTCTCTGAATAATAATTTGGCATACACCTTGCCGGTTTTGCCTTGTCAAATACCGAATTCACAATCATCGATATAGGACCTACAAATAGGTAAGCATAATCCGGAAGTATGGAATGACGATAATCATACGAGCATTGGGAATACGAAAACAAATATGGTTTATTCGACTTATACTTCTCCAAAACCCAATGATCCGTTTTGTCATCGTCCTCTGTGAAGCAATATTCACCATAGACATCCCTTGAGGCTATACCATCTTGAGAAAAGGCCAAGGATGTTATTAGAGCTATGCAAAAACTAAAAATTCGGGCATACATAACTTTTATCCGCCCATATTGCCGATGTTCCCCATTCATATGTTGTCATATATCTTCCAGGAATATGTATCGTCTCTGAATGCAAATAAGATGTATAGCCTTTTCATGGGACTGTTTTAAGAATATAAATTGATAGTTTGTATGTCAATAGGATGTATGTAAAAAAGACAATGCTTAACGCTATATTGCAGTCAATTTGGTGCTTGTTCTTGATAAAAAATGACCATTTAAATTCTTTTTTTGTATCTTGTCAATAGAACATCCTGACCAACTGGAGAATTTATCATGCGCAAAAATCTCGGAGTCAAGACTTACCTTTACCCCCAGCCGACGCTCGTAATCGCGACATACAACGAAGACGGCACCCCGAACGCGATGGTGGCCGCTTGGGGCTGCGTCAGCGATACGAACCAGATTGCCATTTATGTGGCCAAGAGCCACAAGACCATGCCGAACATCCTTGCCCGCAAGGCGTTCACCGTGAGCATGGCGACGGCAAAGAACATCAAGGCTATCGACTACCTCGGAGTTACTAGCGGCAACAAGGTCGCCGATAAGTTTGCAAAGTCGGGCCTCACCGCCGTCAAGAGCGAAAACGTGGATGCCCCGCTGATTGCCGAACTCCCGCTCGCGCTGGAATGCAAGATGGTAAGCTACGACGAGGAATCCGAACTTTTGCTCGGCGAAATCGTGAACGTGACTGCCGACGAGTCCGTGCTGGACGCTGACGGCAAACTCTCCGTCGAAAAGCTCGCGCCGGTGTGCTACGACACAGCAGGGCACGGTTACTATGTGATGGAACGCCGCGTAGGCAACGCCTTCAGCGACGGCAAGGAAATAAAATAGCGATGAGCGGTGAGCAATGAGCAATGAGAGATGAATCTACTCATAGCTCAGGGCTCAAGGCTCATAGCTGAAAAGGAATATCCTATGAAAAAACTTTCTCTTCTTTATATTTTCTCGTCCCTGTTCTTCCTGGCGGCCTGTGTCGACAGCAGCTCCAGCGGCGTATCTACGGAAGTGGGCGCAAGTTCCTCTCCGACATCCGGCGAGACGGTTTTGTCTAGTTCTTCCGACGTAGCTGTGCCGACATCTGCTGAAGCGCTCGAGTCCAGCAGTTCCACCACGGCAGCTGCTCCCGCCGACACCGTCTGGAACAAGGCTTACCTGACTTGGTACATTTCCTGGCCGGATCCCGGCAGCGAGGAGTGCGTCAAGTATAATGGCTGCCAGTGGGCGGGCTACTTCGCGGGTATCGAAGGCCAGCAGACCGAACAGTGGGTCAGCGAGCACAACATCATCTCTATCCACGAGAAGGACTGGGACAAGTACAACGGGAAGACCTTCAAGCTGCGCCAGAACGGCCGTACCATCGAGGCCGTTGTCTACGACAAGTGCGCCGACAGCGACTGCGACGGATGCTGCACGCAGAACGCGGGCCAGCTCGACTTCCTCATCGACATCGAAAGCTATACTTGCGAGAAGTTCTCCGGGTCCAAGGAAGGTTGCGACGGCATCGTGGAATGGACCTGCCTTAACTGCGAGTAGTTTTGTAGCGCCATGGAAGTCCGCGTCCTTATAGACAACATCGAAGGCTATTGTTGCTCCCGCAAGCTCTTCGGCGAGTGGGGGCTGTCCGTATACGTAGAGTTTGAGGGCAAGCGCTACCTTTTGGACACTGGCGCATCGCACCTGTTTGCAAAGAACGCCGGCGTCATGGGGGTGGACATCTCGAAGGTGGACATAGGCATCCTGAGCCACGCCCACTACGACCACAGTAACGGCATGGCCAGGTTCTTCGCGCTCAACAAGACGGCGCCTTTCTATCTGCGCAAGGGGGCCGCCGAGAACTGCTACCATGCGCACAAGCTCTTTGGTAAGCTGACCTACCACGAGTATATCGGAATCCACAAAGGATGGCTCAAGCGTTTTGCCGACCGCATCCGCTATGTCGAAGGTGACATGCAGATCGCTCCGAATGTCTACTTGGTACCGCACAAGACCGCAGGGCTCGAAAGTATTGGCGAGCGGGCGCACCTGAGTGTCAAGGAAAACGGCGCGTACCGCTACGACAGCTTTGATCATGAGCAGAGCCTAGTCTTCGACACGCCCGAGGGGCTCTTCATCATGAACAGCTGTAGCCACGCCGGTGCCGACAACATCGTGAAAGAAATTGAGGCGACTTTCCCAAATAAGCGAATTTACGCCATTTTGGGCGGTTTTCACTTATTTCGCTATAAAGATGGGGAAGTGCGCGCCTTCGCGGAAAGGTTGCGCGAACTCGACGTGAAAAAAATATACACCGGGCACTGCACCGGAAACCGCGCGTATGAAATTTTGCATGAGGTCCTGGGCGACCGCGTACAACAAATGCGCTGCGGTATGATAATAAAATAAAAAAAATTGTTCTTATCCCTGTTCGATTTGTATTTTGCGTGCGATTGAAAGGAAAGTATCCTTTTGCTCCACATACAATATAAAGGTAATATATGTTAAAGAAGCTAGTTCTTGCTGCCGCAGTTTGTGCGACGGTTTCTTTCGCAGCTTGGGACAAGTTCCCCGTTCTTGAAAACCATAAAGGTGAAACAAGTGTTGGCGCTGCATTTAATGGTGGGAGAGACCCCTTGCGTCTTGTCCCTTATGTTGGATCCCGCTATACTATCCTGCCGAATTTGGAATTGGCCACGATGATTCCGTATGCCATAAATTTAACTGAAAATAACGATAACGGCGTAGGAAATCCGGAATTCATGGCCCGTTACCAGTTTATTTCTTCGATGAATGTTTTCTTGGATGTGAGTGTTCCGACTAGTTGGGATACGCAATTCTGCTCAAGTGCTTGGGAATTCTTTTTCGGCCTCCAGTTCTCCCAGAAGTTCGGCATAGTGAATTTCGGTTCACAGTTGGGGGCTACCCTAGTTACGCCAGGGCGAAATAAGGTAACCCCGCCGGCGCTGGTGTCCTTAGGAGTCGAAGCTGATTTCGAACTGGGCATTCCGCTGGTTCCGATTGCTGGTTTGAATTCTAGTATGGAAGTCGGACGGTATAGTAAAGAGGGTAAAGACCTTAGCCATAGCCACACAGGCCATGTTACTGTGGAGCCCTATGGCGGTTTCCGGTATGACATCAATCAGTCGATTAACATAAAGACACTTGTGGGATTCGCCGTGGGTAAGCATATTGAAGACGATATCCCGTACGGGGTCACTGCCGAGGTCAACATGGGCTTCTAGGCGCTTGAATGCGCTCCGGCAATCCTTAGCCAACGAAGGTATATAGAAAATTTTGTTTACTTTGTACTTTCTCCTCTTTTGGGGATTATATTTATTTGTAATAACTATCGAACAAAATCGGTAAAAAATGGCGGTATGGCTAAGGAGTTAAAATGAAAAGGGCAATCTTTTTCGTATTTCCCATTGCGCTGGCAACAGCATTTTCTGCGGCATCAGCATTTACGCTGACCGGAACAGTAACCGACGATGCTGGGAGCCCTGTTTCAGGCGCGCTCGTCAAACTTCTCGTCAAGGGTAATTCTACCTCTACAGACCAAGACGGAAAATTCACCATAAAAGAAGAAGATCAGCTGGCACTTCATTCTGGCGGTTTTGTGCCTGGCCATATCGACATTGTCGATGGTGTGCTCCGCTTTTCGCAGAGCAGCAATGCACCGGTGCAGGTGAGCATTTTCGACATGGTCGGCAACCTTGTCCTCCGCCAAGATTTGCTCGGTTCGGGCCAGGTGGACTTGAGGCAGGGCGTGACAGCCCGAGGTACATACTTCGCGAAAGTCCGCGTCGGTAGTGCAGTCGAGACAGTCCGCTTTACCGTGAACGGCTCTCGCATTAGTTCCGCCACCTATCAGGGACGCGGCCACAAGGTACTTTTGAAACCCGGTGAAGGGGACACCCTCAGCGTCACTGCCTCCGGATTCGACCCCCTGAAGGTCGCCCTGCCGAACCTCGACACGGCGGTAACCCTGAAACTCACGAAGGCGGCCGACGAACAGACCTACGCCTTCGGCTACGCGCTCAAGAACGCACCCACCCCGAGCAAGGGCTGCGGCAAAGATAACACGCTGAAGGACAACTTCGTATACACCAGCGAAGGCATCGAGCACGAAATCTACCTCACCCTGCCCGAAAACTACGACAAGAACAAGCCCTACCGCCTCGTGTTCGGCATGCACTACATGGGCGGCTCCGCCGAGGCCGTTGCGAAGAGAGAAGCCTACTACGGACTCCGAAACCAATCAGGCGCCAAGGAGAACACCATCTTCGTCGCCCCACACGGATACACGGACGAAAAAGATCCTCGATCCTCGGAGACAAAAAGCAATCCATGGCGCTGCTATGACGACAAGGACCACATCTTCTTTGACGAGTTCCTCACCTACCTGAACGAAAACCTCTGTATTGACACTTCGCGCGTGTTCTCCGTCGGGTTCAGTTTCGGCGCCATGTTCTCTAACGCTCTCGCACAGGATTTCCAAGACCGCCTGCGCGGCGTGGTGGTTTTCGCGACCATGGACATGGTCATCTACATGCCCAAGAACAAGGGCCTCCCCATCGCATGGATGGGAACCGTCGGCATGGAAGACCCCCTCTGCACGCCCGAGCTCGGCCGCAGCGCCCGCGACAGGATCCTGAAGAACAACGGAAAGCCCGATGCAGACGGAAAGTTCACCGACGCCAGGGGCGAAGAGGCGGAAGAATACACCGGCGGCAAGCACGTGTGCTACGACTACAAGACGGTCGACCCGCGCTTCCCCGTGAAGTGGTGCACATTCGACGGCAAACACGCATACAACGCCAGCGACGATGGCAAGGTATGGACAACACCCACCGCCTGGGAATTTATAACACAGTTCTAAGCGAACCAGCGTCATCCTGAGCGCAGGCGCAAAGCGCCGAAGCGAAGGATCCAGAGCAGGATAAATAAGCGTCAGGAAAAATTCTCCTGGCGCCTTTTTGTTATCTATGGCGATAGAAAATGAGCGAGATTTCGTACAGCAAAAAGAACGACCATATTGAATGCGTGCGTTACAAGGATTGGCGCAAGTCGTACCCGCCGCACACGCATACCGGGCACATGACTGTGGGCTATATTGAAGAGGGCCGCGTTTGCATTGTGCTGAACGGCGAGGCGAAAATTTATGGCGCCGGGGAACAGTTCCAGATTCCGCCGAATACGTTGCACGAAATCAAGACCGTAGGCGATGAATGCTATTCGATGGTGGTGCTGTGTATCGCCTTGGAGTCCAACGAGATTGTTGCCGAGGGCTGCGCGCGAGATTATGAAAGTACCGTCGCGCGGTTAGATGAACTGCAAAAAAGCATTCTCGAAAATCCCGAGAACATTTATTTGATAGAGCAAATGGCGCATGACGCATGTATCAGCCCGTTTCACATGATACGCGAATTCAAGAAGGCCTTCGGACTCACGCCGCACCAGTTCCAGATGCAGTGCAAAGTCCGCAAGGCGCAAAGATTGCTCGAAGAAAGGCCCGCGGCCGAGGTGACGTATGACGCCGGATTTTACGACCAAAGCCACATGGATCGTTGCTTTAAAAAAGTTGTCGGCCTTTCTCCGAAGGAATATAAACGTGCCGTGAAGACGGATGACTAATACGTCATTGCGAGGCCGTAGGGGCGACGCAATCTCCTAGCACAGGGCCGGCATGAACTTCGCGAACAGATAAAGCCCTTGATCGCCTGCATCAACCTGGTGCGGGACCTTCGCCGGCATAATCGAGATGACTCCCGGAGTGTATTCGAGCTTGGAGCCGTCATTGATGCAAGTGCCGCTGCCTGCGATAACCTCATGCGTTTCGAGCTGGGTTTCGTGAATGTGCGTTTTGATGCTCTTGTTCGGCGCAATTCTCACCAAGTGATAGCTGAACATGCCGCCGGTTTCTTTCGCGGTGATGATATGCTTGAGTTCTACGCCCTCGAAAGTCGGGTGCTTGGACCAGGCGATGTCCTTAAAAGCGATTGTTTTGCCCGGGAGCTTGAGCTCGCCTTCGTTGAATTTTTCGAAAATATCGTTGCCGAGAATAGCCTTTTCCATGATTTTACTCCTGTGTTAGTGTTTCGTTCGCGACTTTTGCCAACTGCGTCGCGGTTACACCCGAAATCTATACGAAGGGGTATATGGAAAAATTGGACAAAATTGCGGAAACTTTCCAATAGCCGTTTTTGTCGGCACCAACACGGGTAACCAAATATTTTTCCCATCCTTGACCTTCTTTTGCTCAAGGCGAGTGTCCGGCGCATGTAGCTAAATCAAGAGATGCTTTGGCTATTCTCGGATTTTTTCAACACTTCCTCCAGAGTGAATTCTTCCTTGGTGAAGAAGAACGTGTTCTTGCCGAGATCCTTAGCACCTTCTCGTCTACGTAGCGGTCCACAAGGACAATTCGCTTCTTCGCTTGGCGAATTAAACCGCATACGAACACATAGGCATCGAATTCCTGGTTGTTGTAGAACAATCCCTTCGACTTGAGCTCGCCGCGATCCATCGCCTCGAAGACTTCGTCCAGTTTACGGTCGTGATCGAGAAGTTTGGCTTTTTGGTCTAAAACCTCTGTTTCTATGTTAGAAAGGCGGTGAACCAGACCCCCGTTTTGCATCAGGTAGTGTCGCATCTCGACGAAAGCGTCCATGATTTGGAGCGAAACCCGAATTGCAGTCTCACTGCGCAAAACGGAGGCTAGCATGGCGACGCCCTGCTCGGTAAACGCAAAGGGCATTTTTTTGATGTGGAGGCCGCGTTTATTGCCGCTTTCGTTTAAAGTCACAAGTTGTGACTTTAGAGATTTTGGCAATTCATTTTTGTTCAATTGAAAGCAATTTCTTTCAGGAAAACGTTCTTGATTTCGCTTAACCGCTTGGTTCAGTGCCTTTGTTTCCACTCCGTAGAGTGTTGCCAGATCGCGGTCGAGCAGGACTTGCTTGCCGCGGATGACCTGGATCAGCTTGCCGACACTTGACTCTGCAAGCGGATGGATTGTTGCGCTTTCGGCGGATTTGGCATCGGTGGCGACGCCATTGGCAGTGCTGTACATTCTGTGCTCCTTCCTGCGTACATGCGAATGGGGCTTAACAGACGGGGACGCAGAATATTTTGTTAAAGGTTCTATCAAAAACTACACTTTTGTGCACTATTTGTCAAGAGGGGGAATTGGATTTTTTTACGGAGAAGATTTTCAACGGGAACAATTGCCTAATTCGCAGTTGTTCAAAATTTATATGCCAAAAAAAAGTGTATTTTTAAAGCGACATGTCCTACGAATACAGCGAAAACATCCTTGTTCAGGAGAGTGCTGGCGACCTGCTCCAAAGCGAGCTGGGTTGGCGTGTTGTATTCGCTTATAATCAGGAAACTCTTGGCGAAAGCGGAACATTCGGTAGAACCTCTTACAGGGAGGTCTTGCTACAGCGGTATTTTCGCGTAGCACTTCAAAAATTGAATCCGTGGATAACGCCCACGCAAATTGATGAAGCCGTTCAGAAGTTTACGGCAATGCTCAGCACTTCTTCACTGCTCCAAATCAACGAAGAAAAGTACGGTTTTATTCGCGATGGCATTCCGGTCTCTTACAAGAAACCTGATGGCACTTCGGATGTCAAGCGGGCTCTCGTCATTGATTTTTTGAATCCGGAGAATAACGATTTTCTCGCCGTCAAGGAGATGAAAATTCACGGCGAAATTTATCGCCGCCGTACCGATATTGTCGGCTTTGTTAATGGCATCCCGCTTTTGTTTGTGGAACTCAAGCGTAACGATGTTGCGGTACAAAACGCCTACGATGACAACTACACGGATTACCTTTCGACGATTCCGCAACTTTTCTATTACAACGCGTTTTTGATGCTTTCTAATGGCGTAGAGGCGAAAGTCGGAACGCTTGGCAGCAAGTATGATTTTTTCCACGAATGGAAACGTCTCAAAGAATCCGATGCGGGTTCCGTTGCACTCCAGACGATGCTTCGCGGAATTTGCAAAAAAGAAACATTCCTTGACCTGTTGGCGAATTTCATTCTTTACGATCATTCCGATGGAAATACGGTCAAGATTCTCGCCCGCAACCACCAGTATCTTGGTGTAAACGAGGCGTTCAAGGCGTACGAAGAGCGCAAACTTCGCAATGGCAAGTTGGGCGTTTTCTGGCATACGCAGGGGAGTGGCAAAAGCTACTCGATGTTATTCTTGTCGCAAAAGATTCGCCGTTGTGCAAAAGGTTCTCCCACAATCGTTATCCTTACGGATCGTGACGAACTGAATAAGCAGATTAGCGATACGTTTGAAAATTGCGGAATGCTCGGCAAGGTAAAAGCGTCCAAGTTCATTGCCACGAGCGGGAACGACCTTGTCGCAAAACTCAAGGGCAACCCGAGTTTCATCTTTACGCTGATTCAAAAGTTCAACAAGAAAGATTTATCCCCGATTTATCCGGACCACGATATTTTGGTGATGTCCGACGAAGCGCACCGTAGCCAGAACGGAATTTTTGCAGACAACATGTGTGCCTTGCTCCCGACGGCTTCGCGTATCGGCTTTACGGGCACTCCGCTCTTGAAAGATGACAACATCACCGAAAGAACTTTCGGCGGCTACATTTCTATTTACGATTTCAAGCGAGCCGTAGAAGATGGTGCGACAGTTCCGCTCTATTACGAAAACCGTGCCGACAAAATCAAGGAACTCAAGAATCCTGAAATTACAGACAAGATTCTCAATGCGATTGAAGCCGCAGACCTTGACCCGGAACAGCAAGAAAAATTGGAAAAGGATTTTGCCAAGGAATACCACCTGCTTACGGCAGAACCGCGATTGCGTCTAGTTGCAAAAGATTTTGCACATCATTATTCCGACCTGTGGACTAGCGGCAAGGCGATGTTTGTTTGCCTGAACAAGGTGACTTGCGTTCGCATGTACAATTACGTTCAGGAATATTGGGCCGAAGAAATCGTAGCTCTCGAAAAGCAGTTGAAAACTGCAACCCAGCAAGAAGCTCAGGAACTGGAGCGCAAAATCCAGTGGATGCGCAAAACAGAAATGGCGGTCGTCGTAAGCCAGGAACAGAACGAGCAACAGACATTTGCCAAGTGGGGCTTGGACATTACTCCGCACCGCACCAAGATGGAAAAGCGGGAACTGGACAAGGAATTCAAGGACCCCAAAAACAAATTCCGCGTTGTGTTTGTTTGTGCCATGTGGCTCACCGGTTTCGATGTCAAGTGCCTCAGCTGCCTTTACTTGGATAAACTGTTGAAAGCGCATACGCTGATGCAGACGATTGCACGTGCGAACCGCGTAAACGAAGGCAAGAGCAATGGCCTGATTGTAGATTATGCGGGTATCGTGAAGGCGTTGCGCAAGGCTCTCGCCGATTATACGAATAATGTAAGCGGCGGGCGTGCCGACCCGACAATCGACAAGTCGGAATTGCTGAATCGCATTATCGAAGTCATTGCGAAAACGGAAGCATTTTTAGGCGGCCTCAACGCTCCCCTTGCAAAGGTTGTTGAATCCAAGAGCTTTGATAAGATTGCCGCAATTCAAGACACCGCAAATGCAGTCTGTTCTTCGGCTGAAAACAAGAAAGCTTTCTCCACATACGCCGCCGAACTTTCTCGCCTTGTAAAATACACAAACCGCGAAGACGTCACAGCTGAAAATCGCGACAAGATAAATGCGATTGACGCGGTTGCCCGCAACCTGAAGGCAAAACGCCGTCATGTGACCAATGTGGATTTGATGGTGGAACTGAATAAGATTGTGAACGAATACGTTCAGATGGACGTAGGCGGTAAAAAGAACCCCAAGCAGTTCGACATCAGCAAGATTGACTTTGAATTACTCGGCCGTGAATTCGCCAAGGCGAAGCGTAAAAACCTTTTGCTCCGCGATTTGGAAGAACTAGTAAAAGAGCGACTTTCTTTGCTGTTGGCGACCAACTCCGGTAGAATCAATTTTTACGAGCGTTATCAAGAAATCATCAACGCCTACAATAGCGAACAGGACCGTGCGACCATCGAAAAGACCTTTATGGACTTGATGGATTTGGCGTCGTCCATGGATTTCGAACAACAGCGCTTTGTCCGTGAAGGTTTCAAGAACGACGAAGAACTCTCCATGTACGACTTGCTTTTCAAGGACAACTTGAGCAAACAGGACATCAAGAAGTTGAAATCGGTCGCCGTAGAATTGCTCGAAAAGATAAAGGCGAAAATTGGGAGTCTGGACCACTGGACCGACAAGCAAGAAACCAAGGCCGCGGTGGACACCCTCATTCGTGACACGCTCTGGAAAGAGTTGCCCGAAAGTTACGACGACGTGGCCATCAACATGTATCGCGCCCGCGTTTACGAATACGTTTACACCCATTATAGAGTAGCATAAATCTGGAGGCCCTGTGCGTATAGAAGATATTCTCGCTATGGAAGAATCCCAGACTTTTGACCGCAAGAGCATAAACATTGCTCCGAAGGATTTTTCTAACCATGTGTGCGCTTTTGCAAATGCCGACGGGGGAATCATCGTTGTCGGCATTTCTGATAAAAATCGTCGCATCGAGGGTGTTGACCATCGTGGAAAAGATGTCAATGAACTCTTGCGTGTTCCGATGGATTTTTGCTCGCCGACGGTTCCTTTTGCTCATGAACTTGTTGAATGCGTTGATGCCAAAGGCAAGCCGAACCATGTGCTGGTATTCCACATAGAGGCAAGCCCCTTTGTTCATGAAAATCAGGCGCATGACGTTTATATGCGTGTGGGCGACAAATCCAAACTACTTTCTTACGATGACCGTTTGACGTTGACCCTCGACAAAGGGTTGCGTTCCTTTGAAGATTTTCTTGTTCCAGACTCTAGCTACGAAGATATAGAGGAATCTTATCTCAAAGAATACTTGAGCTTAATCGGATATTCTAAATCCCCACGAGAGTATTTGCTGCAGAACAAGAATTTTGCAAAAGAGAAAGAGGGAGAATTGCAACTCAGCGTTGCAGCCATTTTGCTGTTCGGCAAGAAACCCCAGTCGTTTTTCCCGAGGGCCCGAGTCAGGTTTATCCGTTACGAGGGGACAGAAGAAAAATTCGGTGCCGAGATGAACGTTATCAAGGATGTGACTTTTGAAGGTCGCATTCTTGAGCAGATTCGCCAGGCGGTCGCCTACATCCAAACGCAAATCAAGGAACGCACTTATTTGACTGCGGGCGGAATCTTTACCACCGAACTTGAATATCCGGAATTTGTGCGTACGGAACTGGTCGTAAATGCGGTAACCCACAGGGATTATTCTATTCGCGGAACCGAAATCCAAATCAAGATGTTCGATGACCATTTGGTAGTTGAATCTCCGGGGAATTTGCCAAGCCAAGTGAAAATCAACAAGATTCGTAATTCCCACTTTGCCCGCAATTCCCATATTGCGGAATACTTGAAAGATTACAAGTACGTGAAGGATTTCGGCGAAGGCGTGGACCGTATGTGCCGGGAAATGGAAGCGCAGGGGCTCCCCAAGCCGGAATACAAACAGGACTCCTTTATTTTGAAGGCAATCGTCAAAAATGCGGGATTTGCCTCCAAAAACCTTGGGATTGACCCCCAAAAAACGGGAAATGACCCCAAAAACCTTGGGATTGATCCCGAAAACCTTGGGATTGACCCAAAAAACCTTGGGATTGACCCCGAAAACCTTGGGATTGATCGGCTGAAATCTGCAATTTTAGATGCTAGTATGAACGCGACTACAAGGGAAAAATTGCTGAAAATTGTCGAAAATATCCATATCAACCAGGTTTTTGGAGCAAGTCACCTTATGGATATTTTGAAATGTTCTCCACCGACGGCAACTGGCCTTATAAAGAAAATGAAATTGATGAATATCATTGAACCAGTCACAGGGATTGGTAAGGGCAAATACGTGTTTTTTATAGAAAAGAATACTAAGGACCAAAATGGATAATAAGAGCTTAAAGAAACTTGAGGCGGATTTGTGGGAATCTGCGGATTTACTCCGTGCCGATTCCAAGTTGACTTCGAATCAATATTGTATGCCTGTTTTGGGCCTGTTGTTTTTGCGTTATGCCTATGGGCGCTTCAAAAAAGTTGAAGCCGAACTGTTGAAAAATCGCCCAAGTCGAGGCGGTCGTGTTCTCCCCATCGAGGCGAGTGACTTTGTTTCGAAGAGCGCTTTGTTCCTCCCGAAAGAAGCGCAATTTGATTACCTTGTGAACTTGCCCGCAAATATTGCATCGGCAAAACTCAAGAACGCGCACGGCCAGCCGCTCAACAGCCTTGGCGAAGTCGTGAACAACGCCATGGAACTTGTCGAAGCCCAGAGTGAAAAACTGAAAGGCGTATTGCCCAAGACCTACACCGATTTCAAGGACGAACTGCTTGCCGAACTTTTGCGCACGTTCAACAACAACGCATTGGACGATGTGGGTGGCGATGTGATGGGCCGCATCTACGAATACTTCCTCAGCAAGTTTGCCAAGAACATCGCAAGCGACGACGGCGTTTTCTTTACGCCAAAGTCCCTGGTGAAGATGATTGTGAACGTGTTGGAGCCCACACATGGCGTATTGCTGGACCCCGCTTGCGGATCGGGCGGAATGTTCGTGCAGACGGGCGACTTTGTGAATGCCGCCGGCATGGCAAGCAACGAAACCATGACCTTTTACGGCCAAGAAAAGGTGGAATACAACGCCCAGCTTTGCCAGATGAACATGGCGGTGCATGGGCTTACCGGTGTCGTAAAGTCGGGCGACGAGGCGAACTCTTTCTATCACGATGCGCACAACCTTGCAGGCGAATGCGATTACGTGATGGCGAACCCGCCCTTCAATGTGGATAAGGTAAAAGCGGAAAGCTGCCAGAATGCCGGGCGACTCCCTTTCGGGCTCCCTGCGGTGAACAAGGACAAGGAAATCGGCAACGGAAACTACCTGTGGATTTCTTACTTCTACAGTTACCTGAACGAAACCGGCCGCGCGGGCTTTGTGATGGCCGCCTCCGCGACAGATAGCCAGAGCAAGGACAAGGACATCCGCGAAAAGCTGGTGGCTACGGGACACGTGGATTGCATGATAAGCGTGGGCAACAACTTTTTTTATACCAAGAGCCTGCCGTGCACTCTGTGGTTCTTTGACAAGGGCAAAAAGAAGAAAATTCAGGACAAGGTCCTGTTCATCGATGCCCGCAACTATTACACCGTCGTGGATCGCACCTTGAACGAATGGAACGAATGGCAACTCAAGAACTTGAACGCCATCGTCTGGCTCTACCGCGGCGAAACGGACAAGTATGAATACTTGCTTGTGGAATACCGCAACGCCTTGCTTGCCTACGCCGACACCACCGAAGACAAGCAACTCGAAAAGATTCTCCGCAAGTCTGCAAAGATTGCAAAAATATTCGCGGAACTCAAGGAACATCGCGAAACGCTCCGCGCACAGGCGAAAACCGCCGTAGAAGCCGCCGACAAAAAGAGCAAGAAGAAAACCCAAGAAGAATGGGACACCCGCCTCGCGGAACTCGACGAAATCATCGGTGTCGCCAAGGAAGCCGACTGGCTCTACGAAAAATTCGGTGACGGCAAGTACAAGGACATCCTTGGACTCTGCAAAATTGCCACCCGTGCCGAAATCGCCGAAAAGAACTACAGCCTGACCCCTGGCGCCTATGTAGGTGTCGCCCCCGTAGAAGACGACGGCGTGGATTTTGCTGAACGCATGACCGAAATCCACCAGGAACTCCTGAAACTCCAGGACGAAAGCAACGCCCTCATGAAAACCATCTCGAAGAACATGAAGGAGATGGGACTGTGAAGCTAGACGAAAGACGAGAGACGAAAGACGAGAGATTGTGTCATCCTGAGCAAAGCGAAGGATCCAGGGAGGAACTACGCTGATGGCTTGGGAAAGAGTGAAATTAGGCGATATTGCAACATGTATTCAACCAGGACCTTTCGGTTCGCAATTACATAATTCCGATTATTCTGAATCAGGAACGCCTATAATAATGCCGAAGGATATGATTGATGGAAAAATCAGTCATTCAAATTTGATTTTTGTCGGAGAAGAACATACTAAACGACTTTGCCGTCATCAAGTCCATGCAGGAAATTTAATGGTCGCTCGTAAAGGCGATGTTCGAAAATGCGTCTTTATCACAGAAAATGAAGATGGTTGGATGACAGGAAGCGATTGCTTAAAAGTTGCACTAAAGGAAAATGTCTGTTATCCAAGATTTATTTATTATCAATTGAGAAGTCCTTTTATTGGTCGTTGGCTAGAAAAAATTTCTATTGGGGCTACAATGCCAAGCATTAATACAGGCTTGTTGAGCGGTATTGAGTTGGCGTTGCCCCCCTTAAAAGAACAAGAACGCATCGCCGACATCCTTTCCGCCTACGACAACCTGATAGAAAACAACCAGAAGCAAATCAAATTCCTCGAAGAAGCCGCCCAGCGCCTCTACAAACAATGGTTCATCGACCTCCGCTACCCCGGCCACGAAACCACCAAAATCGTAGATGGACTGCCCGAAGGATGGAAGAAAGATCGCGCAGATTCATTTTTCAATATTACTATTGGCAAAACTCCACCGAGAGCGGAAAAACAGTGGTTTACCGAAGATGGAAACGGAATGCCTTGGATTTCGATTTCCGATATGGGAACAGATTCTGCATTTTTATTTGAAACATCAGAAGGGTTGACTTTAGAAGCAATCAAACGTCATAACGTAAAAGTCGTGCCTGCAAATACAGTCTTGTTGAGTTTTAAACTAACTGTCGGACGAGTTTCTATCACATCAACAGAAATGTGCACAAATGAGGCTATTGCCCATTTTGTCACAAACGACGATTCTTTAAGAGAATACACCTATTGCTATCTCAAAAATTTCCATTACGATGAATTAGGCAGCACTTCGTCTATTTCGAAAGCGATCAATTCAAAAATAGTCAAAGCAATGCCTTTTGTTATGCCATGCGAGGAAATGTTAATACAATTCCATAAATTGATGAATCCTATTTTTAAAGAAGTATTCACAAAACAAAAACAAATTCTATCTTTAAAACAAAACCGTGAAAGGCTTCTACCTAGACTCATGAGTGGTGAAATATGCCCGTAAATAGATCTAATGTAAATATTCTTTATTGGAATTGTCAGAGCAATGATAATGAAAAAAAATTCCAACAGATTTTCTTTGAAATCCTTAAAGAAAATAAAGTTGATATATTTTGTCTTGACGAATCAATTGTAGATCCAAATGATCTTGAAAATAATATTTCTCATTCGTTAGGCCATTATACTCTTATTGGGCAAGGGCTTGTAAATGGCAAATTTGGTAGATTACAAATATTTTCAAGAATTTCTAAATTACACTTTGATGAAAAAGATAAAAGTAAACGATTTGTAAATTTTCATTTTAAAAAAAAATTTGATCTTTGTTTT